>FWWL01005501.1_pt1 | contig 19692 bp, 21 predicted proteins | sample 2228331 | NCBI WGS metagenome assembly FWWL01 (sample SAMEA103939775, study PRJEB20133) | metagenome | reverse complement strand
ATTGCCTCGATCGCCTGCAGCGTGCCGATGAAGCCCACCAGCGGCGCCAGCACCCCCATCACCGCACAGCGCACTTCGGCCACGTCCCGGCCTTCAGGAAAGACGCAGTGATAGCACGGCGACTGGGCTTCGCGCGGGTCATAAACGGCAAACTGAGCATCGAAGCGAATCGCTGCGCCGCTGACCAACGGCACGCGCGCCGCGACACAGGCCCGATTGACCGCGTGACGCGTGACAAAATTGTCGCTGCAGTCGAGCACGACTGCGCAACCGGCCACCCACGCCGGCAGGTTGTCGTCGCGCAGCCGCTCCTCAACCGACGTGACGCGCACCATGGGATTGGCCGCACGCAGCGCCTCGGCGCCCGTAACGGCCTTGGATCGCCCCACATCCGCGTCGCAAAACAGGATTTGCCGCTGCAAGTTCGTCGCGTCCACCGTGTCGGCGTCGGCAACGATCAGCTCGCCCACCCCGGCACGCGCCAAGTATAGCGCCGCAGGACAGCCCAAACCGCCCAGCCCCACCACCAGCACCCGCGCTTGCGCGAGCTTTTCTTGCCCGGCGATGTCGATTTCCGGAAGCAACAAATGGCGGCTATAGCGCAACAGCGCCGCGTCATCGAGCCCACCGCCTGCATTCATGAAAGCGTCCCCTTCCTCGCCGCGCTCACAATGACGGCGACGCAAGCTATCCCTCGTATCAAATGGTTTTGTCGCTCAATGATATTCCCGCAATGGCTCCGGCGTTGGATCGTGGTCGCCGCGCGGATGCTGCTGCGCTTTCGTGACGTAGGCCTGTTGCGATTGTTTGATTAGCCGTTCGGGCTGCAGCAGGTTTTCGCGCTGCACGCTTTCGCAGTAATGAAACCACGCGCGTTGCAGCCGCTGCGGCAGCGATTCATCGAGCTCATAACCGTGCTCGGCCAGCCGTCGCTCGATCTCCAGTAGCGTATGATCCAACACCGAATAACTCACTTCGACCATATCCGGCGCGATCGCACGCACCCGAAGCTTTTTCATCAGCGCCAGGTGCCAGAGCACCTCTTCCATGCGCTGTCCTGGCTGCAAGCGCAAACGCAATTGCCGAGTTTTTTCTACCCCTGAACAGGGCATTTGCGGTGGGACCGGCCGCTGCGCCAGCCGGTATGGGGTCTCTCGTTTCATCGCCGTCTCCTCCTAACAGCGTCGTCATCCAAATTCCTTTTTCCCTTCGCCCGCTGCACAGCCTTCCTCGACGCCAAGCCGAACGCGAAATCTTCACGGTCGTTCGCTCGCCGAGGCTTGCGCCAACGGTGCGCTCGCCCATTCGGGCAATGTGCCGTGGCGCAGGAAATGCAGCGCCGCTTGATACTGCCGGTCTTCGCTGCTTCCCGGTTCGATGCGTTTGGGCGGCGAACCTTCTGTCTCGGTGTCCGGTACGGCGTCTTCTCTTACCCCGGTCTCGCCGTTGCGTTTGATTCTTCCTCCCTCACCCAGCTCGAGGTGGCCGCGCAAGTCGGCTTCGCGCACGCGCTTGTGTGCCCCCTCAGGGCGTTCGGCCACGACGAAATCGGGTTCAATCCCCTGCGCTTGGATGGAACGACCGCTGGGGGTGTAATACAGCGCCGTGGTGAGCTTCAACGCGCCAGCGTCGGAAAGCGGCAGGATGGTCTGCACCGAACCCTTGCCAAAGGTCCGTTCGCCCAGCAGTTTGGCGCGACCATGATCCTGCAGCGCCCCGGCAACGATTTCCGAGGCCGAGGCGGAACCCGCGTTGATGAGCACCACCATCGGCACTTCCCGCCAATGCCGCGGCCACCCAGCAAGGAAATCGCGTTTGCTGTCGGCGCCACGCAGGTAATCGTCGGGACTGGCACGGTATTCGCGCCGCGCGTCGGGAAGCCGCCCCTCGGTCTTGACCACCAGCGCGTCCTCCGGCAGAAACGCCGCCGAAACGCCGATCGCGGCGTGCAGCAATCCGCCCGGATCGTTGCGCAGATCGAGCACGATGCCGCGCACCGATTTCTGTCGGGCAAGCGCGCGCAGCTGTTCCACCAGCATCGGAGCGGTGTTTTCCTGAAAGTTGGTGATGCGCACGTAGGCAATCCCGTCTTCCTCCAGGCGCGAACGCACGCTGCGCACCCTGATCACTTCACGCGTCAAATTCACGGTCAAGGTTTTGGCATCGTCTTTGCGCATTACCGTCAGGGTGATCGGCGTGCCCGGTTTGCCGCGCATGCGCTTGACCGCTTCGCGCAGCGTCATTCCCTGCACCGGCGTGTCGTCGATTTTCACGATGAGGTCATTGGCGCGCAGTCCGGCGCGTTCGGCCGGAGTGCCTTCGATGGGAGAAACGACCTTGACCAGACCGTCTTCCATCGTCACCTCGATCCCAAGCCCGCCAAACTCCCCTTGCGTGCCTACCTGCAGCTCCTGGTACTCCTCGGCGTCGAGGTAAGCCGAATGCGGATCGAGCGCCGACACCATGCCACGGATCGCGTCGGTGATGAGCTTTTTGTCTTCGACGGGTTCGACGTAGGCCTTTTTGACCACGTCCAACACGTCGGCAAAGGTGCGCAGCTCCCGCAACGGCAACCCGGAGGAAGTGCCGTCGCGTTGCGCCCAGCCGCTCACCGCCAGCGAGATCAACACGCCGGCGATCATGCCGGTCGTCGCCCACATCCATTTCGGCCACTGCGCTTTCATCATCGCATCCTACGCTCGCAAACCCCAGTTGACCAGTCCGTCATGGCACCGGTTCCGATTAGGCCGCTGACTTGGCGGCGCGCCCTTGGGCCGCGACCGCCGCCTGTTTGGCTTTGATCACCTCCTCATCCCCGAGGTAATAATGCCGCAACGGCCGGCAACTCTCATCGAGCTCGTACACCAACGGCTGGGCGGTCGGGATGTTCAAGCCCACGATCTCGCTGTCGGAAATGCCGCTGAGGTGCTTGATGAGCGCGCGCAGACTGTTGCCGTGCGCCGCGATCAAGATGCGTTCCCCCGCCAGTATACGCGGCACGATCACCGTTTGCCAGTAAGGAATCACCCGTGCCACGGTGTCTTTGAGGCATTCCGTGCGCGGAAATTCCGCTGGAGGCACGTCCCAGTAGCGCGGGTCGCGCAACTCCCAGCGCGGATCGTCTTCAGAAAGCGCCGGCGGCGGTACGTCGTAGGAACGACGCCAGATCAACACCTGCTCTTCACCGTATTGCGCCGCCATCTGCGCTTTGTTCAACCCCTGCAGTGCGCCATAGTGCCGCTCGTTGAGCCGCCAGCTCGACTCGACCGGAATCCACAGTCGGTCCAGTTGTTCCAACACCAGATGCAGCGTCTTGATCGCGCGCTTCAGGCGCGAGGTGTAAGCGCGGTCGAACACGAACCCTTCGGCGCGCAACAGTTGTCCGGCCTGACGCGCTTCCTCGACCCCTTGCTCGGTGAGGTCAACGTCCGTCCAACCGGTGAAGCGGTTTTCCCGATTCCACGTCGACTCGCCGTGGCGCAGCAACACGATGCGGTACATGCGTTTCCTTTCTCAAGCACAATACAAAAAGTCACCGATCATTTTATACTAGCGCCTGGCGTTTGCAGCGAATCCGAAAGCATCATGCTCAATTTCGCAATCGAAGAGTTGGCACACAAAGACGAACATGTCGAAGCCGCGGCGCGGGCGCTGAAGTCCATGGCGCATCCGTTGCGTCTCAAGATTCTGTGCGTGATCGGAGACCAGGAGGTGTGCGTGCAGGACATCGTCGAAGCGGTGGGTACCACCCAGAGCAACGTCTCGCAACACCTGGCGATCATGCGCGAAAAGGGGCTACTGGCCACGCGCAAGGAAGCCAACCGCGTTTATTATCGTGTGGCCGACCCGCGCACGTTGCAGCTGGTGGTGATGATGCGGGAAGTGTTCTGCCCGCGATGACAGAGCAATCGATCACCGCAATCGTCGGCAGCGATCGCCGTCGCCCTTGCGCGCCGACGGAGTAATGGTTTTGCAAGCCACCCGGACAAGGAAACCCCGATGGAATTTTTGTTGCAACAATGGCATTGGTCACTTTTGGCGCTGGTCAGCGGCGGTTGGTGGCTGGTTGAAACCCTCCGCGCGGCCAGGGACAAGTCACGGGTCACGCCCGTGCAAGCCACCCTGCTCATCAACAACGACAACGCGGTGCCGGTCGATGTGCGTACCGACGAAGAGTTCGCCGCCGGGCATATCTGCGGCGCGGTGCATGTGCCGCTCGAGCAGGTGCCGGAGCACAAAGAACTGCAGCGGCTCAAGCACCGCCCGGTGATCGTCTATTGCGAAAGCGGCGCACGTTCCGCGATTGCCGTCAAACGCCTGCGCCAAGCCGGTTTTGAAAAGGTGTATCATATCGTCGGCGGCATGGCGGAATGGCGCAAAGCCAACCTGCCGGTCGTCAGCAAACGCGAAGAAAAAGCCAAAGGGAAGAAACACGCATGAACCACCCACCCATCGTGATGTACGCCACCAAAGTCTGCCCCTACTGTGTACGCGCCGAAGCGCTGCTGCGGCAAAAAGGGGTACAGGACATCACCAAAATCTTGGTCGATGAACACCCCGAGCGTCGCGACGAAATGATCGCCAAGACCCATCGCCGCACCGTGCCGCAGATCTTCATCGGCGAGGCGCATGTGGGCGGCTGCGATGACCTCTACGCCCTAGATCGGGAAGGTAAGCTTGATGCGCTGCTGCACGGGCAATCGACCGCCTGAAGCAGCCCCAGAAACGCCACTGCCTGCGGCGAGCCCTGAACGTACGTCGCGTTGCATGAGGTGAGCGCAAAGATCGCCCCATGCAACAAGGCTTGATGACCTCTTGATGCACGCAACACGTATGCGCTTTTGCAGGAAATCACCATGACCAGCTCCAACGATCCCAACATGACTGTCGGACCCGCTTCCGTCCCCCAAGGCCCGGTGTTTTCGATCGAAAAACTGTACGTCAAAGACCTCTCGGTGGAAGTACCGCGGGCGCCGGAGTGCTTTCTTGAGCAGACCGCCCCGACGATCAAGGTGGAACTCGGGACTTCCGCACGCCGTCTGGACGACGCGCACGTGGAGGTGGTGCTCAACACCACCGTCACCGCCACGGTCGAAGACCGACCGCTCTTTTTGATCGAACTGGCGTATGGAGGGGTGTTCCAGGCGCGCAATATTGGCGACAGCGACATCGAACCGCTGCTGTTCATCGCCTGCCCGAGCATCCTCTACCCCTTTGCGCGCGAAGTCGTCGCCGACGCTGCCACGCGCGCGGGCTTTCAACCGGTGTTGCTCGCACCGGTGAATTTCGAAGCGCTGTACCTGCAACAACGGCAACAAGCGGCGATGGCTGAGGCGCCTAGCGAGCCTCAGTAACACCGCGCTAATTGCCCAACGGCAGGGGCCATATTTGGAGCACAACGGTGATGACTCGTCTTGGCGCTTGGATCACCGTCGGCGGCTTGTTGGCCGCGCTGCCAGGCAGCGCGGTCCAGGCAGCCGAGTACGCCAGCATCGCTGCCCCGACCGAAGCGCGCCCAGCACCGATCCCGGAAGCCGCGCCTGCCTTCGTTTGGCTTGCCGGCACGCCGGTGGAAGTCATCCAACGCCGCGACGGTTGGGCGCAAGTGCGCGACAAAGACGGCGGCGGACTATTCTGGGTCCCGGAAACGGCGATTTCCCCTGCCCGCACCGTCATCACGCGACACCACGACGTAGCGCTGCGCTCGGCACCGCAAGACGACGCCGCGATCATCGCAACGTTACCGGCAGAAACGATTTTGCCGCTGCTGGATGCCCGTGCGCCGGGTTGGCTCGAGGTGAGCGTCGGGCAAAGGCGCGGCTTCATCCGCAAACGCGACGCATGGGGGTGGTGATGCGCCCAGCGGTGCTCGGCGCCGGCGCGGGGAAAAAAAATGCGCTTGACTGTGCTTGGCGCCGGCGCGGGGAAAAAAAATGCGCTTGACTGTGCTTGGCGCCGGCGCGTGGGGAACCGCACTGGCGATCGCCTTCGCCTGCAACCACTCGGTCACACTGTGGGCGCGGGATGAAGCGCTCGCCAAGCGCTTGCACGCCACCCGCGTCAATGACCGCTATCTGGACGCCGCGGTGCTTCCCCCGACCATTGTGGTAACCGCTTCGCTTGACGCGGCTGTTACCGACGCCGACCTCGTGCTCATTGCCACCCCTTTTGCCGGACTTGCGCCGCTCGTCAGATATCTGGCCCAGTACCGCCCCACCACGCCCATTCTTTGGGCCTGCAAGGGCATCGATCCCGACACCCAGGAACTGCCGCACGAAGTCGTCGCGCGCTGCTGGAGTGAGACGACGCACGCGTCGCTGCCCCCGTGTGGCGCGCTCACCGGCCCAAGCTTCGCGCTGGAGGTGGCGCAAGGGTTGCCCACCGCGCTGGTGCTCGCGGCGCGCGACCGCGACTGGGCACACACCGCCGCCGCGGCGCTGCATCAGCCGCGCCTGCGTCTGTACGCCCAAGACGACGTCGCAGGCGCCGAAGTGGGAGGGGCAGTGAAAAACGTCATCGCGATCGCAGCCGGGGTGGCCGAAGGGCTGGGATTTGGGCTCAACGCGCGCGCCGCGCTGATCACGCGGGGGCTAGCAGAAATGGCCCGCCTGGCGGTAGCCAAGGGCGGGCGGCGCGATACGCTGATGGGTCTATCCGGTCTGGGTGACCTAGTACTCACCACAACGGGAGCGTTGTCGCGCAACCGCCGGCTGGGGCTGCTGCTCGCCTCGGGGGAGCCGCTTGCGGCAGCCCTCGAGCAACTCGGGCACGTCGCCGAAGGCGTTCCCACCACCCTTGCCGTGGTACGGCTGGCGCGCGCGCTGGGCATCGAAATGCCGATTGCCGAAGCGGTGCATCGTATCTTATTCGAACCGGACGCCCGCCCGGAAGCGGTGGTCGAAGCGCTGCTCGCGCGCGATCCCAAGTTTGAGCGCGACGTGAGTACGGAGTAGGTGCGGTATTTTCGTACGCGGCGGGTTTTCTTTCCCGAATAGCACTTTTCCGTCACCCCATCCGATCCAGTGGCCACGCGCACCAGGTTTGCCTACAGGAAAGGGAATGCACCCTGCCCCCTATGCGCTGCATTTTTCCTTCTGCGTGCGTGACGAATCACACTCTCCTTCATCCTCCGCCCGCAAAGCCGTTCTGCCGCCAAGCCTCGTAGAGCACCAGCGCCACGGTGTTGGCCAGATTCAGGCTTCTTTGTCCCGGGCGCATCGGCACACGCAAGCGTTGCGTTTCGGGAAAGTCTGCACGCACGGCAGCGCTGACTCCGCGCGATTCCGCCCCGAACACCAGCACGTCCCCCGGAGCAAACGCCCAACAGTCATAATGCACGCTGCCCGAAGTCGTCAGCAACACCCAGCGATCGAACCCCACCCCCAGTGCGGATCGACACGAGGACCAATCGTCGTGGATCGACACCTCGGCCAAATCATGGTAGTCGAGCCCGGCGCGGCGCAGCGCCTTGTCGCTGAGCGTAAAACCCAGCGGACGCACCAGATGCAGATGCGCGCCGGTGTTGGCGCACAGGCGAATGATGTTGCCGGTGTTCTGCGGGATTTCGGGTTCGACCAGAACGACGTGAAACACAGCCTAGCCCTTTGCCGTTACGATCGCGTCATTTTCTCAGAAAATGCGCTAAAATCGCAGAAGATCAATGCACAATGAGGTCAATCATGGACACTGCCATTATCGCCCCGCTCGTACGTACGAATCCCCCTACCTCCTGCGCCGCCACCACTCCTGAACTGGAAGCGGTCAAAGCGCAATTGCGCGCCTGGTTCGAAATGCCGTTTTTCGATCTGCTGCACCAGGCGCACGAAGTGCATCGGCGGCATTTCCCAGGGCATCGTGTCCAACGTTCGACGTTGCTGTCGATCAAAACGGGCGGTTGTTCCGAGGACTGCGGCTATTGTTCGCAATCGGCGCGCTACGACACCGGCTTGGAACGGGAGCGCCTGCTTCCCCTCGAAACGGTACTGGAGCGCGCCCGCGCCGCCAAGGCTGCCGGTGCGTCGCGCTTTTGCATGGGGGCAGCCTGGCGTAGCCCCAAGGCCAAAGACCTCGAAATGGTCAAAACCTACGTGCGTGCGGTCAAAGACGAGGGGCTGGAGACGTGCGTGACGCTGGGCTTGCTCACCGACGAGCAAGCCCAAGCACTGCGCGAGGCGGGGCTTGACTACTACAACCACAACGTCGACACCTCGCCGGAATACTACGGCAACGTGATCACCACACACACGCTCGCCGATCGGCTGCGCACGCTCGAAGCCGTGCGTAAGGCCGGCATCAAGGTGTGCTGCGGCGGCATCATCGGTATGGGCGAAACGCGCGAAGACCGCATCTCGATGCTGGCGTTGCTGGCCACTCTCGACCCTGCGCCCGAATCGGTGCCGATCAACCAGCTCGTCCCCATCCCAGGCACGCCGTTGGGCAATCTGCCCCCCATCGATCCGTTCGAATTCGTGCGCACGATCGCGGTAGCACGCTTAGCGATGCCACAAAGCTACGTCCGCCTCTCGGCCGGCCGCAACTCGATGGACGATGCGCTGCAAGCGCTGTGTTTCTACGCCGGAGCAAATTCGATCTTCTACGGGGAGGCGCTTTTGACCACCGCCAACCCAGACGTGGCGCATGATAATGCGCTGTTTGCGCGCCTGGACCTGCAGCCGGAATGAACCGCGCAACCGCTCGTCGGCGGCACCACGCCCCAGTTCGCCTTAAAACGCGCGCCGCAGATCACTGCAAAACGCGCAGCGGCCATCGGCCGCAAAGCTTACGCGCCTCAGTTCGCCCCAATACCGTGCGCTAAAGCGGATAAGGAGGACGGATGACCGCAGCATTCAAAGCGTTCGATCGCACCAAAAGCGCCTCTTCGACCACGCCGCTTCATCCGACAGAGGCTGGCACGACCGATCCGTGGGTGGCAAGAAGCCTCGCGCACGTTTGGCATCCCTGCACGCAGATGCAGCACCATCGCGACGGTACCCTGCCGTTGCTGCCCGTGGCACGCGCCGAAGGGCCGTGGCTCTTTGACCCGCAGGGGCGGCGCTACTATGATGCGATCAGCTCGTGGTGGACCACCCTTTTGGGCCACCGGCATCCGGTAATCGTTGCAGCGCTCAAAGACCAGCTCGAGACACTCGATCACGTGCTGCTCGCTGGGTGCACGCACGCGCCGGCAATAGAACTCGCGGAACGATTGGCGGCGCGCACGCACGGAGCACTTCCCTACGTACTCTACGCGTCCGATGGCGCCAGTGCCGTGGAGATCGCGCTCAAACTCGCCGCGCATTACTGGCGCAACCAGGGCTACGCCGATAAAAACCAGTTCGTCGCGTTTGCCAAAGGCTATCACGGCGAGACGATCGGCGCGCTCGGCGTGACCGACGTACCGCTTTTTCGTAGCGCGTACGAGCCGCTGCTGCGACCGGCAGCGATGATGCCCAGCCCCGATACGCGCGAAGGAGCCGACGCACCCGATTTAGCGCTGGCCGCACTGGAACGGTACCTCGCGGCGCACGCCGAACGCACCGCCGCGGTGATCCTCGAGCCGCTGGTGCAATGCGCCGGGGGCATGGCGATGCACCCGCCGTCCTTTTTGCCGGCGGTGCGCTCGCTCTGTGACCGCTTCGGGGTGCTGTTGATTTTCGACGAGATTGCGGTGGGCTGCGGTCGCACCGGCCGTTTCTTTGCGCATGAGCATGCCGGGGTGCGCCCGGACCTTGCATGCCTATCCAAAGGCATCAGCGGCGGCACACTGCCGCTGGCGCTGGTGCTGGCGAGCGCGCCGATCTACGACGCCTTTCTGGAGGGCAGCACCGCGCGCGCATTTCTACACTCGCACTCCTACACCGGCAATCCGCTCGCCTGCCGCGCCGCGTGCGCCACATTGCAGCTGCTCGACGACCCGGCCGTTTGGCCCCGGATCGAGGCGCTGGGGGCGACGTTCGAGCAAGCGTTTGCGCGTGACCTGGCAGCGGTGCAGGGGCAGCATCTGCGCCGCTGCGGCAGCATCGTCGCGTTCGATGTTGCAGCGGCACCTGCCGACTTTTCCCGACGCACCGCCAGGGAAGCCCTGGCGCGCGGGGTGTTGTTGCGACCGCTGGGCAATACCGTCTATGTGATGCCGCCCTTTACCACCCCGAACGAAGAAGTACCGGCGTTGGCCAGCGCGATCCTTCAGGCGGTCGCGGCGGCGCTCGATGCAAGGTAAAGGCATGCGATGACGCGCACCGAGGCATTGCGCTCCTGGTTGGCCGCGCAGCGCGCCGCAAGGCTGTGGCGCGGCCACCGCACGCTGATCCCCGCAGGCAACCACGCGCGCGTGCGCACCGGTGAAGCGACGCTGGTGTCGTTTGCCAGCAACGACTACCTGGGCCTAGCGCACCATCCGGCGGTGATCGCCGCGTGGCAAGAAGGGGCAGCGCGCTGGGGGGTGGGAGCCGGTGCTTCCGCCTTGGTCAGCGGGTATGGCCCCGCGCACGCCGCGCTGGAAGCGGAACTTGCCGCCTGGCTTGGCTTTGCCGCAGCGCGGGTTTTCGGCTCAGGGTATCTGGCCAACCTCGGCGTGCTCACCGCGTTTGCCGGGCACAGCGATACCGCGGTGTTTGCCGACAAACTCGTTCATGCCTCGCTCATCGACGGGCTGCAACTGGCCGCGGCCCGCGGCGCCTCGGTGCGGCGTTACCCGCACGGCGATCTCGCGGTGCTCGAACGCTGGCTAACCGCCAGCCGCGCTGCGGTCAAGCTCATCGTCACAGATGCCGTATTCAGCATGGACGGCGATGAAGCCGATCTGGCGGCGTTGTCGCAGCTTGCGGCGCGCTATGATGCCTGGCTGGTGATCGATGACGCACACGGCATCGGCGTGCTGGGCGAAAACGGTCGCGGCACTTTAGCCGCTCAAGGTGTTGCGCCGCAAGATCACTGGCTCTACGTCGTCACCTTCGGCAAAGCGCTGGGCGTGGCCGGCGCGGCGGTGCTGGGAAGCGCCGAGGCGATCACCTGGCTCGATCAGGCAGCGCGCAGCCACATCTACACCACCGCGCTGCCCCCGGCCGCGGCCGAAGCGGTGCGCGCCGCGATCCAGGTGCTGCAAAGAGAACCGCAGCACCAAGCGCGGCTGCACGCGCACATCGCCGCGTGGCAAAGCGCCTGGCACGAGCCAGAGATGGCCCGCGAAGCCAACGCTTGCCGCATCCGGCTTCTGCCCTCACGCACCGCGATTCAGCCGTTGCTGATTGGTGACAGCGCCGCGGCGCTTGCCGCGAGCGACGCGTTGCGGCAATGCGGCTTTCTCGTCCCAGCGATCCGTCCGCCTACCGTCCCACCGGGGTCGGCGCGCTTGCGCGTCTCGTTGAGCGCCGCGCACACCGATGAAGAGCGCACGGCGCTGCTGGCGGCGATCAGGAAAGAGTTCGCCTTGCCATGAACGCCGTTGAGCAACGATCAGGGCCGTGCGTCGGCATACGGAAGTGGCAAGGGTTCTGTCTGCCATGAATACCCTAAAGCCCCTCGTGCGTCAGCGTTTTTCCCGCAGCGCCAACCGCTATGAGGCGCATGACCTGGCACAGCGCACCATTGCTGGGGCGCTGTGGGAAGTGTTGGAATCGGCGGGAGTGCCGCCGGCGCTGGCGCGGGTGCTCGATGCCGGTTGTGGTCCCGGACGCGACCTGCCACAGTTGCGTGCGCGTTTCCCACACGCGCAGCTTTTAGCGTGTGATTTCGCCCCGGCGTTACTAGCCGTCGCCCGCCAAGCGCTGTCATCTCCCTTGCCACCCCTTGCCTGCCGCCCTGGCAGCGGCTCAGGCGGCGTGGCATACCCAGGCCCTGCAAACGTGGCCGATCCCGGTAGGGGAGCGCATGGCGTTTCGGGCGTTCCCAGCACGGCTTTGGTCGCCGCCGACCTCGAAGCCTTGCCATTTGCCGCTGCGCGTTTCGATCTGTACTGGAGCAACTGCGTCTGGCAATGGACGCGCCCCGAGGCAGTCGTCGGCGAAGCCGCGCGCGTGCTGCGCCCAGGAGGTTGGTTAGCCACCAGCATCATTTTGCCGGAAAGCCTACCGGAGATCGCCGCGGCGTTTGCCGCCATGGGTCGTCCTGACCCGCGCGCACCGCTTCCCGGCGCCGAACGCTGGCAGCAGGCGCTTACTGCCCGGGGATGGGAGGGTATGGTATTCCAGCGCCGAAGCTGGACGTTTCATTTTCCCGACGCGCGCGCGCTGCTTGCCTCGATTCGTGGCGTGGGCGCAAATCCCTCCGGCCTCACCCCGCAGTCATGGAACCGCCGCACATGGGAAAAATTGTTGGCAGCGTTGGAGACTCAGCGCACACGTGAGGGGCTGCCACTGAGTTACGAAGCGCTGTTGGCAATGGGCAGGATTCTCATGAGTACCTCCTAACCTTCACCTTGATCCCGATCGCTATGATTTGCCATTTTCTCGCGTAAAATCCTATTGACCGCTTACAAGATAGATTGCCTCTACGAAGGGGGATCTCGATGCCGCCGACCCCTGCCGAACTCGCTAAAGAAACGTTGTTGCGCCTAGCGCAGCAGCGCATTCCACCTACCCCCGAGCACTACGCGCGCATGTACGCCGAACTTTCGGGAAGCCGGGAAGCCCCACCCACGCAACGGCTGCAAAATTTGCTCGCGCTGGACTGGAGCGGGCTCATGCGTCGCCTCATCGCCACCTGGGAGCTCCCGCACCGCGATTGGACGACCGAACACAAACGCCGTTCGCTGGAACGCGTACTTGCCACACGTCAACCAGAGCTCCTTTATGAACGCTTGAACCGTCTGATCGAGGCATGGAAACGTTCGCCGACGCAAGAATCCATGCGCTGGGACGAGGTAGACAGCGCAGCCTCCGGAGCAGAGAAAAGCGACCAGTCAGAATCCGCACCGCATGACGGACCTTCCGACCCAACGGCTCATGTTTCGCTACTGAACCCCCAGGAATCCACCCGCTCGGCCGACGAAAGCGCAAAAGAAGATGATCATCTCTATCTGATTGTTTGCTTGCAAAGAATCCTCGCCACGTTGCTGCACAACATCGACGTAATGCTGCCTCAGGATGAATGGTTGAAAGGTCAAGTGACGCTGCTGCGCGAGCATGTCGCCAACCGTGCTCCTGAGGAACTGGATGCTTCACTGCTTCAGGAAACTGAAGCACGCTTGAGCGAAACAATCGAAAAAGAATCTCGGCTCGTCTCGGCCAAGCGCCAGGCCGAACGAGAAGTCAAACAGCTGCTGGCCAAATTCCTCGACGAAATCGCCCGCATAACGAATGTGTCTGCCGATTTCCAGCAAGAATTGGAACACGCGGCCGACGTCATCGAGCAAGCGCGAGACATTTCAGAATTGACTCCTCTCCTGGGGCAACTGCTCGAGCAAACGCGCAACCTGCACGAACACATGCGCCGCTCACACCGCGAACTCTCCGCCGCGCGCGACCAAGCGGAGGCTGCGCACCGCCGCGTACAAGAACTGGAAGAGCAACTCGCCGCTTTGAGCGAGCAAGTCATCAGCGACCCGCTCACCGGGGTACTCAACCGCCGCGGCATCGAACAAATGTTCGAGATCGAGCAACAGCGCGCCGCGCGCACGCATCGCCCCCTTTCTCTGGCAATTCTGGACGTCGACAACTTCAAACAGCTCAACGACACCTTAGGGCACCAAGCGGGTGACGAAGCCCTGAAGCACCTGGCGCGTTTGTCACGGAAATACCTGCGCCGCACCGACATTGTTGGACGCTACGGCGGTGAGGAGTTCGTCGTGCTATTGCCTGAAACCCCGGTCGAAGCGGCCGCCGAGGTGATCCGGCGCGTGCAGCGCGGACTGACCCGCGAACTGTTCTTCTACCAAGACGCGCAACGGGTAATCACCTTCAGCGCCGGCGTCACAATCGTCGGGCCGCAGGATGCTTTTGCCGCCGCCGTCGCACGCGCGGACGAAGGGCTCTACGAGGCCAAACGCACGGGCAAGAACCGTGTGGTGGTGAAAAATCCCTAAAGTTTTTTTGCCGGATGCCGTAAACATCAACAAAGCCACTTGGCTGATATCATGAAAGGAGAATGACCATGTCCGTGATCAACACCAACGTCATGAGCCTCAACGCGCAGCGCAATCTGTACAAAACGGGGCTCGATTTGCAAACCGCGATGCAGCGCTTAAGTTCGGGGCTCAGGATCAACACCGCCAAGGATGACGCGGCGGGGCTGGCGATCTCTGAGCGCATGACCTCGGGCATCCGCGGCATGACCGTGGCGGTACGCAACGCCAACGATGCGATCTCGATGACCCAGGTCACTGAAGGGGCGCTGGGGCAAATCACCGACATCCTGCAGCGCATGCGCGATTTGGCGATCCAGTCGGCGAATGCGACCAATTCGCAAGGTGACCGCAGCGCGCTCCAACAAGAGTTTCGCCAGCTGCAGTTGGAGATCGAACGCATTGGCCGTGATACCGAATTCAACGGCGTCAAAGTGCTGAGCGGAGCCAGCGGAATGTTGCTCTTTCAGGTGGGAGCCAATTTTTCGGGAACGGTTACGGCATCGGGCTTTTCTACCGACCAGGTTTTCACCGGAACCTTTACTGATTCGGCGCATTACGACAAGATCGCGGTCAGTTCGATCAATATCTTTTCTGGCGGCAATTTCTCGGCGGTCAACAACGCGACGACGGCAACTCAGCACATTTCCGCAGTGGACGCGGCGTTGTCGGCGGTTTCGGCGATCGACGCCGCGCTCAAAGCCGTAAATGACGTCCGCGCCACCTTAGGCGCGGTGCAGTCGCGCTTTCAAGCGACGATCAACAACCTGCAAAGCACGATCGAGAACCTCTCGGCGTCGCGCAGCCGCATTCGCGATGCGGACTTTGCGGCTGAGACGGCGGCGCTGTCGCGGGCTCAGATCTTGCAGCAAGCGGGTACCGCGATGCTGGCGCAAGCCAACGCTGCGCCGCAAAACGTGCTGCGGTTGCTGCAAGGCTAAACCGGTGGCAGGTAGAGGAGCGTTCAACTCAGGAGAGGCGCCATGGCGGCGGTGACTTCCATGAACCAAGAGATGAGTCGCGCCGAGGCAATTCTGGCGCGGCTGGGGCAGCGGCGTGAGACCGGGGCAGCGGGTACGGTCGATGAGATGCAAAACCGCTTTTTGACCCTGCTCACTACGCAATTGCGCAACCAGGACCCGTTGAACCCGATGGACAACGCCGAAGTCACCTCGCAACTGGCGCAGATGAGCACGGTGCAGGGCATCGAAAACCTCAACAAAATGTTCCAGCAGTTCATGGAAACGTCGCGCTTTTCCGAGCTGTCGTCGCTGGTGGGGCGCGGGGTGTTGGTGCAAGGGGATCGTTTGGAACTCACCCAAGCCGGCGGCGTGGGCGGCGTGGAGCTCGACGGGTCGGCCGAAGCGGTGACGGTGCGTATTACTGACGCCAATGGACAAGCAGTTCGTACCATGACGTTGGGAAGTCTGGAAGCGGGGTCGCACAATTTCGTGTGGGACGGAACGACGGACGATGGGCAGATGGCCGCGCCGGGGCCATACCGGATCACGGTCGAAGCCAAAAACGGCAGTGAAACTGTTCAGGCACGAACTTTGCAGCTTGCTCAAGTGACCGCGGTCGTGCGCGGCAACCACAGCGCCGATCTGCAGTTGGGCGAGCTGGGTATTTTCCGGCTCGAGGACATCCGACAAGTATTGATGTAAAGGAGAACGATCATGGCTTTCCAACAAGGCTTGAGTGGCTTGGGTGCATCGAGCAAAGCCCTGGATGTCATCAGCCACAACGTCGCCAACGCCAATACCACTGGCTTCAAGGCCAATCAAACCATCTTTGCCGACGTTTTTTCCACCACGCTGGGGGCAAACCCCTACATGCAGGTCGGCAGTGGCGTCAGTGTGCCGGCAGTCCGGCAGAACTTTTCCCAAGGATCGATCACCAACACCGGCAATGCCCTGGACATGGCGATCAACGGCGAGGGGTTTTTCGTCGTCAAGCGACCGGTGGCCAATGACCTACAGATGTTTTACACCCGCGCCGGAGAGTTCCAACTCGACAAGGATGGTTATATCGTTTCGGCCACCGGATATCAGCTGCTGGGTTATCCCGGTTCGGCCGGCGCGGGAGATCCGCAGCCGATCAAAGTGCCGTTCGATGCTGGTCAACCGTTGCAAACGAGCACGGCGAGTTTGTCTTTCAACCTGGACGCCAGCCAGCCGGTCATCAGCTTGCCGTTCAATGCCAATGACCCCAATACGTATAATTTTTCTACCTCGGTGCAAGTCTATGACTCGCTGGGAATTGCCCACAGCATGGTGTTGTATTTCACCAAAACCAACAATAGCCCGGCGACTTGGGCAGTCAACGGTACTTTGGATGGTAACGCAGCAACGATGAGTCCTACCAGCTTGACTTTCAACTCCTCCGGGCAGATGACGGCACCGAACCCGCCTAACCTGACGTTTACAGTCCCGGTGCCATTGCCCAACGGCGCGTATATCGGTGGCGGTACTCCGGGAGATGGCATCATCGACTTGACGTTTAACGCCACGCAATACGCTTTGTCTTCCTCGTTGTCCGAGTTGAGTCAAGACGGCCTTCCGGCCGGGGAACTGGTCAGTGTTTCGGTCACCCGCGAAGGGCGCATCCAGGCGCGCTATACCAACGGTGAGGTCAGAGACATCGGTACTGTGGCGATCGCCACGTTCCGCAACCCCAACGGCTTGATTTCCCTAGGCGACAACATGTGGGGGAAAACTTTGGAGTCGGGGCAACCGGCAGTGGGCATTCCCGGCAGCGGCACGCGCGGCTGGATCACCGGCGGCGCGGTGGAATCCTCGAACGTCGATTTGACCGCGGAGCTGGTCAATATGATCATCCAGCAGCGCGCTTATCAGGCCAACGCGCAGTCGATCCGCACGCAGGACCAGATCCTGCAAACCGTGATCAACCTACGGTAATTCGCTGAGATTTTAGGAGCTTGACCATGGACCGGGTGCTTTACATCGCGATGACCGGCGCGAAATACACGCTGGAGCAGCAGGCGGCGGTGGCAAACAACCTGGCCAACGTCGATACCGCCGGGTTCAAGGAAGCGATGCACCGGCTGCGCGCGGTCAACGTGCAGACCACGGCGTTGCCGTCGCGGGCGTTCGTCGTCGATGCCACCACCGCGACGCGTTTCGTGCCCGGGCCGCTGGAACTCACCGGCCGGCCGCTCGATGTGGCGATCGCGCGCGACGGCTGGTTCGCGGTGCAGACCCCGCAAGGCGAGGCCTATACCCGCAACGGCGCGTTTCAGGTGGATGCGGCCGGCGTGCTGCGGTTGCCCAGCGGCCAAGCGGTGCTTGGGGAAAACGGCGCGCCGATCACCCTGCCGCCCGATCGCGAGTTTTTAGTCGGCAAAGACGGCACGATCAACGCGATCGACCCGGCCACCCGCCAGGTGGAAGCGGTGGGGCGGCTGCGGCTGGTCAATCCGCCGGTGGCGCAACTGGAGCGCGGCGAAGACGGGCTTTTTCGCTTGCCGGCTGGGGCGGCGGCACCGGCGCAGGACGAAACGGTCGAGGTGCGCGGCGGTTTTTTGGAGAAATCCAACGTCAGCGTGGTCGATCAGATGGTGCGCATGATCGCGCTGGCGCGCCAGTTCGAGATGAACACGCGCGCGATCAAGACCACGGAAGAGAACGATCAGCGCGCCACCGCGCTGCTCGCGCCGCGCTGAGCGTATCGGCAAATAAGCCGGGGAAGTACCGGCTTTTTCCGCCCGTCAAAGGCATCCTGCATCGCTTAGACTATTTTCAGAACCATCGACGAGGAGTTGTGCCATGATCCGCTCGCTTTGGGTGGCCCGCACGGGGTTAGACGCGCAGCAAACGCAGCTTGATGTGATCTCGCACAACCTGGCCAATGTTGCCACCAACGGTTATAAGCGGCAACGGGCGGTGTTTGAGGACCTGCTGTATCAAACCATCCGCCAGCCGGGAGCGCAAAACACGCAGCAAAACCAGATCGGCAGCGGGCTGCAGCTCGGTACCGGCGTGCGGCCAGTGGCCGTCGAGCGGGTGTTCTTGCAGGGCACACTGCAAAAAACCGACAACCCGCTCGATGTGGCGATCCAGGGGCGCGGCTTTTTGCAGATCCAAATGCCGGATGGTTCGATCGCCTACACGCGCGACGGGGCGTTGCAGCTGGACAACCAAGGCAACGTCGTCACCGCGTCGGGCTATCCCCTTGCCGATGCGATCAACATTCCGGCCGATGCGCTCTCGATCACCATCGGCAAAGACGGCACCGTATCGGTCAAACTCCCAGGGGCGGTGGCGCCGGTGCAAGTGGGGCAGGTCCAGCTCGTGACCTTCGTCAATGAGGGGGGGCTGCAGGCACTCGGGGAAAACCTCTTTGCCGAAACCGCCGCCAGTGGCCCGCCGCAGATCAATGTCCCCGGCACCAACGGCGCGGGCAATCTTATCCAAGGCTATGTGGAAAACTCCAACGTCAACGTCGCCGAAGAGCTGGTGAGCATGATCATCACCCAGCGCGCCTATGAGCTCAACACCAAAGTGATCAGTACCTCGGATCAAATGCTCGGACGCTTGAGCCAGCTATAAAAAGCCTAAGGAGCGCAAGGCCATGACCACGGTCAGCACCCATGTAAACCTGCAACCGTACCTCGCGCGCCGCGATGCCGGTCATTTGGGCCGGCAAGGAGGGGGTCGGTGTATGCTGCCGCCAAGGGCAGCGGTGTTGTCTCGTCTCATGAGCCGCGCGCGGCGGGGGCTTGCGACGGGGATGGTGTTGTGGCTTGCCGGCTGCGCGGCGCTGGATACCACTCCGCCGGCGATCGTGCATCAACCGATGAGCGCGCGACCGCAACCGATTGAAGCGCAGCCGGCTACGAACGGCGCGATTTTCCGGCCACAGGCAGCGAGGCCACTTTTTGAAGACCGCAAGCCGCGCTTTGTTGGGGACATTTTGACGATCAACCTGGTGGAAAAAACCTCGGCCAAAAAGAACACCGATGCCAGCGCGACGCGCAAAAGTGGCAGTTCCGCGAAAATTGATTCCATGACGCGCTTGCCCTTGACCGGACTGACGGGTTTGGGGTTGAGCGCATCGTCCGACAACTCGTTTGAAGGCAAGGGCGCCGCTTCGGCGGACAACGCCTTTCAAGGCACGATTACCGTCACGGTGGTGGATGTGCTTCCCAACGGCAATCTGCTCGTCTCCGGGGAAAAACAAATCGCGATCAATCAGGGGCGCGAATACATCCGTTTTTCCGGGGTGGTGAATCCGGACACGATTTCGGCGCGCAATACCGTGGAATCCACGCAGGTGGCCGACGCACGCATCGAGTACGTGGGTAGCGGTTACCTTGATGAAGCGCAGCGCATGGGCTGGCTGCAGCGCTTTTTCATGAACATCTTGCCGTTCTAGGAGGGACGTCATGCATCGAGGCTGGATTCGTTCGCTGGTCATCGTGGGGTTGGCGGTGTGCCTTGCGTGGCCAGCGCTCGCTGCTGAGCGGCTCAAGGATCTGGCCACCATCGCCGGCGTGCGCGACAATCAGCTCGTCGGCTACGGGCTGGTGGTGGGGCTGGACGGTACCGGCGACCAGACCACACAGACGCCTTTCACCGTGCAAAGCACGCTCAACATGCTGCGCAACCTCGGCG
>FWWL01005500.1_pt1 | contig 19695 bp, 20 predicted proteins | sample 2228331 | NCBI WGS metagenome assembly FWWL01 (sample SAMEA103939775, study PRJEB20133) | metagenome | reverse complement strand
GTCGGCCTGCGCCAGCGCCGCCTCGTTCGCGCGCAACTCCTCCGCCGCCATCGCGCGCAGTTCGGCATCCGCCTCACGCGTCATCGCCGCCAGGCTCACCGCCTCGGCGCGCAGCCGCCGCACCTCGCCCGCCGCCGCCGCGACCGGCTCCAGCTCGGCATATTCCTTCGACACCGCGACGAAGCGATCCGACGGCAGGTCGCCGGTCGCCATCATCGCCGACAGCTCATCCCGCCGCGCCTCGATCTGCGCAATCCGTTCGGGGGAGATGCGGGTCACATCGCCGCCAGTGCGGCCATCACCGCCGCGACCGCATCGCTATCGACGGCATCGGCGCTCAGCGTCCGGCGATTGAGCGACAGCGCATCGTCCCGCACATCGATCGACACGATCTCCGCCGGGTTGAGCTTCACCGCCTTGTCGTAGCGTTTCTTGGGGCTGCCCGTCGCGATCAGCTCGGCGACCACGCCCGCGCGACGCAGCGCGGCGACCATCTCGACGCCCTTGGCTTCATAGCCGCTGCGCTCGACCACGACCGCAACCTGCAGCGCCTCCGCCGCCGGCGCCTCCAGCAACATCCCCAACCGCTCGATCCCGGCGGCCCAGCCCACGCCCGGCGTCTCCGGTCCGCCCAGATTGCCGATCAGCCCGTCATAGCGCCCGCCAGCCAGCACCGTGCCCTGCGCACCCAGCCGGTCGGTGACGAATTCGAACGCGGTGTGGCGATAATAGTCCAGCCCGCGCACCAGCCGCGCGTTGCGCGTCCACGCCACGCCCGCAGCGTCCAGCCCGCTGGTCACCGCGTCGAAAAACGCCCGCGCCTCGTCGGTCAGATACGCGTCGATATCCGGCGCCGAATCCGCGATCGCCCGGTCGCGCGGGTCTTTCGAATCCAGAATGCGCATCGGATTCTTCTCGAGCCGCGTCAGGCTGTCCTCCGACAACTCCCCGCGATGCGCCTCGAAATGCGCGACCAAAGCCGCCCGCCACGCCTCACGCGTTTCGGCGTCGCCCAGTGTGTTGAGCTGCAGCGTCACGCCCTCGGCGATCCCCAACTCCTTGAGCAGCTGGTCGGCCATCGTCAGCAGCTCGACATCGGCCTGCGGTTCCGCAGCCCCGATGATCTCGGCGTCGATCTGGTGGAACTGGCGATAGCGCCCCTTTTGCGGGCGTTCGTAACGGAACACCGGCCCATGCGTGGTCAGCTTGAGCGGCGCATATTGCTGCCACCCCTCGGTGATGTACGCCCGGCAAATCCCCGCCGTGAACTCCGGCCGCAGCGTCAGCAGCTCGTCGCCCCGGTCGGGAAAAGTGTACATTTCCTTCGACACGACATCGCTGGTCTCGCCCATCGACCGCGCGAATACCCCGGTGGATTCGAACACCGGCACCTGAACCTGCTGGAAGCAGTACAGCCGCCGCACATGCTCGAACGCCTCGACCACGCGGGCGAAGCGGCGCTGTTCGTCGCCAAAGATGTCCTGCGTGCCACGCACGCGGCGGGGAGTTTCGATCCGTGCCATTTGGGGCGGCTATCTATTGGCAGCGCGACCGGAACGCCAGAGGCGGTTTCGCGCGCCCCCCCAATCCATTATAGCGCCGCCGATGAACGCCCCCACCACCCCCAAGACCTATCACGTCAAATCCTTCGGCTGTCAGATGAACGTCTATGACGGCGAGCGCATGGCCGAGCTGATGGCGGCACAGGGCATGACCGCCGCGCCCGACGCCGACAGCGCCGACCTGATTGTCCTCAACACCTGCCACATCCGCGAAAAGGCGACCGAGAAGGTCTATTCGGACATCGGCCGCGTCCGCAAATCCGCGCGCCTTGCCGATCGCGCCGCGCCGATGATCGCCGTCGCCGGCTGCGTCGCACAGGCCGAGGGGGAAGAGATCGCCCACCGCGCCAAGGTCGACATCGTCGTCGGGCCACAGGCCTATCACAACCTGCCCGACCTGGTCGCTCAGGCTTCGGCACAGGGCCGCGCGATCGACACCGACATGCCCGCCATCGCCAAGTTCGGCGCGCTTCCCGCCCGGCGCAGGACCGGCCCGTCCGCTTTCCTGACGGTGCAGGAAGGGTGCGACAAATTCTGCACCTATTGCGTCGTTCCCTACACGCGCGGCGCCGAGGTCAGCCGGCCGTTCGCCGCGATCGTCGACGAAGCCAAGTCACTGGTCGACGCCGGCGCGCGTGAGATCACGCTGCTCGGCCAGAACGTCAATGCATGGGACGATGCGGAGGGCACCGGCCTGCACGGCCTGATCGCCGCGCTCGACAAGATCGATGGCCTGGCCCGCATCCGCTACACCACCAGCCACCCCAACGACATGAAGGAAGGCCTGATCCGCGCGCATGCGGAGGTCGAAAAGCTGATGCCCTTCCTCCATTTGCCGGTGCAGGCAGGCAATGACCGTATCCTCAAGGCAATGAACCGCAGCCACGGCCGCGACTCCTATCTGCGCATCCTCGACCGCGTCCGCGCCGCGCGGCCGGATATCGCGCTGTCGGGCGATTTCATCGTCGGCTTCCCCGGCGAGACCGAGGACGAGTTCCGCGATACGCTCAGCCTGGTCGATGCGGTCGGCTATGCCCAGTGTTTCAGCTTCAAATACTCCCCCCGCCCCGGCACCCCGGCGGCAGAGATGGACGGCGCGGTGCCGGAGGAGGTGATGGACGACCGCCTCCAGCGCCTGCAGGCCGCGCTCAACCGCGATCAGGCCGCGTTCAACGCCGCCAGCGTCGGCAAGACCTGCGCGGTGCTGATCGAGCGCAAGGGCAAGCTGCCCGGGCAGATGCTCGGCAAGTCGCCCTGGCTGCAATCGGTCCATCTGATGACGGATGCCGCGATCGGCGATCTGGTGACGGTGCGGATCGAGAGCGCCGGCCCAAATTCGCTGGCAGGGGTGGTGGCTTAAAATCCTCCCCGGAACGGGGAGGATTTGCCGGTCTGGACACGCCCCGCCCACTCCGCCACCTTCCCCCGATGCACCTGACCTCGACCGCGCGCCTGTTCGCGCTCGCCGCCCCGCTCCTCCTCGCCACCACTGTCCAGGCTCAAACCGCCAAGGACCCCGGCCCCAACGCCCCGGTCTCCTACGAGCTCAGCTTCGACAACGCCGCACAGCGCGAGGCACGGATCGCGGTCACCTATCGCGACCTCAAGCCCGGCGCGGTCGAGTTCCGCATGGCGCGCTCCTCCCCCGGCCGCTACGCGATCCATGAGTTCGCCAAGAACGTCTATTCGGTCTCGGCGAAGGACGGCGCGGGCCGCGACCTCAGGATCGACCGCAGCGACCCCTATAGCTGGCGCGTCAGCGGCCATGACGGCACCGTCACCTTCGCCTACACCCTCTATGGCGACCGCGGTGATGGCACCTATAGCCAGATCGACCAGACCCACGCGCATCTCAACATGCCAGCGACCCTCGTCTGGGCGGCGGGCTATGACGAGCGCCCGATCCGCGTCACCTTCCGCCCCGCCGATCCCAAATGGAAGGTCGCGACCCAGCTCGCGCCCGTGACCGGCAGCGCCACGACCTTCTGGGCGCCGCACCTCCAATATCTGCTCGACAGCCCGACCGAGCTGTCGGACCATCACTTACGCGAATGGACGATCAACTCGGGCGGCAAGACCCAGACGATCCGCCTCGCCGTGCACAGCGCCGACACGCCCGAAACCATCGACGCCTATGCGGAGAAGGCCAAGAAGGTCGTCGCCGAGCAGATCCGCATCTTCGGCACCGCGCCCGAGTTCGACTTCGGCACCTACACCTTCATCGCCGATTATGTGCCGCAGATCAGCGGCGATGGGATGGAGCATCGCAACTCGACGATCATCAGCCAGCCGCGCACGCTGGCGGCGGGCAAGTTCGCCCAGCTCGGCACGCTCAGCCATGAGTTCATCCACGCCTGGAATGTCGAGCGGCTGCGCCCGGCAGAACTCGAACCCTTCGACTTCACTCAGGCCGATCCGACGCCGTCGCTGTGGTTCGCGGAAGGCTTCACCCAATATTACGGCCCGCTGGCGATCCGCCGCGCCGGGGAAATGCCGCTCGACGCCTATCTCACCAGCCTTGGCGGCACGCTCGACTTCATCGTCAACAACTCCGCCCGCCGCTATGGCTCGCCCCAGGAAATGAGCCTGCGCGCGCCGTTCGTCGACGCCGCCGCCTCGATCGACCCGGTGAACGAGCGGATCTTCGCCTCCTATTACCCATATGGCGCGGTTGTCGCGCTCGCGCTCGACCTGACGCTGCGCCAGCGTTTCGACACCGATCTCGACGCCTATATGCGCCATCTTTGGCAGCGGCATGGTGAACAGCGCAATTTCGCACCCGTCAAACCCTATACCCCCGCCGATCTCGAAGCGGGCCTCGCCGAACTGACCCGCGACCCGGCCTTCGCCAAGCAGTTCTTCGACGCGCATATCCGCGGCAGCGCTCTGCCTGATTTCGCGCCCCTGCTCGCCCAGGCCGGCCTGGTATTGCGCCCGGCCGACGCCAGCCGCGCATGGATCGGCACGACCAACGTCACCGGCGGCGACGGCGAGCCGGTGCGCCTCGGCGACATCCCCGTCCCTGGCAGCCCGCTCTATGCCGCCGGCCTGACGCGCGGCGACACCATCACCGCGCTCGACGGCAAGGGAATCGCCACGCCGGCGGACTTCCGCACCGCGCTCGCCGGGCTCAAGCCCGGCCAGCCCGCCGCGATCACCTTCGCGACGCGCGCCGGCCCGGCCAGCGCGACGATCACCCCGGTCGCCGACCCGCGACTGACGATCGTCACGCTAGAAACGGCAGGCGGAACGCCCACGGCAGCGCAGCGCGCCTTCCGTCGCAGCTGGCTAGGTACGGACTGAACCACCACTGTTGCCCGGCTGCGTCACTCCCGCTGCCAAATCGGCATCGGGGCTCGATTTCCGCTGTCCTACACGGCCCGGCTCTGCCATCCTTGCTGCACGACATGCGAAACGGAACCTCCGCGCTGCACACCGGTTCGGCCACCCATGGCCCGCTGTCGCCCGCGATAGTGTCAAGCTTGTGTAAACTTCCGCGCCGCGCTCTCACCGGATCGCGCGCGGATTTCCATGACGTTTCAGGCCGAGAAAGGACCGCATGAGCCGCAAGCCCGTCCCCGCCCAGCAAGGTCAGCGCGCCCGCGTGGAGGTCAATTTCGACCGCCCACAACTGCTCCCGCAACTGTTCGGCGAATATGACAGCAACATCCTCGCGCTCGAGGAGCGGCTCGGCGTCTATATCCATGCGCGCGGCCAGCGCGTGGTGATCGAAGGCAGCACCGAAGCCGTGGCCCATGCCCGCGAAGTGTTGATCGAATTGCACAGCCGGGTGATCCGGGGCGAGGTGATCGACACCGGTCTGATCGACGCAGTGATCGCGATGGCGACCGAACCGATGCTCACCGGCATCGTCCGCGCCGAGAATGACGAGGGCGCGGCGCCGCCGATCATGATCCGCACGCGCAACAAGACGATCGTCCCGCGCTCGCTGACCCAGACGACGTACATGCGCGCGCTGATCTCCAACGACATCATCTTCGCGCTCGGCCCGGCGGGCACCGGCAAGACCTATCTCGCGGTCGCGCAAGCGGTGGCGCAGCTCATCACCGGGTCGGTCAAGCGCCTGATCCTGTCGCGCCCGGCGGTCGAGGCGGGCGAGCGGCTTGGCTTCCTGCCCGGCGACATGAAGGACAAGGTCGACCCCTATCTGCGCCCGCTCTACGACGCGCTCTACGACTGCCTGCCCGCAGAACAGGTCGAACGGCGCATCGCGAGTGGCGAGATCGAGATCGCTCCGATCGCCTTCATGCGCGGCCGCACGCTGGCCGATGCCTTCGTCATCCTGGACGAGGCGCAGAACACGACGCCGATGCAGATGAAGATGTTCCTCACCCGCTTCGGCCAGAACAGCCGCATGGTGGTGTGCGGCGACCCCAAACAGACCGATCTGCCCGGCGGCCCGGGCGCGAGCGGCCTCAACGACGCAGTCAACAAGCTGGAGGGGATCGAGGGCATGGCGTTCGTCCGCTTCGGCATCGGCGACGTCGTTCGCCACCCGATCGTCGGCCGCATCGTCGATGCGTATGAGAACGAGCATGCTTGACGTTGCCGTCCAGACCGAACCCGGCTGGCCCGACCATGACTGGGACGCGATCGGCGCGAAGGCCGCCGCCGCTGCGGTTGCGCAGACGCCTTATGGCTATCTCGCCACCAGCGACGCGGCGATCGAGGTTGCGGTGCGCCTGACCGACGATGCCGAGGTGCATCAGCTCAACGCGCAATACCGGCAAAAGGACAAGCCGACCAACGTCCTGTCCTTCCCGATGATCGAGCCCGATTTGATCGAATCGCTGACGCAGAACAGCGACGATGGCGAGGTGATCCTGGGCGACATCATCCTGGCGCATGGCGTCTGCGCGCGCGAGGCCGAGGAAAAGGGCTTCACGGTCGAGCAGCATGCCACGCACCTGATTGTCCACGGGGTGCTGCATTTGCTAGGTTACGACCATCAGGGGGATTCCGAAGCCGAGGCGATGGAGTCGATGGAGCGCGCCGCGCTCGCAACTCTGGGGATCCCTGACCCCTATCTGATACGCGAGGAATGAACGCCAACATGACGGACGGCCCCAGTAGCAACGGGAACGGCGACAGTAGTAGCGAAGGCGGAATATGGCGCGGCCTTCGCGCGCTGCTCTTCGGCGAAGAGCAGAACGAAACCCTGCGTGAGCGCATCGAGGATGCGATCGATGAGGCCGATGGCGACGGCAAGCCCACCAAGGGCGACCTCTCGCCGCTCGAACGCAAGATGCTCCGCAACCTCCTGCATTTTGGCGAGCGCGACGCGGGCGACGTCGGCGTGCCGCGCGCCGACATCATCGCCGTTGACGAAGCGACCAGCTTTGCCGAACTGGTCCAGATCTTTGCCGAGGCGGGGCATAGCCGCCTGCCGGTCTATCGCGAAAAGCTCGACCGCGTCATCGGCATGATCCACGTCAAGGACGTGTTCGCCGTCCTCGCCGCCGGGGCCGGTCCGCCCGCCAAGATCACCGATCTGATGCGCCAACCGCTCTATGTCCCGCAATCGATGGGCACGCTCGACCTGCTCGCTCAGATGCAGGCCAGCCGCACCCACCTCGCCATCGTGCTCGACGAATATTCGGGGACCGAGGGGCTGATCACGATCGAGGATCTGGTCGAGGAAATCGTCGGCGAGATCGACGACGAGCATGATGACGCGCCCGAAGCCTTGTGGGTTCCGCTCGACAATGGCGGCTGGGACGCCGACGCCCGCGCCGAACTGGAGGATGTCGCCGCCGCGATCGACCCGCGGCTGGGTGAGGTCGAGGAGGATATCGAAACGCTCGGCGGCCTCGCCTTCATCCTCGCCGGCCATGTGCCCGAAGCGGGCGAATGCCTGAAACATCCGAGCGGCTGGACGCTCGAAGTGCTGGAAGCCGACACCACCCGCGTCCGCCGCCTGCGCCTGCACCCGCCCGAAGAATTAGCCGAAATCGAGGACTGAACCAGTGCGCCGCAAACTTCTGATCGCCACCGCTGCAATCGTCGCCATCGGCGGAGGCACCTATTGGTATCTGTCGCGTCCCGACGTCGCGCAGTACAGCCTGAGCGACACCAGCGGCGTGCGCCCCAAGCTGGTCGCGCCGCGCGAGCAGACGATCCCGACGGTGAAGATTGCCGAGGCGGTGGGCTGGCCCGCAGGCGCGAAGCCGGTCGCGGCCAAGGGGCTGGCGGTCAACGCCTTTGCCACCGGGCTCGATCACCCGCGCTGGCTCTATCGCCTGCCCAATGGCGACGTGCTGGTCGCCGAGAGCAACTCGCCGCCGCGTGAGGAGGGGGGCATCACCAACTGGGTGATGAAAAAGCTGATGAACCGCGCCGGTGCCGGCGTCCCGTCGGCCAACCGCATCACGCTGCTGCGCGATGGCGATGGCGATGGCGTAGCGGAGGCGCGCTCGGTGCTGCTGACCGCCGACAATGGCCTCGATTCGCCGTTCGGCATGGTGCTGGTCGGGGAGACGCTCTATGTCGCCAACCACAATGCGCTGATCCGCTTCCCGTTCAAGCCGGGCGAGACCAAGATCACCGGCAAGGGCGAGAAGGTCGTCGACCTGCCCGGCGGCGGCAACCACTGGACCCGCGACGTGATCGCCGGGCCGGAGGGCAAATTGCTGGTCAGCGTCGGCTCCGCTTCGAACATCGCCGAGAAGGGACTCGACGTCGAAAAGAACCGCGCGACGATCCTCGAGGTCGATCCGCAGGCGAAGCGCTTCCGCATCTTTGCCGCAGGGCTACGCAATCCGATCGGTCTCGCGCTACACCCGGAAACCGGCCGGCTATGGACCGTCGTCAATGAGCGCGACATGCTCGGCTCGGACGGCCCGCCCGATTATCTGACGCAAGTGACGATCGGCCAATTCTTCGGCTGGCCGTGGAATTACTGGGGCGGCTATGTCGATGAGCGCGTCCAGCCTGAGCGCCCGGACCTGCGCGAATATACTGCACGACCAAGCTATTCGATGGGGCCGCACACCGCCCCGCTCGGCCTCACCTTTGCCACCGATGTGAAGCTCGGCAGCGGCTTCGCCAAGGGCGCCTTCGTCGGGCTGCACGGGTCGTGGAACCGCGTCCCCGCTTCGGGCTACAAGGTCGTGTTCGTGCCGTTCGGCGAGCGCGGCCTGCCGGTCCCCGATGCCAAGCCGGTCGATGTCCTCACTGGCTTTCTTGACGCCGAGGGCAAGGCACAGGGGCGCCCGGTTGGCGTGACGGCGGACCGCACCGGCGCGCTGCTGGTCGCGGACGATGTCGGCAATACGATCTGGCGGGTGAGCGCTCCGGCTCAGTAATCGGCGGCGGCGTAGGACAGGTCGGCATAATCGGCCTCCTCGCCCCAGCCGGTGCTGGTGTCCGCCACTGCCTCGCTGGCGCGCAGTTCGGCCTGATAGTCCGGCACGCCGCCCGACGGCGCGAGCGGAAGCATCCCGGTGACGGTGTAATGCGCCGCAACGGTACCGGCGCAACTGCCCAGCCCGCCGGTGGCGAGCAGCGCGACAGCAATCATGGGCCAAGGGCGGGGCGATCGGTTCATCGCGTGTCTCCTCGCCGCCAAAAAGCGCGAGGGCCAAGCGCGGTTCCCTATTTCAATAGCTTGGGCGCTTCCTGCATCAGCTTCTCGCGGATCTTGCCCGCAAACAGTGCCAGCATCGGCGGCAGATCCACCTCGGCATGAACGTGCGCGTCATGGATTTCCAGCCGGCTGGCGACGCTCTGTCCGAGTGCGGAAACGGTGAAGTGCAGCGTGTCGCCCTCCCAGCGCTCGTCCACCGTGCCGCCGCCGGGGAACATCGACCCGATCTTGCCCACCCCGCCCGCAATCCGCGCCCGCGCCGCGTCACGGCCAAGCTTGTGGGGGATATCGACGATGACGGGTTCGGGCATGATGGTTCCTCTGGTGTAATGGGCACATAATACGCACCGCGCTTGTATCTGTCACGGTCAGGCGCGATAGCGGACAGCGATGTTCGCCCTGCCCCGTCCCCGCCTGATCGCGCTGCTGACCGGCGCCGTCTCCGCCACCGCCTTTGCCCCGCTCGACTGGTGGGTGGTCGGACTGGTCTGCTTCGCCATCCTGCTGCGCCTGACCCACGAGGCACCGAGTCTGAAGCAGGCGCTGTTGCGCGGCTGGCTGTTCGGGCTTGGCCATTTCACCGTCGGCAACAACTGGATCCAGCACGCCTTCACCTATCAGGACAAGATGCCGGCCGAACTCGGCTATGTCGCCGTGGTCCTGCTCTCGCTCTATCTCGCCGTCTATCCGGCGCTGGCGATGGGGCTGGCGTGGCGATTCGGGCAGCGGCGCACGCTCGACCTGCCCTTCGTGCTGGTCGCGGGCGCAGCGTGGATCGTCGCCGAATATCTGCGCAGCGTTCTGTTCACCGGCTATCCGTGGAACCCGCTCGGAGTGATCTGGCTGCCAGTGCCAGGCGTAGCGCAGACGGCGAGCTGGATCGGCACCTATGCGCTGTCGGGCCTCACGATCGTAGTCGCCGGCGCGCTGCTGCTCGCCAGCCAGCGACACTGGCGCTTCCCCGCCGGGGTCGCGGTTGCGGTGGCTTTGCTGGCGCTCACCGGCATCGACATCCGCCAAACGCCCTCAGCGATCGAAACAGCCCGCCCGATCGTCCGGGTGCTCCAGCCTAATGTCGGGCAGGAAACCGTGCTCGACGGAACCTATGCGCAAAAGGCGCTGAGCGAGCTGATCCGCCTGTCCAACGACACCGCCACCATCCTGCCCGGCGGCCCGGTCCCGCGCCTGATCGTCTGGCCCGAAGGGACCGTCGATTACTGGATCGAGGAGGGCTATCCCGCCGCCTGGTATGCCAAGAATGATCCACGCACCGTCCGCGCGATGATCGCCCAGACATTGGGGCCGAAGGATATCGCCCTGGTCGGCGGCAACGGCCTGTTGTTCAAAGGCGACGACAAGCTCGACGCCGCGACCAATTCTGTGTTCGCGATCGACGCCAGCGGCGCGATCCTCGGCCGCTACGACAAGGCGCATCTGGTCCCCTATGGCGAGTATCTGCCGATGCGCCCGATCCTCGAACCGCTCGGCCTGTCGCGGCTGGTGGCGGGCGAGATCGACTTTGAGCCTGGCCCCGGGCCAAAGACGATGACCGTGCCCGGCTTTGGCGAGATCGGCATGCAGATCTGCTACGAGATCATCTTCTCTGGGCAGACGGTTGACCCCGCCAAGCGTCCCGCGATCCTGTTCAACCCGTCTAACGATGCCTGGTTCGGCGCCTGGGGCCCGCCCCAGCATCTGGCACAAGCGCGGATGCGCGCGATCGAGGAAGGGCTGCCGATCTTGCGCGCTACGCCGACGGGCATCTCCGCGATCATCGATGCGCGTGGCCGGATCGTTGCCGCAGCCGGCATGGGCGAAGCCAAGGCGATCGAAGCGCCGATGCCCGAAGCCCTGGCCCCGACCCTGTTCGCGCGGATCGGGAACCTGGCGGCGGCACTCGTGGCGGCATTGTTGCTCGCCATCGCCATTGCCTTCCGCCGCTTCGCCCGCTAGGGCGGCGCGATATAAGGAAAGCTTTATATCTCTCCTTACCCCCAGCCGGGCATGGCAACGGCCCGGCCTTTTTTGAGGAAAACCATGCGTTCCAGCTATCTCTTCACGTCCGAATCGGTTTCCGAAGGCCATCCGGACAAGGTTTCGGACCAGATTTCCGACGCGATCGTCGACCTGTTCCTGTCCAAGGACCCCGAAGCGCGCATCGCGTGCGAAACGCTGACCACCACCCAGCTGGTCGTGCTCGCCGGTGAAATCCGCGGCAAGGGCATCATGGACGAAGCCGGCAACTGGGCGCCGGGCGTCAAGGACGAGGTCGAAAAGGCCGTCCGCGATACCGTCAAGCGCATCGGGTACGAGCAGGACGGCTTCCACTGGGAGACGCTGCGCTTCGAGAACAATCTGCACCCGCAGTCGGCGCACATCGCGCAGGGCGTGGACGCCAGCGGCAACAAGGACGAGGGCGCGGGCGATCAGGGCATCATGTTCGGCTATGCCGCGAACGACACCCCGGACCTGATGCCGGCGACGCTCGATTACAGCCACAAGATCCTCGAGCGCATGGCCGCCGACCGCCATTCGGGCGCGGCGCCGTTCCTGGAGCCGGACGCGAAGAGCCAGGTCACGCTGCGCTACGAGGGCAGCAAGGCCGTCGCGTGCACCGCGATCGTCGTCTCGACCCAGCACGCCAAGGGCTATGACCAGGGCGAGAAGGAAGCCGAGCTCAAGGCCTATGTGAAGAAGGTCGTGGCGGACGTGATCCCCGCCGAGCTGCTCAGCGACGCGACCGAATATCACATCAACCCGACCGGCAGCTTCGAAATCGGCGGCCCGGACGGCGACGCCGGCCTGACCGGCCGCAAGATCATCGTCGACACCTATGGCGGCGCGGCTCCGCACGGCGGCGGCGCGTTCAGCGGCAAGGATCCGACCAAGGTCGATCGTTCGGCGGCGTACATCACCCGCTACCTCGCCAAGAACATCGTCGCGGCCGGCCTCGCCCAGCGCTGCACGATCCAGCTCGCTTACGCGATCGGCGTGAGCAAGCCGCTGTCGCTCTATGTCGACACGCATGGCACCGGCACCGTCGGCGACGACAAGATCGAGCAGGCGATTCAGAGCATCGAGAAGCTGGGCGGCCTCACCCCGCGCGGCATCCGCACGCATCTGAAGCTCAACAAGCCGATCTACGGCCCGACTGCGGCCTATGGTCACTTCGGTCGCAAGCCCGACGGCGACTTCTTCCCGTGGGAGCGCACCGACCTGGTCGAGGATATCAAGGCCGCTTTGGCCTGATCCAACGCCCACAACGGCATGAAGGGGCGGCGGTCTGCGGATCGCCGCCCTTTTTGTTTGGGTCATCGGAGAAGCCAACCAGTTCAAGCTTTTGCTTGCCCGTTGGCAACGCTAGCCTCCCCAGCAGGAGGATGCCGATGATCCGATTTCTGTTGCCTGCACTCGCCCTGATGTCTGGCATCGGCCCGGCGGCCGCTCAGACCCCTTCGGAACAGGTCACGATCGACGCCGCGATGCGCCGCGCAGATCTGATGTACTGGTATGATCAGGCCGCATGGCATGGCACCGACGACATGCTAGCCAAGGGAAAGCATGTGGCGGAGAGGGTCGGAGGCTGGATCGTGGATGGTCCCGCCGACGAACCGCTATTGATCTTTTACAGCAAGGACACCGATCCGGTGCCGGTCTATCTGGCCCGCTTCAGGAACGGGAAGCTGGTCGAAGGCAGGCTAGCGCGCGCCGAGGAGACCAACCTGATCACACCCGCGCGCAAGCGTCTCGTTGATGCAGTCGGCGTAGCGCGCGATGCGTTGCGGCAAGCAAATGTCGCCCGCTGTAGTGACAAGCCGTTCAACTCCATCGTTCTCCCCGCCGAAGTTGAGGGTGGACCAGTACGCGTTTACTTCCTGACGCCCCAGACTTCGACCGATACGCTCCCGTTTGGCGGACATTATGTCATCGAGGTCGATTCGGCAGGCCGCAGCGCTCCGGTCCGCAAATTCACCAACAGCTGCATCTCCGTCGCGACCAAACAGCCCGATGGGAAATCGCTTGGGCTGGTCATCACGCATCTACTCGACCCGGTGCCAACGGAAATCCATGGCTTTTCGGCGATGGCCGCGCGCGTCCCGGTTTTCGTAGGCACACGCGACAAGCGAATCTGGGAGGTAACGCCTGCTGCGACCGGGCCAACCGTGCGCCTGGTTCAGGGGGACTGAGCACACAATGAAGGCGATCGCGGACCCGTCCCATATTCTGTCCAATGAACTGGCGGCGATCCGCACCGCGTTTCAGGTGCCGGAGCATTTTCCGCCTGCCGTGCTGACCGCAGCTGAGCGCGCAGCGACCCGCCAGCCAACCGATCACGCCGACTGGACCGGCCGTCGCTTCGTCACGCTCGACCCGGCCGGATCGACCGACCTCGATCAGGCGTTCGCGATTGAGGCCGACGGGGACGTGTTCGTCCTGCACTATGCCATCGCCGATATCGGTTGGTTCGTCGATCCCGATGGCACCATCGCCGGCGAAGCGTGGCAACGGGGCCAAACGTTGTATCTGCCCGACGACAAGGCGAGCCTTTACCCGCCAGTCCTGTCACAGGGCGCTGCCAGCCTGCTGCCCGACGGACCGCGCCCGGCCGTCGTGTTCAGCGTGCGGGTCGATGCGGACGGCGCGGTTGCGCTCGACGCGGTTACCCGCGCAGTGATCCACAGCCGCGCCAAGCTCGGCTATGCCAGCGTGACCGACGCCGACCTGCCTGCAGGCTTTGGCGATTTGACCGACCGTCTGATCCGGGCGGAGGCGGCGCGCGGGGCGGCGCGGATCGATCCTCCGGAGCAGGAAGTGGCACATGACGCCGATGGCCGCCTGACGCTGACCTTCCGCACCCGCCACGCCAGCGAGGATCGCAACGCCGCACTCTCGCTCGCCTGCAACATGGCGGTAGCGCAATTGCTGATAGCGCATGGCACCGGCCTGTTCCGGGTGATGGACGAACCCGATGATCGCGCTGTCGCGCGGCTGCGGCTGACCGCGCGGGCGCTTGGAGTCGATTGGCCGGGCAGCGCGACGCTCACCCAGATCGAACGCACCCTCGACCCGGCGGACCCGCGCCAGGCGACGCTAATGCTGGCGATTCGCCGCGCGGGCAATGGCGCCAGCTATCGTGCCTTTGCTCCGGGCGAAACGCCATGGCATGCCGCCGTTGCCGCCCCCTATGTCCACGCCACTGCACCGCTGCGGCGCCTGGCGGACCGCTATGTGGTCGAGGCGGCGTTGGCCGTCGCCAATGGTCAGGCGGTGCCGACGCATGTTGCGGAAGCGTTCCCACGCCTGCCCAAGGTCATAACGCGCTCAGACAGCCGTGCCGGGCAGATCGACCGCGCCGTCATCGGTATGGCGGAAGCGGCTTTGCTGTCCGGACGCGAGGGCGAGGTTTTCGACGCCGTGGTAACCGGGGTCGAAGCGCGCGGCGCGGACATCCAGCTCTGCGATCTCCCGGTCACCGCCCGGCTCGCCCCCGCCGGCCTGACCCCGGGCGACCGCGTCACCGTCCGGCTCACCGGCACCGACGTCTCGCGCCGCAGCAGCGCATTTGCACTGGCCTCCTAGGCAAACCGCCGCGCGCTACGCAAAAATCCCTAGTCCAGTTAACCATCCTCCGCCCGCCCGTTCTAAAAAGATCGGGTGGAGACGCTGATGCAGACCGAAACGATCCTTTCCCCGGACTTGGCCGAGCCCGATTTCAACCTGACCATGGCGTTCCAGCCCGTCTGGGATGCGCGGTTGGGCGAGGTCTATGCCTATGAGGCGCTGGTGCGCGGGCCCAATGGTGAAACCGCACGCGCGGTGATCGATGCGATCAAGCCCGAGGATCGCTATGCATTCGACCAGCAATGCCGTGTCGCAGCGATCAAGCAGGCGGTTGCCGCGGGCATTCTGAAGGTTCCCGCGCTGCTTTCGATCAACTTCTTCCCCGATGTGATCACCGATCCCTTTGCCGACAGCGAACGCACGATGCGCGTCGCGAAGGAGACCGGCCTGCCGCCCGAACGGCTGATGTTCGAATTTGCCGAGCATGACCGGCTCGACGGCTGCCGCATGGCCGAAACGATCGAGGCGCACCGCAAGATGCACATGCAGACCGCGTTCGACGATTTCGGATCGGGCGATGTCGGCCTGGCGCTGCTGTCGCGGTTCACGCCCGACGCGATCAAGCTCGACCCCGTCCTGATCCGTGGCCTGTCGACCAGCTGGTCGCGCCGGCTGCTAGTCGAAAAGATGATCGAAATGGCGCGGTTGCGCGCAGTGCGACTGATCGCGGAAGGCGTCGAGACCCGCGCCGACTATGAAAAACTGCTCGCGCTCGGCGTGCGCTACTTCCAGGGCTATTATATCGCGCGGCCGCAGATCGGCGTGCTCGAACAGCCGAAACTGCGCCCTGCCTCCTGAGCCGGGGGTTGCTGCTTCGGCGACGCTGAACCTTGCCCCGCCGGATCGGCTGCGCCAAGGGGCTGGCGATGAACGATCCGAGCACGATCCGCCGCCTCTATGGCCGCGCCAAAGGACACAAGCTGCGCGCCGGTCAGCAAGCGCTGGTCGATGAAGGATTGCCGCGCGTCGCGGTCCCCGCCGACGGTCCAATCGACGCGATGCGCCTGTTCGGCGATGACCGCCCGCTGGAAGTCGAGATCGGCTTTGGCGCGGGCGAGCATCTGGCCGGTCAGGCGGCGATGCGCCCCGATCACGGCTTCATCGGGTGCGAGCCGTTCCTGAACGGCGTGGTCGGCGCGCTGGGCCATATCCGCGACGACGGCCTCACCAATGTCCGGCTGCACATGGGTGATGCGCTCGACGTGATCGAGCGGCTGCCCGATGCAAGCCTCGACCGGGTCTATCTGCTTCACCCCGATCCGTGGCGAAAGGCGCGCCATGCCAAGCGCCGCATGGTCAATCACGGCCCGCTCGACCTGATCGCGGCCAAGCTCAAGCCCGGCGCAGAGTTCCGACTGGGCACCGACGATCCCACCTATTGCCGCTGGTCGATGATGGTGATGAACCAGCGCCGCGATTTTGCGTGGCAGGCAAAGGAAGCCAAGGATTTCCTGACCCGCCCCACCGACTGGCCGGAAACGCGCTATGAGCGCAAGGCGCGGCGGCAGGGGCATGAGGTGTGGTACTTCCGCTACCTGCGCGTGTAACCGCCCCGCTTGACCGGCGGCGTCCAGTCGTGGCACTGCGCGCGCTCACCCGGCTCGTCCGGGGGCCTTCGATGGCGGCCATGCGGCCAGAGCGGGCGGGTATAGCACAATGGTAGTGCAGCAGCCTTCCAAGCTGAATACGCGGGTTCGATTCCCGCTACCCGCTCCAGCCCTTACATGATTCGGTAAATGTGCGGATTTACGCTGGCGGCGCAGCGCGATACCCGCGATGGCGATTCGGGGGGATCTGAGACATGGCGAATTTTGGCGACTTGATCGCGTCCTATGGACGATGGCTGGCGCTGGTGGCGGCCTTTGCCACCGTGCTCGTCATTCTGGCATGGCGCGCTCGTGAGCGGCGCATCCGGCGGGACAAGCGGCGCGTGCGCCGCCTGGCGCGGCAACGCGTGTGGGACTGGCTGATGCTGCGGCCGCAGGTCCGGCGCCTGACCCACCAGCCCGGCGACGACCAGGTCTGATCGCCTGATCGCGGGGAGGTGGTGGAAGGGACTGGATTCGAACCAGTGTACGCTCACGCGGGCAGATTTACAGTCTGCTGCCTTTAACCACTCGGCCACCCTTCCATGCGGCACGCCAAAGCGAGTGCGGGCCAATGCCGAAGCGACGCGGCGCTGTCAACGCCTTGCGCAGCCGAATTGTGCCGCCTAGCGTTTTCCGATGAGCAAGGGTCTTCGACGCGGACATCGCCCATCGGGCAATACCGGCAGCAACAACCGCCCCCGATTCTGGGGTCGCCACGCCGTGACAGCGGCGCTGGCCAATCCCGAGCGGCGCGTGCGCAAGATCTGGGGGACGCGCGAGGCGCTGGCGGCGCTGGATCTGCCCCCGATCTTGCCGATCACCTATGCCGATGTGGCCGACCTCGCGCGCATGGTGCCGTCGGACGCACCGCATCAGGGTATCGTCATCGAAGTCGATCCGCTGGAGGAAATCTGGCTCGGCGATTTGCTGGAGCAGGGTGCGAACGATCGCCGCCCGCTGCTGGTGCTCGATCATGTCACCGACCCGCATAATGTCGGCGCGATCCTGCGCTCCGCCGCCGCGTTTGACGCGCTCGGCATCGTGACGCAGGATCGCCATGCCCCGCCCGAATCGGGCTCGCTGGCGCGCGCGGCGTCGGGTGCGCTGGAGCTGGTGCCGTGGGTGCGGGTGGTCAACCTCGCCCGCGCGCTCGACGAGATCGGCGAGGCGGGTTTCTGGCGCATCGGGCTGGCAGGCGAGGTCAAGGGAACGCTGGCCGAAGTGATGGGCGACACGCGCCCGGCGCTGGTGCTCGGTGCCGAGGGCGAAGGCATGCGCCACAATACCGCGGCGCATTGCGACGAACTCGCCCGCCTGCCGATTTCGCCGAGGGTCGAAAGCCTGAACGTATCCAACGCGGCAGCCATCGCGCTATACGCAGCCATCTCGCGCTGACCCGGACGGGCGCGCAAACGGGGGAGTAAGGCCATGTTCGACCGGTTCAAGGGAATTGCGCTGGCGATTCTGGCCCCGGTGCTGCTGGTCGGATGCGCGTTCAGTCCGGGAAAGTTCACCTCCACCCTCACCATCCTTGCCGATCGCAGCTTCACCTATAGCTATCAGGGAGAGGTGATCGCGGTCGATCTCGCGAGCGAGATGGCCAAGGGCATGGGCGACGCGTTCAAGGGGCTGGGCGACGACGAAGACGACAAGAAGAAGAAAACCACTACCGCCTGGCTGCGCGACGCCACCTGGCAAGACGAGGACGGTGCCGCCACGGACGGGGACAGCGCCAAGGACGATGCCGAGGAGGCGGCCAAGAAGGAAGCCAAGTTCAAGGCGATTGCCGAGGCGCTGACCAAGGAAGCAGGCTATCGCTCGGTCGCCTACAAGGGCGACGGTGTGTTCGTGATCGACTATCAGATCAGCGGCTCGCTGACCCATGGGTTCCTGTGGCCCTTCAACGTCGATGCCGAGGTGATCTTCCCCTTCGTCGTCGTCGAACTGCGCGGGGCAGACATCGTGCGGGTCAAGGCACCCGCATTTGGCGACAGCGATTCGGCGGGGAAGGGCAAGTCGGACTCGGCCAACGCCAAGCTCGACGGCACTTTCACCCTCATCACCGATGGGGAACTGGTCAGCCAGAACAACGAGGATGGTGCGAAGACCGAGGGTAATCGCCGCACCATCACCTGGAAGGCGACCCCGCTGAGCAAGGACGCACCGATGGCAGTGGTGAAGGTCGCGCCGAAATCCTGATCGGATCGCGGCGCGCCCGCTTCAATCCTCGGCGGCGATCGTGACCTTCAGCCCGTCCAGCGCGGACGTGAACTGGATCTGGCACGACAGGCGTGAGGTGTCGGTGCGGTCCGACGAGCTGTCGAGCAGGTCATTCTCGTCCTCGCTCATCGGCGGAAGTTTGGCCGCAAATTCCGGGTCGACATGGATGTGGCAGGTCGCGCACGAGCAGCAGCCGCCGCACAAGGCGAGCAGTTCGTCGAACCCGTTGTCCCGGATCACTTCCATGACGCTCAGGCCCACTTCGCCCTCCACTTCGCGTTCTTCTCCTGCGCGCGTGACGACGATAAGCTTGGGCATGATGTTCTCCTCCGTGTTTTGCGCCCATGCCGGGGATCGGCGCGGCTTTCAAGGATTCGAAATATGGGCCTGACCGCCGAACAGCTGCGCGAATCGCTCGATGCAATTGCGGCGCGCGAGCCGCTGATGGCAGCGGCGGTGGCGCGCGTGGGCTATCCCGAGCCGCGCATTCGCGAGCCGGGGTATGAAACGCTGCTGCGGACGATCGTTGGCCAGCAGGTGAGCGTCGCGGCGGCGGCGTCGATCTGGACCAAGCTGGAGGCCGGGGTCGGCGACCTGACCAAACCCGATATCGTCGCGGCAGCACCCGACGACGCGCTCCGCGCCGCTGGCCTGTCACGCCAGAAAGCAAGCTATGCGCGTAGTCTTGCCGAGGAAGTATCGAGCGGTCGGCTCGACCTGACCGCCCTGCCCGCCGATGACGAGGACGCGATTGCGCAGCTGGTGCGGGTCAAGGGGATCGGGCGCTGGTCGGCGGAAATCTACCTGCTGTTCGCCGAGGGGCGGCGCGACATCTGGCCCGCGGGCGACCTGGCCGTGCAGATCGAGATTGGCCGGATCATGGGCCATGACGAGCGCCCGTCGGAAAAGCAGACCCGCGAGATCGCCGAAGCCTGGCGCCCGCATCGCGGGGCCGCCGCGATCCTGGCGTGGCACCATTACAAGGCGGATATGTCGGCGATTTAGCGTTGGATTCAGCTGCGCTGAATGGCGGCACCGGCCCGCTCCCCCACCCGGCCACCCATAGAATACACTGGCGTTGGGTGGCCGGGTGGGG
>FWWL01005498.1_pt1 | contig 19707 bp, 16 predicted proteins | sample 2228331 | NCBI WGS metagenome assembly FWWL01 (sample SAMEA103939775, study PRJEB20133) | metagenome | reverse complement strand
GAGCATGTGGGCACTCTGTGGATAGAATAACTTACCCAGGTGGCCAACTCATAGGGCGACCTCCGAGCAAGTGCAAATGCAAATGATAGACCGACTGCCCAGCATCGCGGTTCGTGTTCAGCACCACACGGTAGCCTGAGGTCTCGATACCCTCTTGACGGGCAATCTCGGCGCACACCCACAGCAGATGCCCTAACAGTTCGGCGTGCGCAGGCTCTGCTTGCGCAAGGTTCGAAAGGTGAGCGCGGGGAATCACCAAGATATGAACAGGAGCTTGTGGATTAATGTCCCGAAAAGCAAAGGTATGCTCATCCTCATAGACCACCTGAGTCGGGATTTCCTTGCTCACGAACTTGCAGAAGAGGCATTCACTCATGGGGTTTTCCCTCCTACCCGTTGCCGACGCAGATAGGAACCCATCCGCTCCAGTGCGTCTTTGGCAATCTGACGCACCTCGTCGGGTTTTAGTGAAAGAATCTCGGCAACCTCCTCAGGAGTTTTCGGGGTTTCATTTTCCAGCCCATACAGCATCCGAATGATAGCGCGTTCAGCAGGCAGAAGCACCTCTATCGCTCGCGCCAACCGTGCAGGCGTTATCGGCTCTTGCAAGTCGTAGACCACCTGCACGAGGTTGCCCTCCTCGTGCTTATAGCGATCCTCCCATTGGCGTACCAACGGTTCGACCTGATTGTGCCCCAAAGTCTCGGCAAAGTAGCCCTCTGCCCAAAAGTTGCGCTTGCCAATCTTTTGCTCTAAATCAGGAACCGTCTCGAAGAGGCGATGGGCAGTGCTTCGCTTGATGTTGCTAACCACATCGGCTACCGCATCTACAGGCTTAAACCCAAGAATCAGGTGTGCCTGTTGAGGGGTCACACGAAAAGCAATCAGCTCGTAATCGTACGCTTTGCAGACTTCGGGCAGAATCTCAGCAAAGGCATTTTGGGTGGTAGAGTCAAAGAGAGGTTTCCGCGCTCGTGCATAGAACGCCACGAGCATATACAGGCGATAGGCACTGGAGCCTCCAGTACGCAAGCGTTCAAAGGGCGACCGCACTCCCCTTCGAACCTCTTTCCCCTTCTCCAGAGGATTCTGTTTCGGCATCCGCAACCACCTCAGACTTCCATCGATCTGTGCGTTTCCGAGCCGCACACAGTTTCAGAAACACCGTTCTGTACACGCCCCTGTGGGGAGTGGCTCTCTATTAGTATACCCCAATCGGGGTATCCTTTTGAGGTGTTTTCAGGCATAGTCATCCTAAAAGCTGGGCGGGAGAAGAAAATTCGCCACCTTTACCCATGGGTTCAGAGAGGAGAAATCCTCTCCGTTGAGGGCAGCCCTCCACCTGGCGAGCTGGTGAAGGTGGTCGACTCTCAAGGGAATTGGCTTGGGATTGGCACCTATAACCCCTCCTCTCGGTTCCCTGTGCGGATGCTTACCTTAGAGCATGAACCTATTGACACCGCCTTCTTTATCCGTCGCTTGGAGCGCGCTCTGCGGGGGCGTGCTCTGCTTGTTGCGGATACGAACGCCTTCCGCGTGCTGTTTAGCGAGTCGGACGGGGTGCCCGGTCTAATTGTAGACCAGTTTGCGGACTATCTTGTGGTGCAGGTACGCACGCTTGGTATGGAACGGCTCAAGTCGTTTTGGCTCCCTGCCCTGATTGAGTATCTCCAGCCCAAAGGTATCTTGGAGCGCAGTGAGATGGAGTCGCGTAAGGAGGAGGGGCTATCCCCCTTTATCGGGGTGTTATATGGGGAGGTGCCCGATATTATCCCTATCCACGAGAGTGGGTTGGAGTTTCTGGTGCCCACCCGAACGGGTCTCAAAACGGGTTTCTATCTTGACCAGCGGGGGAACCGTCGCCAACTCGCTCGGCTTGTACGACCTGGCGAACGGGTATTAGACCTGTTTTGCTACACAGGGGCGTTCGCTCTCTATTCAGCGCGTGTGGGTGCCTATGCCCATGGGGTCGATATCCTCCCCGAAGCGATTCAGCTCGCCCACCACCATGCGGAACGCAACCAACTGAATGCCGAATGGACCATCGCAAATGTGTTCGAATGGCTCCCTCACGCATCCCAGCAGTACGACTGGATTATTATAGACCCCCCAGCTATTGCGAAAAAGCAGGGACAGAAAGAGTCGCTTCGGTGGGCACTATGGAAGTTAGTGTATCATGCCCTTCCACTTTTGCCTGAAGGGGGACGGCTGGTCGTTTGCAGTTGTGCATACCAGATGGACCTCTCAGCGATGGTCGAGATTGTGCGCCTTGCAGGAACCGACCGTCAACGCCCCCTCTACTTAGAGGATGTCTCCTTCCAAGCTCCCGACCATCCCTTCCTTCTTCAGTTTCCCGAGAGCCTGTATCTGAAGTGCCTCTGGCTGAGGGCGGGCTAACCCGTAGCCTTACCAGTTTTTACCTTGCCCCCTGCAGAGAAGGCTATGCGGTTCCTATAATCCCTGTGGCACAATCTGCTTGGGAGGGACGAGTGGATGGAGGTTTTGCACCTTTTCGAACCGGAACGACCACAGGTTCAGGCACAGCGCAAGAAGCCAACAGTATTGATTGTGGACGACGACAATCTTGTTCGGGAGACCCTCCGATTCGTATTAGAGGATGTTGGCTACGAGGTCTGTTCTGCCTCCCAAGCGATGGATGCGCTTGCCCTTCTGGAGCGAGAGCCTATCGATATCGTGCTGAGCGACATCTTCATGCCGGGCATGAACGGGTTTGACCTCCTCAAGCAGATTCGCCAGCGCGCTCCCCAGATACCCGTGATTCTCATCACCGGGTATGGGAATGTGGAGATGGCACGCCAAGCACTTCAGGAGGGCGCAAGCGACTTCATCACAAAGCCCTACAATATCAGCGAGATACCGATTCTGATTGAGCGCAACCTCACCCGCCACAACCTCCAAAGCCACCAGACGCGCCATTTTGAACAGGAGGTTCAGCAGGCATATCGCGCCACTTTAGAAGCGCTATTAGCTGCGCTGAATGTGCGCGACACCGAAACCGAGGGGCATTCCGAGCGGGTCGCAGCGTACACGATGGCGATTGCCAGCCGCCTCAATCTGGAACCTGACCAACTGCCCCATATTGAGCGCGGAGCCTTATTGCATGACATCGGCAAAATCGGAGTGCCCGATAGTATCCTGTATAAGCCCGGTCCGCTCGCTCCTGAAGAGTGGGAGATTATGAAACAGCATCCGGTGCTGGGCTATCGGATGTGTATGAAGATAGAGATGTTGCGCCCTGCCGCCCCAATCGTGCTCCATCACCATGAGCGGTGGGACGGCAAGGGCTACCCCTACGGACTCATGGGTGAGGAAATCCCCCTCGGTGCTCGCATCTTCGCTATCGCCGATACGCTGGACGCCATGACCTCTGACCGCCCCTATCGTAAGGCACTCAGTTTTGCCCAGGCGCGTGAGGAAATCGCACGCTGTGCCGAGACCCAGTTCGATCCCGCACTCGTGCAGGTCTTCCTCTCCATTCCTGAGGAAGAGCTTCAGAGCATTCGTCAGGCAAGCCTGCAGAACCGCCGAGTAGAAGCGGCTTAGAAGGATAGACTAACCCAACTTTCCTGTTGCCCATTCCCTCGTCATCCTGTGTCTCTCTTGTCATTCTGTATCTCTCTTGTCATTCTGTATCTCTTGCGTCATTCTGTATCTCTCGCGTCATTCTGAGCCGAAGGCGAAGAATCTGAATGGAGACCCTTCCCCTTCGCTTCGCTCAGGGTCAGGGTGACGAAACCGAGCCGTCATTCTGAGCGAAGCGAAGAATCCCTGCCCTCACCCCCGCCCCCCCTTTCCCACAGGGAGAGGGGAGCAGACCCTTCCCCTTTGCTTCGCTCAGGGTCAGGGTGACAGGGGAAGGGGGCACTTCGCCTTAGCACACACTCCCTCTAAGAGCGTCTAACAAAAGTGGCTCGGGCGCCTCGCTTATCCCCCCTGCCCCTTACTAACGGCAATCCCCCCTTGCCCCCTTACTAAGGGGGGAATCAAGGGAGGATTACACGGGCGAGACGCTCGTGCTACATATCTTGTTTCTCGAACAGCCTCTGGATGGGTTGGCATTTTCGTTAGGCGCTCTATGACATTTCTAAAACTCATAGTTGCGGGCTATGAGCTGGAATTCCATGCGTTTTCCTGCCCGTTCTACCACCAGTTGAAGCGGGCGCCCGGGACGCGTGTAAGACAGCCGTTCCACAATCTGCTTTTCGCTCCAGTTCGTGGGGGACTGCCCATCGATGAGCACAATCTTGTCGCCTTTCTTGATGCCCTGCAGTTCCGCATCGGAGAGGGGCATTACCCAGTGAACCAGTAAGTCATTTCCGTTACGCTTCCACCAGATGCCATACCCTGCATTTTCGCTGGCACGCTCCGAGTCGGTATGGGGTTGCCACACCATCACCTGACGATAGTAGTTGAAGGTAAGCCGATAGTGGCGCATCACGGGCAAGCCCAACAGCCCGTGCTTGGTCTTAGAGGCTAAAATCGAATCGGCACGCACCCCCTCAGATAGTCTTTGCATCGCATAGACCGACTCGAAGCGCAAATCGCCCAGCACAATCTGGTGGAGACGATAGACTCGCATATCGCCTGTCATAAAGCCGTAGGGGTCATCCTCATGCACCTCTCCAAAACGCTGGCTCCATTCGGCAAGGGTCATCCACACACCGTCTTCCTTGTCTGGCTGATAGGAGGGCGGGAGAAGGGTTAGCGCAGCACCCGTGTCGACGATCATCCGCACTTGGTTGCGCGGTCCTACTTTGGTGGTCACGAGGATATGGTCGCCAAACATCTCAAAAGGCACGACCGTACCCTGTGGAAGTTCCGCATCGGGGTGTTCGAGCGTAAGGGTGCGCTTTGCGAAGTCGATAGTGATTTGGAAGGCGGAAAGCACCTCGCGCCCCAACAGCCCTATCGCCCGTTTACCGTCCACCATCTCATCTGCCAGTGGAGTGTAGCGCAGGTCGCCTACACTAATCACAAGGTCGCGCACCTCCGCGTCGCCAATCTTGAGGCTTTTCACCTTCGCATTATACGAGGGAAACGCTCCATAGACCATCACCCCATAGTGTTCGCTTTTTGGAATCTTTTCCAAGCCAGCCTCTTTTGCTACCGACTCGTCGATCCAAGTGCTGGAGGCTCCTGTATCGAGAATAATCCAGTAAGGTCCTTTATCGTTGATGGTAACCTGCACATAGAGCGACATTCTGCGCAATCGGAACGGCACGGTGGCAGGCAGGGTTTCTCGCACCGCTGGTGAGGGTTCCGAGGGAGGACGCTCAAACAGTTTGGGGTCGGGAGGGGATTGAGGGTCTAATGTGGAAAGGAAATAGGTGGTGGTGTGGGTGCCCCCAGCATAGATTCGCGTCTCGATGGGCATCAGCACCTCGCCTGTAGGCGTCTTGACCGAGCGATAGTTGAAGTACCCCTGAAACACGCGGGTTATCTCGTCCGTTTCATAGTCGATGTGTTCATACTCGATCCCGATAATCTGGTCGTTGTCGTTCAGATAAAGGACGAGTTTGCCCTCTGGCTTCTTAGAGAGGGATTGTTGGTGTGCTTGAGGCGGAAGTTTGAAAGTAATGCGGTATCCCGCACGCCCATCGGGGAGTTTCGCCTGTTCTCCACTTACAAGGGTGGCTTGGTTTAACCAGAGGGGAATTGCAGTGAACTGGGTCAGAATGGCGTCGCGCAGGCTACTAATCTCTTCCTGAGCTATCCCGCTCACCAGGTAGCCCGATTTACGCCAGCCTGAGTTCCCATCGTAGGCGACCTGCTCTTCAAAGGCTCCGCGCTTGAGCCACAGATAGAGCCGTTCCCCTTGTCGATACTCGGTGCGCTTCCCCTCGCTTTTGCCCCCGAACTCACGGGTGACCTCATATTCGACTTTGTAGCCTTTTTCCAGCAACTGCTTGTAGGCGTCGCCTCCATGCACTTGCAAGGCGCGCTCAAAGCGGGCACGCGCCATCTCATCCCCGAACGCAGGGGCTGTCAACAACACTAAACCCCAAACGAGAATGCCAAAGTGTCTCATGGTCAATCCCCTTCTTAGTGTACCTTCTGGAAGGGCACTTCTCTACTACAGGTTCGTCATGTTGAGCGAAGTGAAGAATCTCACGGGCGGGACGCCCGTGCTACGAAGTGGCTTGTGGGCACGATGCCCGTGCTACAAAGTGGTTTAGGCATCTCGCCCAAGCATCATACGGTAGGGAACGCCTGTGCCTCGTCGTTGGGTAAACTCTCTTGCCGATGAGTGCGCCAGAGCGAGAAGCCATCCCAACGGTGGAGAGCCAAACACCCTCCCTTGTGGATATTCTGCAAGCGCTTTTGTTCGTGGCGGAAGCCCCGCTTACGCTGGAAACGCTCTGCACCGTAACAGGTGAACCTGCAGAGCGTGTGGAGGTGGCGCTGGAGGAGCTTCGAGAACGGCTCGACGCTTCGGGCGCTATCCAACTCATCACGATAGCGGGAGGCTATCAGTTAGCGACAAAGCCTGAGTATGCGTACTATATTGCGCGCCTGCTCAACCCGCCTCCCAAACGGCTCTCGCGCTCGGCGTTGGAAGTGTTGGCAATTGTGGCTTATGAACAGCCCGTCACGCAAGCCCAAATCGATGCACTTCGGGGCGTAGACAGTAGCCACACAGTGCGCCAACTGGTAGCGAAGGGGCTTATCCAAGAGGTCGGGCGCAAGGAGGCTCCGGGCAAGCCCATTCTCTATGGCACGACTACAGGCTTCCTTCACTATTTCGGGCTGAACAGTTTAGACGAACTTCCCGAACGCCCCGAGCCAGAAGAGTAGCTCAGCGACCTCTGCTCACCCATAATCCAACGCCCAGCGCAACGCCTATCAGCAAAAGCGCCAGAAGCGCATAACGCGTGGTCAATCGCTCGGTGTAGCGGGTCTGCCAAGCGAGTAGGGCAATCACCATAAGTGGTGTCGCCAGCAATAGACCCACGCCCAGCGTGATAAGCCAGTTCGTCTCGTCTCCTGTGAACAGGTGAACCAGCCACCCTACTCCCATAAGTCCTGCGCTCATCAGGGTCAGCACCCGATACGCTTGCACCATTTTCGACTCGGTCTCTCGGTACACGGCTTAGTTTACCTCCTCAATTTGAGGTATCTCTTCTGAGAGTCCAATAAGACCCAAGAAAAGGGCTAAGAGGCATCTCGCTCAGAAGCCTCTGTTTACCTGAAGGACTGCCCATAACTGGGCAAGCGCATAGAAACCTGCGTTCTCGGTGCGCAGAATGCGCGTGCCGAGTGAGACCGCACAGCACGATTGCTGGGACTGCATCCATGCGCGCTCTTCAGGGCTGAAACCGCCCTCTGGACCGACCACGAGGCTGAGCGTATCGGGCAGAGGTTCTGAGCGGATTGTACTTGCGAGCGGTTGCACGCCTTCCCACTCCTCTAACACCAGCACAGGGCGTGGGAGGCTCTGAAACGCCTCTTGCCAGCTCTCAAATATCTGGACAGCGGGCACCTTTGCTCGGTAGGCGAGTTCCGCTTCTTCCGTGGCTATCTTCTGCCAGCGGATAAGGCGATGGGGCTGTTTGGGGGCTTCAAGGCGCACGATTGAGCGTTGGCTGGGCGCAATCCACACAGCAGACGCCCCTCCCTGAACCGAGAGCCGTATCACCTGTTCTAACTTCTCTTGGCGGAGGAGCGATTGAAGGAGCGTGATGGCTACAGGCGGTTCTGGCGGTGCGGGTTGACGATCCACTATCTCGAATCGACCTTGCTGACTCAGGCGAGCAATCGCTACCTCCCTACCCCCATCCAGCAAGCAGATGTGGTCGCCCTCTCGTAGCCGAAGCACATGCTGAACTTGGTGGGCAATCGGTTCAGGCAAGACCCCTGTGCGCAGGCTCTCCTCCGCCACAAAGAAGCGCGGGAGTGCACGAGGGCTTACGCGCTCGGTCTTTGGAACATCCCTGCGACCCATGTTCGTCGCTTGCGCACCTCCAATAGCCTGAGGTTAGCCTTCTGCTCGATGGCTTGGCGTACTTCTCGCCAGTTGCGCCCGATAACCCCAGAGGCGAGATAGTAGCCCCCTACCCTCAAAAACTCAGGGATGCGGGAGGCGGTCTGAATATGGAAAGTGCTGATGATGTTGCAGGCAATCAGGTCAAAAGTTCCGTGCAGTCCCTCCCAGCCATCGCCCAGCACGATTTGGACGATTTGCCCTACCCCGTTGCGCTGAGCGTTCGCCTCAGTTATTTGCACTGCAAGGGGGTCATTATCCACGGCGACCACCTCGCTTGCCCCCAGCTTGGCGCAAGCGATTGCCAATATGCCCGTGCCCGTGCCCAAATCGGCAACTCGCATGCCTGGGCGCACATAGGCATCCAACAGTTCCAAGCAGAGTGCGGTAGTGGGGTGGCTTCCCGTGCCGAATGCCAGTCCAGGGTCTAACTGGATGAGCAGTTCCTCAGGGTTCTGCTTGCGTTTGCTCCACGAGGGTTGAATGCGCAAGCGAGTGCCAAACCGTCGGCTTCGGAAGTGGCGACGCCAGAGGGCGTGCCAATCCTTTTCCGATACTGGCTGGATGTGGACAGCCATCACGGGGGGCAGGTCGAACTCTGGGAGGGTGTTCAGGCGTTCCTGAAGGGCTGGCAGTTGCGCTTCCTGCTCTTCGGGCAGGTAGCCCACCACGCGGGGTGGGTGGTCGCACAGCTGTACCCCAGCGCACCCCGCCTCGATGAGCATGCTGGCAATCGCATCCCACGCTTGAGGCGGAGCCTGTACCTGTATGCTTAGCCAGTGCGCCTCTGCCTCGGTCGGGTTCTTTTTCTGTGTCATCGCATGCGTCTTCTGTGGCTTGGGCATCCTGCCCATTTCGCACACGGGCGAGACACGCCCGTGCTACGGTTTTGCTGATGGGCAAGATGCCCGTGCTACCAGTGGCTTGGGCGTCTCGCCCAAGCAAGCACACGGGTGGGACGCCCGTGCTACTCTGTGGCTTTGGCATCTTACCCATTTCGCACACGGGCGAGACGCCCGTGCTACTCTGTGGCTTGGGCATCCTGCCCATAGAGCCTTATGAGCAGGATGCTCAGGCTAAGCTCAATACCGTCGCTTCCGCTTGCCTATATGGGCGGGGCGATGCTTTTTCTTGGCGCCACTATCGGTGCTGGTAGGGGTTGTCTGCCCACTCTCGGTGGGGGTAGGTTTGGGTGTGGTGGCTGTAGCTTTTGCTGCTTGCAGTTGACGCTCGCGCAGTCGCTCTTGAGCTCCTTGCCAGCTCACCATAATCTGGCTGGCGATGAAGATGGAGGAGTAGGTTCCTGCAATCACACCGATGGTCATCGCTACATAGAAGGTGCGCAGGTCGTGGGTCACAGAACCGAAGATAAGGAGTGCTATCAGCACCAGCACTAAGGTCAAGCTGGTGTTGATGGAGCGTGCCAGCGTCTGGTTCAGACTGCGATTGACCACCTGCGCAAGGGTTTCCCCACGCACGCGATAGCGTAGGTTCTCGCGTATACGGTCATACACGACAATCGTGTCGTTGATAGAGAAACCGATAAGCGTAAGCAGAGCGGTCATGAAGAGGGCGTTCACTTCCCAACCGAGGAAGTAGCCAAACACTGCCAGCGCGCCCACTGCGAACAGCACATCGTGCGCCAGCGCAATAATCGCAGCAAGTCCGAACTTGAATCCGCTCCATCCGCCCTCTATGGAGAACCGAACGGCGATATAGAGCAGGATAGCGATGAGCGAGAGGATGACCGCCATGTACGCACGCTGAACCGTTTCCTCACGCACGCGCGGGCTAATCGAGGCGAAACTCACATCCTGCAGGTTGCCCAGCGGTTTGAGCGCATCCAGAATGCGCTGTTTGTCTTGGTCAGTCGCCTCGGCAACATGGATGATGAGCTGTCGCTTGCCCTCGGCAAACTGCGCGCCCACCTTCTCGAAGCCTGCTTGACGCAGGAGCGCAATTACCTGATTGATGTCTGCGTCGATGGGTTCTGGTTCATAAGCTTGCTTTTCCTGCTTTTGCGCTTGAGCAGGCGCCGAGCCTGCAGGTTGGGGCTGATTTGGCTTGGTTTCCGCTTTGGGCTGTTCAGAGGATTCAGGCTTCACTTCAGCTGGTGCAGAAGTAGGTTGTGGGGGCTTCTCTTCCGTAGGTGCCGATGGGGAAGGCGTCGGCTGAGGTGCTTGTACGGGAGCCAGCTGGGTAGGAGTTGCTTGGGCTATCTGCGTCCGTTCGGCTTGGGGAAGGGTCGTCGCCTCTTTGGGTGGGGCTTTCTGAAGCACAATCTCGCTTCCACCCGCGAAGTCAATACCGGGCTTTAGACCTCCCAGACCCAGCCAGAAGAACAAGCCGATGGCGATAAGCCCTGCGCTTATCCCGTAATAGAGACCGCGACGACTCACAAAGTCGAAGCGGTCTTTCGTGCGCGCCATATCGGAAGAGATTTCCATCCCAATCTGGCGCCATAGCCCAAACCACTTGGGGTCGGGATGGATACCCAGCCCGACCAGCAGGTAGAGCATCGTGCGGGTGCAGAAGATGGCGGTAAAGAAGCTCATCAACACACCGATGGCAAGCGTGGTGGCGAACCCCTGAACTGGACCTGTACCGTAGTAGTAGAGGATGAGACAGGTGATAACGGTGCTGAGGTTCGAGTCCACGATTGCAGGAAAGGCGCGTTTGAAGCCTGCATCGATCGCTGAGAGCAGGGTTCTTCCCTGCCGAAGCTCCTCCTTCATGCGCTCGAAGATGAGGATGTTGGCATCGACCGCCATTCCAGTAGACAGGATGAAGCCCGCAATAGCGGGAAGCGAGAAGGTAACCCCCACCAGTTTGAAAAACGCTATTGCGAACAGCACATAAAGCGCCAGTGCCAACACTGCGATGAAGCCGGGAAGGAGGTAGTAAAAGAGCATAAATGCCATCACAGCAAGAACTCCCACTCCGCCTGCGAACAGGATGCTATCCCAAGCGCGCTCACCGAGGATCGCTTCCACACGGTTGACCGACTCCACGCTTAGGCTCACAGGCAGGGCACCTGCACGCAGAAGGTCGCGCAGACGGGTCGCCTCTTTGAGCGTGAAATTGCCCTCTATGATTGGCTCACGAATGTTCGCTGATTGCACTATTGGGGCGGAGATGATGCGGTCGTCCAATACGATGGCGATATGTTCGTACAGATACAACGAGGTGGCGCGCGCAAACTTCTCTTGCCCCTCTCGGTTGAAATAGAGTGCTACTACAGGGCTAATCGCTTGCTGAGTGACCTCTGCCCCCACCAGCTCGTCTCCTGAAACGATGAGGGGGCTATTCTGGATAATCTGGCGGTATTCGGGAGTATCTTCCTTGATGAGGCGTCCGGGTTCCTTCGGGTCGCCCATATCGCGGAACCGCACGACCGCCTCACCTTTTTCATCTTTCTCTATCACCAGTTGATAGCGTCCGGGGCGCTGCTTCCTCTCATTGCGTACCTCTACATCTTTCAGGTAGCGGAACTCTAATCGGGCAGTGGTCTGCAAGAGGTCGCGTGCCTCTTGCTCATCGGTAAAGCCTGGCAGTTCCACCACGATTTCGCGGTCTCCTTTGAGGAAGATGGAGGGTTCCACCACGCCCAAGATGTCGATACGCCTGCGCAAAATGTCCGCAACGACGCGCAATCGTTCTGGGCTCCACTGGCGTTGTTCCTCGGGCGTGAGTTTCTCCACTTCTGCGCGCAGGGTCATGCGGATACCGCCCCGTACATCCAATCCTTGGCGTACAGGTTCGCGCGCCATCCACCAACCTGCTAAGCCTGCTAACACGACGATAATCCCAGCGTAGATGAAATGTTTCGTCACTGTCTGCCTCCTGCATTCTGCAGGGGCTATTATACCCGCTGACAGGAAAAGGATGGAGTGGGTACAATCGGAAGGGCATGCGTAGCTTATGGCTCCTTGCGTGGGTGCTTCTCTGGGCATATGGCGGGGCGAACGCTCCCTTGATACAAGCGAAGAGTGCAGTCTTAATAGAAGCCAGCACAGGGCAGGTGCTATATGCTAAAGATGCCCACCGTCGCTTGCCTCCTGCCAGCCTAACGAAGGTCATGACCGCCCTGATTGTCTTGGAACATGCCGACATGGACGAGGTGGTGGTCGCCTCTAAGAACGCAGTCAATACCCCCTCCAGTTCGATGCATCTTCAAGAGGGGGAGCGGGTCAAGGTGCGCGACCTGCTCTATGCGCTGATGTTGCGCTCGGCAAACGATGCGGCGGTCGCCCTTGCAGAGCATGTAAGTGGCTCCGTGGCGCAGTTCGTTCAGATGATGAACGCACGCGCCCGCACCCTTGGCGCCAAAAACACCCACTTTGTGAACCCCCACGGTCTGCACGAGCCGAACCATCTATCCACTGCTTACGATTTAGCCCTGATGGCTCGCGTCGCGATGGAGAACCCGCACTTCCGCGAGATTGTGAAGCAAAAGTCGTACTTGGTGGAGCGCTCACACAATCAGGAAGACCTGCTGATGGTGAGCCGAGCGAAGTTTTTGGAGATGTACGAGGGCGCAGAGGGCATCAAGACGGGCTACACGCGCCCAGCGGGCTACTGCTTTGTCGGCTCCGCCACTCGCTACGGGCGACGCCTGATCGCAGTGGTGCTGAATAGCCCCCAGCGCGAACAGGATACGATTGCCCTGATGGACTACGGCTTCTACGAGTGGCAACCCCTGCTGTTGGGGAAAGCGGGCGAGGTGGTGGGCTACGCAGAAGTAGAGGGGGGCACACAGCAACGAGTTCCCCTCCAGCTGGCACAGGATGCGCTCTGGGTTGTTCCGCGTGCCCAGCAGGTGCGCTATCGCTGGGAGGTGCATACCCCGCGCTTGTCCGCTCCCTTCTCATCAGGGCAACAAGTAGGGCGCGCAGTGCTGGTGGAAGAGACGCGCCCCATTCTCACAGTGCCCCTGATAACGGCTGAGTCGGTGGACAAACGCTCCTACCCGTGGACGGCGATTGCAATAGTCGGGCTGACCGCTGGGAGCCTCACCCTCCTCCGCTTCCGACGACGGGCAAAACTCGCCAAAGGCTACCTCCCTTCCTCCCTACCCCGCAGGAAACGCTTCTATTAGGAGTCCCTCTGCTCTGAAGGTTTTCGAAAAAGGTGGCTTGGGCGTTTTGCCTATCCCCCCCTTACTAAGGGGGGAATCAAAGGGGAGGATTACACGGGCGGGACGCCCGTGCTACCAGTGGCTTGAGCATCCTGCCCATTTCGCACACGGGCGGGACGCCCGTGCTACGGTTTGGCTGATGGGCAGGATGCCCGTGCTACGCAAGGATTTTTTCGATCAGCCTCAGTGCTTTTGAGGGTGTTCGAAAAAACTGGTAAGAGTGCCAGTTTCGCGCCTGTTTGCACCCGTGCGCGGGAGCGGAGTCACAACGGTTTCATAGCCGTTGGGAGTGCGACGAATATACCCTCGCGCCTCCAGCTCTTGCAGGTAGTTGTAAAGGGTTTGGCGCGAGCATCCGAGCCGTTCTGCCAGCTTAGTGCGCGGGATGTTCGGCTCCTCGTACAGGATTCGCAACAGTTGCTCGGTCATCGCCTCTTTGGGTGAGGAGCCATTCGTGCGCCCGACAACAACTGCATGCGTTGGCATCGCCATCGGAGTGGGGGAAAAGACCTGAGGTTCCGCAACCACAGGGGTGGGCTCTTCCTCCTCCGGTTCCTTATCGTTCGCTTGCTGTTGGGATTGGATGCGGAGCGCATAGTTGCGGTCTTCACCTATAATCTCAATCAGCGCAAACATAATAATCGGAAGAGTCACCGATAGCAGGAAGGGGCGCAGGAATACCACCATCCTATCGAACGCACTCTGAGTCTCTAATGGCTGTTGATGCATAATGCCGTAGAGATAGTTCGCGTAGGCACTGATAAAGGTCACCAGAATCAGCACACCCCAAAGGGGCAGGGTAGAACGCTCCTGCCGTTTGCGCAGCTGTATGCCGTAGGCAAGCCCTAAGATACCTAAGTCGATTCCCAACGCCTGCACATAACCCCAATAGATGTTTCCGCCCTCCAGCGTGCTGAAGGTATACGCCACATGGTGCACACTGCCCGCCAACACGAACAGCGTCACCAACACCAGCAAAGCGGTCGAAAGGGGCATATCTTTCAACTGGTATCGCATTGTCAACCTCCATGTCCTGTGCATCCCGCATGCCAGCGATAGCGGGGATATGTCTTCTTCGAGGCTTAGATGGGAACTCCTGCCGACTTTTTGGGAAAATCCCATCGCAGGAGAGTTCGCCCTTGGAAGGAATAGAAAGTCGAGGAGGTTTTGCATGGGAGCGTTGCGAGTTGTGCAGTTGAAAACGGAAGGGTTTCGGGAACCGCTGGGCATTGATGCGCCGATGCCCCGTTTTAGTTGGCAGATACAGGCGAAGGCGCGCGGGCTACAACAAAGCCACTATCAGATTCGCTGTGCCAGCACTCTTGAACGGCTCGTCTCGGGCAAGCCCGCCCTCTGGGAAAGCGGTTGGGTGCAATCGGCTCATCTGCACGCCTACTATCAGGGCACGCCTCTAAAAAGTCGTCAGCGGGTCTACTGGCAAGTACGCAGTCGGGACACCCATGGCAGGGAGAGCGAGTGGAGCGCGCCCACTTGGTTCGAGATGGGGCTTCTGAACCCAACAGATTGGCAAGCGCGCTGGATTGCTCCTCATGCCGATAGCACACCTATTCAGGGCGTATGTCGCGACCCTGTGAACCGCCCGCCCGCAACTCTATGTCCTTACCTGCGCAAACCGTTCTACCTGCACAACGCAGTCCTATCAGCACGGCTCTATGCCACAGGGCTGGGGTATTATGAACTCTATCTCAATGGGCGCAGGGTGGGGGATGCGGTGTTAGAACCCTCCTACACACCCTATCACAAGCGCATAGAGTACCGCACTTATGATGTCACCGCCCTGCTTCGGGAGGGGGCGAACTGCTTAGGGGCACTGTTGGGGCAGGGATGGTGGGCAGGACCCCTCTGCCTGCTTGCTCAGCTGGAGATTACTCTGGCAGACGGCACACGACGCGTTCTCTCGACCGACCGCAGTTGGCGATGGGCACCGAGTCCTATCGTGGAAAACTCACTGTATGGGGGCGAAACCTACGATGCGCGTCTCGAGATTGCACGCTGGGCACAGCCAAGCCTGAAACCGCGTCGGGGTGTGTGGCGTCCTGTTCGAGTGGTGCGCATGCCGAAGCGGATAGCCCTCAGCGCATCTCCAATCGAGCCAATCCACGTAGTAGAAACACTCGAACCCGTCGCTATTACCTCGCCCAAGCCAGGAGCGCAGGTGTACGACTTCGGGCAGAACTTTAGTGGGTGGTGTCGGTTGGTGGTGCAGGGCGCGCATGGGGCACAGGTACGCCTACGCCATGCCGAGCTGGTCTATCCTGACGGCACGATTAACCCCGAAAACCTGCGCGGTGCCAAATCCACCGATACCTATATCCTCAAGGGGCGCGGTAAGGAGACCTACGAGCCTCGCTTCACCTATCACGGCTTCCGCTATGTGCAAGTGGAGGCAGAGGGAGCGAAAGTCCTGCACCTTCAAGGGCGGGTGGTGCATACCGCCTTCGAGAGTCGGGGGCACTTCGCATGCTCGAACCCCTTGCTCAATCAAATTCACCAGAATGCCCGTTGGGGGTTCCGTACGAACTTTCACTCGGTGCCCACCGACTGTCCCCAGCGGGATGAGCGTCAGGGCTGGATGGGCGACGCCCACATGACCTGTGCGATGGGGCTGTACAACTTCAACACCGAGCAGGCATACCGCAAGTTCCTGCGTGATATTGCCGACGAACAGGGCGCAGACGGCTCCATTCCCGATACGGTTCCGCATGTGTGGGGCACAAGACCGGGCGACCCAATGTGGGCAATCGCCTACCCGATTATCGCTTGGACACTCTACCAACACACGGGCGACCGCGAGGTTTTGCACACCCACTATCCCAACCTGCGCAAGTATCTTCGCTCACTGGAGCGAGAAGCACCAAACGGAATCTTAGAGCGCAACAACTATGGCGATTGGGTGGCGGTGGAAGAGGGCACTCCAAAACCACTGGTCTCGACTGTCGCTTATGCTCTCACAGCGAAGATTGTGGGTCAGATAGCGCAGGTATTAGGGGATGAGCGCACCGTTCGCCACACCACATGGCTCCATCGCAAAATTGCCAAAGCGTTCCACCAAGCGTTTTACAACGCTGAGACCGGAGAATATGGGAATGGTACGCAAGCCTCGAATGCGCTGGCACTGGCGGGTGAGTTGGTGCCCCCTACGCTCGTGCCGCAGATTGTAAATGCACTCGTGTACAACATCCGCGAACAGCATAAGGGGCATCTGGCTACGGGATTTATCGGTACGCGGTTCTTGTTGGATGTGCTGACTGCGCATGGACATGCAGAAACCGCTTATCTCATCGCCAGCCAGCGTACCTATCCCAGTTGGGGCTATATGATTGAGAACGGCGCGACCACCATCTGGGAACTCTGGCGACTGGAGACGGGAGGCGGAATGAACTCGCACAACCACCCTGCCTTCGGCTTCATCAGTGGCTGGTTCTTTGATACGCTGGTCGGCTTGCGCCCTCAAGAGGGATGGTATCGATTCCAAGTGGTGCCTCATCCTGTGGGCGACCTGCGCTGGGTGGAGGGACGCATCAAGACCCCCCTTGGCGAGGTAGCGTGCCGATGGGAGCAAAGCGAGGGGCAACTCATGCTTCAGCTCCAAGTGCCTTCGGGAGCGCAGGCAACCCTGATGCTTCCAACGCTCGGCTTAAAGAACCCTATCCTACTCGAATCAGGACGCCCCCTATCGCGGACCGGGAAACCCTCTTGGCTACCAGCAGGAATTGGACACTTAGAACCCCACTCTTCCGAACGGCTCAGCGTGCAAGTAGGATCGGGAGTGTATCGTTTCAGCCTGTATGACCTCAAAGACAAAGAGCAATCCTGACCCTCTACCTCAAAGCAAGCCAGTTACTTATGCTGAAAAATCCTTACTCTTTAATCAGAAACGATAAGAAAGAAAGGATTGATAGAGAGGGAGTTCCTCTCCCTGCATAAAACCCGCTTGCATGCCGATAATCGTTCCGTGAGGACGACTTTGGGAGGCTCGGCAAGTGGGTGAAATTCTCTCTCAGGCAGAGATAGAGGCACTACTGGCATCGCTGGCGTCCGATGAGCCAGCAGATACCCCCTCCGCCGCAGGGGGAACTCCGGCCTCGCGCACCAGCAAGCGCGCTATCGCCTACGAGGTCTACGACTTCCGCCGTCCCGATAAGTTCTCGCGCGACCAACTGCGCACGCTGCAGATGGTCTTTGAGACCTTTGCGCGCCTGTGCGCCACGAATCTTGCTACCTATCTGCGCGTGCCTATCCATATCGAACTCATCTCACTGGAGCAGATTCCCTACGAGGACTACCTCCGCTCGCTCAAGCAGTCGGCGTTCATCATCTTCACTGCGCCCCCGCTGTCGGGTGAGGCAGTGCTGGAGATGGAGTTCTCACTGGTGTTCACGCTGTTAGACCGCCTGCTGGGGGGTATAGGGCGCCCTGTGGAGCGCAACGCCTTCACCGATATCGAGCGTCCATTGGTGATGAATCTGGGCGAGCGGGTGCTGATGGCGTTCCGCAGTGCATGGGAGAGCATTCTGCAGATCGACCCCCAAATTGAGAGCCTGGAGACCAGCGCTCAGTTTGTGCAGATTGCACCCCCAAGCGATATTGTGATTACCGTGCTGATGGAGGCGCGGGTGGGTGAACGGCGCGATGCGCTCAGCCTCTGTATCCCTCATATGGTCATCAAGCCCATCACGCCCCGCCTCAGCTCGCAGAACTGGGTCTCCTCATCGGGGAAGCGCACGACGCCCTTCATCCGCCAAGCCCTCACCCAACACCTTCAGCGCACCTCGATGACCCTAACCGCACGGCTCGGACGCACCACGCTTCGCCTGCGCGACCTGCTGGCGCTGAAAGTAGGGGATACACTAATACTGGATACCGAAGTGAAACAGGATATCGACCTACTCGTAGAAGACCGCGTCAAGTTTCGTGGACGACCTGCCATTCGCAACCGTCGGCTGGTCGTCAGCATCACGCAGGTCGTGCATGAGGATACTGGAAAGCACATCGCCCGACCTCAAGATAGAGGAGTCCTGCTATGAGCGAGATTGCACCTGAACTGTTGGTACAGTTCATCGGAAAGCAGGCAACCGTTTGGCAGACGGTGGCTCTGTACCTGTCGGAACAGAATAATGTGGCGGTCGAAATTCCTGTGCCCAGCACGCAGGCAGTGCCGATTGCCGAACTAAGCCTCCTTACTGCAGACCCGGTCTTGCACACGGTTGGGGTCTTCACTGAGGCGAGTGAGGAGCCTTCCCTGATTGTGGTGGGCGAACAGCTCAACGAGCGATCTGAAACCGAAAAGGCGCTGTTGGAAGCGCTGGCGGGGGAGCCGCGTGAGGGCGTGGATGAAAGCGTGCTCCCCGCAGTGCAAGAGTTCAGCACCCATCTCCTACAGGGGATTGCGCTCGCATTCGGCAACCTCCGCAACACCACCTTCACTGTAGGCGAGGTCAGCACCAAGTACGAGCCTATCACCTTCCCTCCAAACTTCTTGATGGTGGACGAGGTGATAGCAGTACGGTTCACGATTCAAATCCCCGACCGCACTCCGTTCACCCTCTCGTGGCTGTTGACGGAGGGGTTAGCGCGCACGCTGTTAGGTATGCAGAGAGGTTCAGAAGACCCCTTAGCCCAACTCTCTGCAGAGCCGACACCCGTATTCACTCCCAGCGCAGGAACAACAGGTGGGTTCGGTCCTTTTGAGGTGATGGAAGAAGAACCAGAGCGCAACTTAGACCTCCTGCTGGACATCCCGTTGGAGGTTTCGGTGGAGTTAGGGCGGGTCTCGCTTCTGGTGCGCGAACTACTGGAGGTGGGCACTGGTTCAATTATCGAGCTCAAGAAAACAGCAGGAGAGCCTGTAGAGGTGCTGGTGAATGGAAGGTTCATCGCACGGGGCGAAGTGGTGGTGGTGGAAGATAACTTCGCCGTGCGGATTACGGAAATCCTCTCGCCCACGGAGCGGGTGCAAAAACTGGCAGGGTGAGACGATGCGAACCTTCGGTTTAATACTGGTATTTTTGCTATGGGCGATGTCGGTTGCCCAGCAGGAAAGCACGCAACTTCCACCAGGGGCTTTGGGCACTCGCACAGGAAGCCCTGCGAACTTGGCGACCCCAAGTGGCAGTAGCACAAGCTGGTGGCAGGTGACCTTAGCACTTGTGGCGGTGGCGGTCGCTCTGCGCTATGGGCTTCCGAAACTGTTGCGATGGGCAGGCAAAACAGGCGACGGCTCCCCGCTGGATGGACAGGTGCGGGTCATCGAGACGCGCGCAGTGCCCCACGGGAGCCTGATGTTGGTCAAGGCACGCGACCGACTCCTGCTTATTGGAAGCTCTCCCCAAGGAATGCATCTGTTAGCCGACTTGACGCCTGCCCACTGCCCACTGCCCACTGCCCACTCCCCACTCCCCACTCCCCACTCCCCTTCCTTTGCACACATCCTGCGCCATGCGCAACCGAAGGATCCTCCTACCGACTTTCAAGAATCGGTCGTGGAGCGTTTGCAATTGCGTCTTCAGGAGACCCAGAGGCGACTGGCTAAAACGGCGGGGTCTGA
>FWWL01005497.1_pt1 | contig 19710 bp, 15 predicted proteins | sample 2228331 | NCBI WGS metagenome assembly FWWL01 (sample SAMEA103939775, study PRJEB20133) | metagenome | reverse complement strand
CGGGGGCTGGGGGCGGCGTTTGGGCGGCGGGGTCGTGCGAATGCAATGCAGCAGCTTGTGCCCGGCCGGCCCGGCGGCTTGCCATTGCAGACCGTCCGCGCCTTGGCCGAGCGCCAGATCGGTGCCGTGGAGCAGGTGCCGCCATTCCTTGGAGAAGGCGATCCAGCGGGCGAGTTCGGCGCGGTCGCCCTCTTCCAGAGCGGCCGGGTCGAGTTCCACTCCCAGGTGCCCCATGCTCGCCACGGCCCCGCGGAACGCCATCGACTGCGTCCGCCCGGTGGCATGCGACGGGCTGGCGCCGATATGCGCACCCATCATCTCGGGCGGGAGGAAGGCGCTAAACCCGCGCTGCATGCCGACGCGGGCCACTGCATCGATGTTGTCGCTGGTCCAGAAGCGATGGACATAGGGCACCAGCCCCGCATCGCTGCGCCCGCCGCCTCCGGCGCAGGCCTCGATCTCGACGTCGGAATGCGCCGCGCGCAGCCGTTCGAGCAGGGCACAGGCGCCGCGCACCTGCGCTGCGCCACCGGAAGGGGCATGGTCGCGGTTATGGTCCCATTTGAGGTAGCCGATGGGCGCACTCTTCAGGACCGCATCGAGCCGTTCGAACAGGTAGTCGCGCACATCCTCGCGCCGCATGTCGAGAACGAGCTGGTTGCGCGCGGTCGGCCGTTCGCGCCCCGGCGCCGCCAGCGCCCAGTCGGGATGGGCGCGGTAAAGGTCGCTGTCGGGGTTGATCATCTCGGGTTCGACCCACAGGCCGAACTGCATGCCCATCGCCTCGACCTTGGCAGCCAGCGGGGCGAGACCCTCGGGGTAGGTTCCGGCGTCGGGTTGCCAGTCACCAAGGCCCGCGCGGTCATGGCGGCGGCCTGTAAACCAGCCGTCGTCGAGCACGAAGCGCTCGATCCCGACCTCGGCCCCGGCCTTGGCCAATGCCTCGATCCGGGCGGCATCGTGGTCGAAATAGCACGCTTCCCAGCTGTTGAGATGGACAGGGCGCGGGGACATTGCGCCGCCGGGCCAGCGCACCATTGCGCGCACGGCAGCGTGCATCTGCGCCATCGCGCCATTGCGGCCCTTGTCCGAGATCGCGAGCAGGACGGCGGGGGCGGAATAGCTCTCGCCCGGTGTCAGCACGACTTCGCCAGGCGCGAGCGAGGCGGCGGCGGACAGCGTCCAGTAGCCTTCGTCGTCCCGTTCGATGGCGAGGCTGTGATCGCCCGACCATTCGAGCTGCACCGCAAGCGTCATGCCGCTGTGCCAGCCGGCATCCCGCCCCAGCACGTAGAGCCCCGGAGGCCCGCCATGGCCCGACAGCCCGCGCCGCCCGACCTTCTCCCAGCGCTGCTGCGGCATCGGCTCGGTGCATTCGTTGAGTTCGGCATTGTGCCGCCCGCGCCATGAGATGACGTTGGCGAAGCTCGCGGACAGCGGCAGCTGCAGGCTGGCGAGGTGCGCCAGCGTCACCGGCGCGGTCCCGGTGTTGCTTAGCGACGCCGAAAAGCGGATCGCGCCGCCGGGCAGGGCATCGAAAGTGCCGCGCCATTCAAGCCCGACCGCCGGATCGGTGCAGGCGATCGACAGCGCGTTCCCGCTTTCCTCGACCGAGCTTTCACCCGGCGCGAAGACCATCGGCGCGCCTTGCCCGTCGCGCAGCTCCACGGCTGCCGGTCCGAACCAGCCCAGCCCCGCAGGCGGCACCAGCGGCATGCCCACATCGCGGTCGAGCGCGAAGGAGGCCGGGCCGCGCCCCTCGCTCGCCCTCGGCAGATCGCCCGGTTCCAGTCTGAGGCCACAATGCCGCCATAACACGCCCCGCTTCGGGTCATGTTCCAAAACGATGCTGGCTTGGGCGGAATGGAGGACGTGAAGCGTTGTCATGCCGCGGTAGGTACCGCCTCGCCCGGTTTCTTCCAGCCTTCTCGCACCCACAGCACGGCGAAAGCGGCGATGAACATGCAGACGCCCGATATGCGCAGCACATTGCGCGGATCGCCGCCCAGCAGCCCGTCGTAGAGGCCGAGCCCGATCTGCACGAAGCCGAGATTGACCGCGCTCATGACGAAGGCGAACAGCAGCATGGGCACGACGATCATCATGTTGAAGATACCCATGTAGACCCCGACCCGTTCGGCCGGGATGCAGCCGGACAGGATCACATAGGGGTTCCCCATGATGCTGCCCCACGCGATGCCGACGCCGATGATGACGGCAAACAGCATCGCCTTGTCGGTCACTCCGGGCAACAGCAACATCGAAATTCCTCCCGCCGCCAGCGCCAGTGCATGGACCGGGCCGGCGCCGAGCCGCCGGGCGAGCGGAACCATGGCAAAGGCACCGAGGAAGGCGATGCCGTTGTAGAAGGCGGCCATCTCGCCATTGGTCAGCACCGCTTGGCGGAAGCCGTCGCTGGCCGGATCGGCGGTGTTATAGACGCTGCGGCTGATGGTGTAGATGACATAGCCCCAGTAGCCCGACATGGCGAACCACTGGAACAGCATCATGATGCCGAGTTTGCGCATCGGCACCGGCATTTCGCGGATGGCCGAGCCGATCTCGGAAAAGGTCGCACCGAAGCCCTTGGGCTGCTTTTCTATCCAGTCCCGCTCCTTCGCGGTCAGCGGCAGTTCGGGCACGCGGGTGACCGACCAGACGATGGTGGCGAGCGACAGCACCGCGCCGACCCAGAACACCGCGCGGACGGTGTAGGGGATATTGTGCTCGTCGACCCAGTCGCGGTCCATTCCCATCAGCACCAGCACCGAAGGGGTGAGGAAAGCCAGCATCTGGGCAAGCCCGGTGAACGCGCTCTGCGTCAGGAATCCCGTCTGGCGCTGCTCGGGATTGAGTCGGTCGGCAACATAGGCGCGGTAGGGTTCCATGGTGATGTTGTTGCCGGCATCGAGGATCCACAGCCATGCCACCGCCGACATGATCGAGGCGGACAGGGGCATGAAAAACAGCCCCACCGCGCACATGATCGCGCCGACGAGGAAATAGGGAGTGCGGCGGCCCAGCCGCGACAGCGTCCGGTCGCTCAGCGCACCGACGATCGGCTGGACGATCAAACCGGTCAGCGGCCCGGCCAGTTGCAGCAGCGGCAACTGGCTCTCTTCTGCGCCGAGGAACGAATAGATCGGCCCCATGTTGCCCTGCTGCAACCCGAAGCTGAACTGCAGGCCCAGGAACCCCAGGTTCATGCTCAGGATCTGCCCCAGCGTCAGATGCGGCTTGCGTGCTTCGTCCATGAATTTCCCTCTCCGAACGCTACGGCTAAGCTAGATTGCAATCGTTTGCAATAGCTGCTTGGCAAGACGATACGAGAAGCGAAAAGGTCTTATTGAGGGGGGAATGGTGCCGGCTGCAGGATTCGAACCCGCGGCCCCCTGATTACAAATCAGGTGCTCTACCAACTGAGCTAAGCCGGCGTATCTGTTCGCCCTACCGCTTTGCTGCTTGAGGGCGTGCTCATTCGCCCTACCGCTTTGCTGCTTAAGGGCAGTTGGGGCGCCACTGCTTCAAAGCGCACCGAAAGTCCAGCCTTCCGTTCGCGCGACTTGCTCGGTCAGTCCCGGGGGTGACCAGTAGCGAGGCTCGCGGGCAACAGCACGGAGCCAGGCCGCTGTAACCAGCGCATCCGACGAATGGTCGTCGATGGGGCCGCTTCCTTCGACCGGGGGCGATCCGAGCCGGGCCAGGGCGAGGTTGAGGTCTTCGATCGTCCGCAGCTTGGTCTTCGCGCCTTCGACGCCGCCACCGCGGGCGGCGATGCTGCTGTAGATCTCCACCACAACCGGGCCGTCTGCGGGCAGCGGATCGATCGGCCACACGCTGACATGGCCGCGCAGCCGGTGGAGCATGCGCATGCCGGTCAGGCTGGACTTGCCGACCTGCGCCGCACCGACGAGGTTGAAATTGCTCACCGGGCGCACTCCCTGATGACGCTGCGCATGTTCGGCGACGCGGAAGCGGCCCTCGCGGGTCTGGGCGCCGGGCCGGTGGAACCGGTCCCCTTCGCGTTCCTTCGAATGTCGGAAATAGCGCGAGGCTTCCGGATGGGAGACGAAGCTGCCTGCCTCGAGATGCGGGTCTTCCTCGCAGATCCGGTCGATCAGCGCCCACAGCGCTTTCGCGTCGCCCGGGCTTTCCGACCATCCGGGGAAGTAGGCACCGGCATCCGCGAAGGGCAGAGCGATGCCCAGGTCCATGCCGACGAGCGTATCGGGGGGAAGGTCGTCCCGCAGGATATGCAGAACCTCCTCGCGGCTCCATCCCCGGCCTCGCCGGACCAGCACCGGCGGCCCGCCAGCGCCATCGGCGAGCGAGAGGGCGATGCCGCGCTGGCGTTGGCCCCGCGCGCCCGACCAGTCGATGGCGAGATAATGGGTGAAGCGCCTCACCGACCCCTCGACCCGCATTCTCGGCTTTGCTTCGCTTCGCTCGAACGCTGCTCGGACCGAACGGAACAGGGACGTCGGTTCGTGTCGAGCAGCTGACGAGGACGAAGTCCGAGCGCGTGTCGAGACATCACCCGCGCTCAGCCCTCAGCTTGTCCCAGTATTCCAGCCGTTTCCTTACCTCCCGCTCGAACCCCCGTTCGACGGGCTGGTAGTAGGCTTGCGGTGCCATGCCCTCGGGCCAGTAACTGTCGCCTGAAAATCCGTCTTCCGCGTCGTGATCGTAGGCGTAGCCCGCACCGTAGCCGATTTCCTTCATCAGCTTGGTCGGGGCGTTGAGGATATTCTGCGGCGGCATCAGGCTGCCGGTTTCGCGGGCGCTCTTCCATGCCGCCTTCTGCGCCTTGTAGGCGGCGTTCGATTTGGGCGCGGTGGCGAGGTAGAGGCAGGCCTGGACGATCGCCAGCTCGCCTTCCGGGCTGCCGAGAAAGTCGTAGGCATCCTTGGCGGCGAGGCACTGCACCAGAGCTTGCGGATCGGCAAGGCCGATGTCCTCGCTGGCGAAGCGGACCAGCCGCCGGAGCACATAAAGCGGCTCCTCCCCCGCCACCAGCATCCGCGCCATGTAGTAAAGTGCCGCTTGAGGGTCGGAGCCGCGCAAGCTTTTGTGCAGCGCGCTAATGAGATTGTAATGCCCCTCGCGGTCCTTGTCGTAGACGGCGACGCGGCGCTGCAGGAAGGCGCCCAGCGCCGCCGGGTCGAGCGGTTCCGCGATCTTCGCGTGGTACAGCGTTTCGGCCTGGTTGAGCAGGAAGCGGCCATCGCCATCGGCGCTGGCGATGAGCGCTTCGCGGGCTTCGCTCGTCAGGGGTAACGGTCCCTCCAATTCCTCGGCCCGGGCCAGCAGCTTGCCCAGCGCCTCGGCATCGAGCCGGTGCAGGATCAGCACGTGCGCGCGGCTGAGCAGCGCGGCGTTGAGTTCGAAGCTGGGGTTCTCGGTCGTCGCCCCGACCAGCGTCACCGTGCCGCGCTCGACGAAGGGCAGGAAACCGTCCTGCTGGGCGCGGTTGAAGCGGTGGATCTCGTCCACGAAGAGCAATGTGCGGTGCCCCCCCTGCGCCATCCTGTCGGCCTCGGCGAAGGCTTTCTTGAGGTCGGCGACGCCGCTGAAGACGGCGCTGATCGCCACGAAGCGCATGCCGACGGCATCGGCCAGCAGGCGCGCGGTGCTGGTCTTGCCGGTGCCCGGCGGGCCCCACAGGATCATGCTGGAAAGGCGCCCGGCAGCCACCATCCGCCCTATCGCGCCTTCGGGACCGGTCAGGTGCTCCTGCCCGATGACCTCGTCCAGCGAGCGCGGGCGCAGGCGGTCGGCCAGGGGCGCATCCTCGCGCGGCTCGTCCGAAGCGGTCGGGGGCGGGTCGTCGTTGAACAAATCGGCCATTTGTCGGGCGTCCTATACCGCTCGTCGGGAAAACGCATCAGTGCACTCGACCTCCCTTGCAATGATCTATCCAAGATATATCTTAGAAATATCGTAAGGCGCACAAGGAGGCTTGGCATGTACGGACATCGGTATCGCGGCAAATTCGGCAAGGGCACCTGGCCCTTCATCGCCATGATGGGCGGGGCGCGCGGCTGGGACAGTTTCGGGCCCAATGGTCCCTTCGGCCCCAGCGGCCCGTTCGGACCTTCGGGACCATTCGGGCCGGGCGGCCCCTTCGGCGAAGGCGGTCGCAAGCGGCGCGGCCGCATGTTCGGCTCGGGCGAACTGCGACTGGTGCTGCTGAAACTGATCGCCGACGAACCGCGCCATGGCTACGAACTGATCAAGGCCATCGAGGAAATGACGGCGGGCGATTACGCACCGAGCCCGGGCACGATCTATCCCACGCTTTCGCTGCTGCAGGACGAAGGTGCGATCGCCGAGGCTGCCAGCGCCGACACACGCAAGGCCTATGAAGCGACCGAGGCCGGACGGGCCGAACTGGCCGAGCGGGCCGAGGAGGTCGATGCGCTGATGGATCGCCTGGGCGCGCACGGCGAACGGGCCAAGGGCGGCGCTGCCCCGCACGACCTTTTCCGCGCGGCCGGCAATCTCGCCAGCGTGCTCAAGCACAAGTACAAGGCCGGCGAGATCGACGAGGCCATGCGGCAGGAAATCGTCGACATGATCGACGACCTCGCCAAGCGGATCGAGCGGCTATGACGTTACGGCAGCGACGCGTGCCGCGCTTTCGCCTCGGCTGAGCGCGTGGTATGGTCCCCCATCGTTCGCCCGGCGGCGGGCGGATGGTGGGGGATGAGCAATGGCAACAACGGTAAGAAGCGCCACTCCGTGGCACCTGTGGGTGGTCGGCGGGCTGACGCTGCTGTGGAACGCTGTCGGCATCATGAGCTACCTGATGACCGAACTGGACCAGCTCGAAGCGCTGGGAATGTCGCCTGCACAGATCGCCTATTTCGACACTTTCCCCGCGTGGGCCACCGCCGTCTGGGCGATGGGGGTGTGGGGTGCCTTCCTCTGCTCGGTGCTGCTCCTGCTCCGGTCGCGCTGGGCCGTCCCGGCCATCATGGTTTCGGTGGCGGGGCTCGTGGGGACGACGATCTTCCAGAATTTCTTCACCACGGTTCCCGCCGACATGCGCAACCTCGGTCTCGACCTGACGATCTGGGCTACGACGCTGTTCCTGCTCTGGTATGCCGTGAAGATGAGGCGCGACGGCGTGCTCAAGTAACGAACGCCGGCCTGCCTTCGAACCCGGCCCCGAGTAGCCAGCGGGGGAAAGGGGGGAGACGGCGTGGAGACAGGGACGCTTCTGCCGCTGCTCGCCTTCGTTCTCGGCTTCGCCCTGGCCCGCGCCAATACCTGCACCGTTGCCAGCGTCGAGCGGCTCGCCGACGCCGGCAAGGCCGACTGGCTCATAGGCCTTGCCGTCGCTTGCGCCGCATCGGGCGCCACTCTCGTGATCCTCGACAGGGCGGGCATATCGATGGACGCCTTCCCGACGAGGCTTCCCCTCAGTTGGTGGCCGGTCGCCGGAGGGGCACTGATCGGCTTCGGGGCGCTGGCCAATCGGGCTTGCATGCTCGGGAGCATCTCCCAACTCGGGCGCGGCAACGCGAACTACCTGCTGACGCTCGCCGGCCTTGCCATCGCCATGATTGCCTATCGGCAATTCGTCCCGGCCATGCCGACGATTGGCGAGCAGCCGGCGATGCATTTCATGCCGTCGGTCAATGGCGGCCTGGCGCTCGGCGCATTCGGGCTCGTCATAGGATACGGATTGTATCGCCTCGAGCGCTACCGCGAGGATGTCTGGTTCTATTTGGTCCTGACCGGAATTGTCGGCGGACTTTTGTTCGCGCTCAATCCCGGCTGGAGTTACCTCTCCGCGATCGGACACGCGACGCGCGCAGAGTGGGGCGGTGCGGCGCTTGCCAAGAATATCTCGGCGCTGTGCATCTTTGCCGGGGCGACAGTCAGCCTGTGGCTGCGCGACCGGCTGGACCTGTGCGCGCTGAGCTGGCGGCCGGCGCTGGGCTGCTTCTTCGGCGGCATCGCGATGGGAACGGGCGCGCAGATGGTTCCGGGCGGCAACGATACATTGCTGCTGTGGACCGTGCCCGGGCTCGCCTGGTACGGGACGCTCGCCTATCTCAGCATGATGGCGACCATCGCCGCCGCGCTCTACCTGCCGCGCTGGCTCGCGATCCGAAGGTAGGTGTCGACGACAGCCTGGTTGATCGCGTCCCAGCTGTAGTCGCGGCTGCGCCGCTCGCCTGCCGCGCCGTGCGCGTGCCGCAGGGCCTCGTCGCTGCAGTATGGCGCGATCGCGTCGGCGAACAGGCCCGGCTTGCCCGGCGGCACAAGCCTGCCGGTCTCGCCGTCGTGAACCAGGCTCGACGCGCCGGTCGCCGACGCGGCGACGACCGGAAGCCCGCTGGCCATGGCTTCCAGCGTGACGTTGCCGAAAGTCTCGGTGATCGAGGGATTGAAGAAGACATCGGCGCTGGCGAGCGCGCGGCCGAGATCCGCGCCGGTCTGGAACCCCGCGAATATCCCGCCGGGCAAGGCCTTTTCGAACCAGTCGCGGGCCGGCCCGTCGCCGATCACCAGCACCTTGTGCGGCACCCCCCGCGCGCGCAGTTCGGCGATGGAATCGGCGAAGACGTCGAGTCCCTTTTCCATCACCAGCCGGCCGAGGAAGGCGATGGCGACATCGCAGTCGTCGAGACCCAACTCGCGCCGCCATTGCAGATCGCGCCTGCCGGGATCGAAGATCGTCCGGTCGACCCCGCGCGTCCACAGGCCGATGTCGCGGTGCATCCCCATCGCCTTGTATTCGTCGATCATGCTCTGCGACGGCGCCACGAGCGCATCGCAGCGGTTGTAGAACCGGCGCAGCATCCATTCGATGCCCGGCTCGATGAAACCGAGCTTGTAGTAGCGCGGATATGTTTCGAACCGCGTGTGCACCGAGGCGAGGATCGGGATCTCGTGCGCCCGCGCCCAGGTCACGGCGGCATGGCCGGTCGGGTCGGGCGAGGAGACATGGACGATGTTGGGGCGAAACGCCTCGAGGGCGGCGCGCGCCTTGGCATCGAGGCCCAGCGGCATGCGATATTCGCCGCGGCCCTTCACCGGCATGCGGATATTGGGCACGTCGAACAACTCGCCCGTCGGCTCGAAATCCGGCTCCGCCACCACGGGCGAAAACACGCGCACCGCTGCGCCCTGCCGCAGCAGGTAACCGACCAGCCTGTTGAGGGCCTGGTTCGCGCCGTCGCGGGTGTAGTTGTAGTTCCCGCTGAACAGCGCGATCCGCAAATCGCTCGTCTCCATCGGCCCGGCCATAGGCAAGCGGAACCCGATTGGCGAGAGGGTGTTGAACCGATGACGAAACCGGTCCGTCGTTGAACGGATATTTCGCGTTGACTTAATCCCGCGCAACTCTAGTGCGGCCAGCGGGCCACGCGGTCCCAACGCCGCGCGTGCTCTCTGCAAGGAGAGAATACATGACTGAACCGACGCTCAAGCCTGAGCGCCCCTTCTTCTCGTCGGGGCCGACCGCCAAGTTCAAGGGCTGGTCCGCCGCAAACCTCAAAACCGAATCGCTCGGCCGCTCGCATCGCAGCTCGCTCGGCAAGTCGCGGCTGAAATACGCCATCGACCTGTCGAAGGAGCTGCTCGGCGTGCCCGAGGATTACCTCGTCGGCATCATGCCGGCGTCGGACACCGGCGCGATCGAAGCGGCGATGTGGACGATGCTCGATCCCGCCCGTCCGGTGACCGTCGCGGCCTGGGAAAGCTTCGGTAACGTCTGGATCCAGGACGCGGTCAAGCAGCTCAAGCTGCCCAGGCTGACCACGCTCGATGCCGACTACGGCGAAATCCCCGACCTTGCGTCGATCCCGCAGGACAACGACGTCGTCTTCACCTGGAACGGCACCACCTCGGGCGCGAAGATCCCGAACACCGACTGGCTCGCACCAAGCCGCGAAGGCGTGACCATCAACGATGCCACCAGCGCCGTTTTCGCGATGGAGATGGACTGGCCGAAGCTCGATGCGACGACCTACAGCTGGCAGAAGGTGATGGGCAGCGAGGCGCAGCACGGCATGCTGATCCTCAGCCCCAAGGCCGTCGCGCGGATCGAGGAATACGATCCCACCTGGCCGCTGCCCAAGCTGTTCCGCATGAAGAAGGGCGGCAAGATCAACGAAGGCATCTTCAAGGGCGAAACCATCAACACGCCCTCGATGCTGGCGACCGAGGACTACATCCTCGCGCTCGAATGGGCGCAGGCGATGGGCGGGCGCAAGGCGATGTTCGAACGCGCCGACGCCAATGCGAAGATCGTCACCGACTGGATCGAGGCGACGCCGTGGCTGCGCAACATGGTTGCCGATCCGGCCAAGCGCACCAACACTGGTGTCTGCTTCCGCTTCCAGGGCGACTGGTACGACAGCCTTTCGGCCGAAGACCAGGCCGCCGTGCCCAAGAAGATCGCCTCGATGCTCGAAGCCCGCGACGTCGGCTACGACTTCAACGGCTATCGCGACGCCCCGCCGAGCTTGCGCATCTGGTGCGGCGGCACGGTCGAGCAGGAGGACCTCAAGCGCCTGCTGCCGTGGATCGAATGGGCCTACGAGCAGGTCAAGGCCGGCGCCTGAGCGCCTGAGCACACCAATCGCGTCACCCCGGCCACCGAGCCGGGGTCCCGCTTCCTCTTTTGCCCCGCTCAAGAAAAGCGGGACCCCGGATCAGGTCCGAGGTGACGAATTCAAGGAATTCCTCATGACCAAGCCCAAAGTCCTCATCAGTGACAAGATGGACCCCAATGCCGCCAAGATCTTCGAAGAGCGCGGCTGCGATGTCGATGTCATCACCGGCGAAACGCCCGAGCAGCTCGCCGCCCGCATCGGCGAATACGATGGCCTCGCCATCCGGTCCTCGACCAAGGTGACCAAGGAAATCCTCGACGCTGCGACCAATCTCAAGGTCATCGGCCGCGCCGGGATCGGCGTCGACAATGTCGATATTCCCTACGCCAGTTCAAAGGGCGTGGTGGTGATGAATACCCCGTTCGGCAATTCGATCACCACGGCCGAACACGCCATCGCCCTGATGTTCGCGCTCGCGCGGCAGATCCCGGAAGCCAACGCCCGCACCCAGGCGGGCGAATGGCCCAAGAACGACTTCATGGGCGTCGAAGTCACCGGCAAGACGCTCGGCCTGATCGGGGCGGGCAACATCGGATCGATCGTCGCGACGCGCGCGCTGGGCCTCAAGATGAAGGTCGTCGCCTACGATCCTTTCCTGACCGCGGAACGCGCGGTGGAGATGGGCGTGGAGAAGGCCGATCTCGACACGCTGCTGGCGAAGGCGGATTTCATCACCCTGCACACGCCGCTGACCGACGAGACGCGCAACATCCTCAGCCGCGAGAACCTCGCCAAGACCAAGAAGGGCGTCCGGATCATCAACTGCGCCCGCGGCGGACTGATCGACGAGGCGGCGCTGAAGGATGCGCTCGACAGCGGCCATGTCGCCGGCGCGGCGCTCGACGTGTTCCAGACCGAGCCGGCCAAGGACAGCCCGCTGTTCGGCACGCCCGGCTTCATCTCGACCCCGCACCTGGGTGCGAGCACGACCGAGGCGCAGGTCAACGTCGCGCTGCAGGTGGCCGAGCAACTGGCGGATTACCTCGTCAACGGCGGCGTCACCAATGCGCTCAACATGCCCTCGCTCAGCGCCGAGGAAGCGCCCAAGCTGCGCCCCTACATGGGCCTTGCCGAAAAGCTCGGCAGCCTCGTCGGCCAGCTGGCCCACGGCAACCTCACCCAGATCAGCATCGAGCGCGAAGGCGCGGCGGCCGAACTCAGCGGCAAGCCGATCGAAGGTGCGGTGCTGGCAGGCTTCATGCGGCGCTATTCCGACACCGTGAACATGGTCAATGCCCCGTTCCTCGCCAAGGAACGCGGGCTCGATGTTCGTTCGATCCGGCACGAGAAGGAAGGCGCCTACAACACGCTCATCCGCGTGACCGTCGGCACCGAACAGGGCGACCGTTCGGTTGCGGGCACGCTGTTCGGCAGCGAAGCCCCGCGGCTGGTCGAGATCTTCGGCGTCGGCATCGAGGCCGAGCTTGCCGGGCACATGCTCTACATCGTCAACCAGGACGCACCGGGCTTCATCGGGCGCATCGGGACGCTGTTGGGCGAACACGGCATCAATATCGGCACCTTCAACCTCGGCCGTCGCCAGGCGGGCGGCGAGGCCGTGCTGCTGCTCAGCGTCGACCAGCCGATCCCGCAGGAGGTGGTCAAGGCTGCATGCGGCCTGGAGGGCGTGAAGACGGTGATCCCGCTGGCTTTTTGAGGATAGATGGGGCAGGGCGCCGCGCGTTATGACACACACCGACGACCTGCTCCCCATCGGCCTCGAAGACCGCCTGCCTGCGGAGGCCCGCAAGGTCAGCCACGCCATGCGCGCGGCGTTGACGGCGATGGAGAGCCACGGTTACGACCGGGTGCGCCCGCCGCTGATCGAGTTCGAACGCTCGCTCGCCGGCCGGATGGACGGGGTTAGCACCCGCCGGCTGTTCCGTTTCGTCGATCCGCAGAGCCTGCGCACGCTGGCGCTGCGCAGCGACATGACGCCGCAGCTCGGGCGAATCGCCTCGACCGCGCTGGCCAAGGCGGCGCGGCCGCTGCGGCTGTGCTATGCGGGCGAGGTCGCGACCATCACCGCCGACCAGCTCGACCCGGCGCGCCAGCGCCTGCAACTGGGCGCGGAACTGATCGGGGCCGACACGGCCGCCGCGGCAAGCGAGGTCGTGATGCTGGCGGTCGAGGCGGTCGAAGCGACCGGCGCCACCGGCATTTCGGTCGATTTTACCCTGCCGGATCTCGTCGATGTGCTCGCCGCCGAAGCCTTCCCGCTTTCGGCAGACAAGGTCGACAACGTCCGCCGCGAACTCGACACCAAGGATGCAGGCGGACTCGTCGCGGCCGGCGGCGAGGCATACCTGCCGCTGATCCACGCTGCCGGGCCGCTGCCCGAAGCGCTCGACCGCCTGCGCGCGATCGATGCGGGCGGGGCGCTTGCCAGCCGCATCGCCGGGATTCGCGCCGTTGCCGACCGGCTCGGCAGCCGCGTCAGGCTGACGCTCGACCCGACGGAGCGGCACGGCTTCGAGTACCAGAGCTGGTTCGGTTTCACGCTCTATGCCGAGGGCGTGCGCGGGGCGCTGGGGCGCGGGGGGACGTACTGGATCAAGGGCAGCGAGGAGGCGGCGACAGGCTTCTCGCTCTATCTCGATGCGCTCGTCCCGGTGCTGGCGGACAGCCGGCCGCAGGACACGCTGTTCCTGCCGCTTGGCCACGACGAACATATTGCCGATCGCCTGCGCGCCATCGGCTGGCGCACGGTCGCGGCGCTGTCGGACGCGGACGATGCGCTGGCGCTGGGCTGCTCGCACCGCCTCGACGGCGCCGAGGCGACGCCCCTCTAGCCGAAAATCCGCTTGAGGAAGGCGTCGACGACCGGGGTGGCGGGATAGTCCGCCTCGCCCAGCTTGCGGTTGATCTCCATGTGGCCCCGCAATCCTCGCCCGTCGAAGCCCTGTACGTTGGCGGGGGTGCCGCCCCTGCGCAGTGCCGCACCAAGCGCATTGCTCTGTGCGGTGCCGTCGCGGCGCTGGACGTGAAGGATCAGGAAGGCCGGCGCGTTCGGCGCGGCGGCCTGGAACGTGGGAGAGAGCGCCTTCTGGCGGATGGGATCGGTACCGAACGCCTGCTCGTAGGTGTCGCCCATCAGCCGCGCATTCTCGCCCATCTGGGCGGGCACGTCATAGGCCGCGCCATCGAGCGGGACGACGCCGGAGATGTCGTTCAGGCTCAGCCCCGCGCCGCGCAGCCATTGCGGATCGGTCCCGACCAGCGCCACGAGATGCGCCCCGGCGCTGTGGCCGACGAGCGCGATGCGGGTGCCATCGAAACCGAGCCTCGCCGCATTCTTCTTCAGATAGGCCACCGCAGCCGCGACGTCGGCGGCCTGCTGTTCGACCGTCGCCTCGGGCACCAGCCGGTAGTTGACCGACGCCACGGCATAGCCCTGCTCCTGCCAGTGGCCGAGCTTGGCCGAGCCTTTCATCATGTTCTTGTCGCCGCGCTTCCACCCGCCGCCATGGACGAACACCACCAACGGCGCGCTGCGCGTGGCTCCGCCCCAGTAGTCGAGCCGCTGGAGCGGGGCACTGCCATAGGCGAGTTCCCTGCCGCCCGCGTCCGGCCTTGCGCTGCGGTCGGCGAGCGGGCGCGCCCGCTCCTGCGCCGAGCCCATGGTGCCTGCCCCCAGCGCCAGCAGCGCCATGGCGGCCAGGGATGTTCCAACAATACGCCTCATCGTTCCGCCTCCCGGCATGATCGACCCGCTGCCATATCGCCGCGGTTCGGGCGCAAAGGCCAGTCGCGGATTGTCGCCGATTGTCGCGTCTCAGGCGCGCATGAAGCCGAGGTCGGGCATGGCGAAGCGGCCGATATTGGGCGCAACGCTCGGCAGTTCGCCGGCGCTGACCCCGAACCATTTGGCGAGCGTGGCCGAGTATTCGTCGACCGAAACCGTCGGCAGCAGGCGGCCCTGGCCCACCTGGTCGTCCGATGTGACCGAGACCTGGGGCGCGGTGCCGAAGAAGCGCCCGCCGTTGACCGCGCCGCCGAGGATGAAGTGGTGGCTGCCCCAGCCGTGGTCGCTGCCGTCCCCGTTGGAGGTGAGCGTGCGGCCGAAGTCCGATGCGGTGAAGGTCGTCACTTGGTTGGCCACGCCCAACTCCACCGTGGCCCGATAGAAGGCGTCCATGGCGAAATCGACCTGGCCGAGCAGCGCGTCGTGGCTGCCGAGCAGCCCGTCGTGGTGGTCGAACCCGCCGATGCTGACGAGGAACACCTGCCGCGTCACGCCGAGCGCCGCTCTCGCCGCGATCAGCCGCGCCACCACCGACAGCTGGGAGGCGAGGCGGTTGGTCGTCCCGAAATCGGTCGTCAGCGCCGTGTTGCGCAGGGCGTCGTTGACGAAGCCGCCGTACTGGATCGAGCGCGCCATGGTCTGGGCATAGTCGGCTTCGAACACATGCCCATTGTGGGCGCGCAGCAGGTTGGTCAGCGCATCGCGCGCGGCGGTGGAGTTGTAGACGCGGCGGCCGAGCCCGCCGATCGTCACCGCGCCGCTGCTCGAAACTTGGTAGGGCAAGGCGTTGCGGCCCGAGAGGAAGACCGCATTGCCCGTGGCGTTGATCGCGGTGAACATGGAATTGGTGTTGGACGACAGCGCCAGGTCGCCCATCCGACCGCCCCAGCCGGTGACGGTGCCTTCCGGGCCCGAGCTCTGCCAGGTCGATTGCTGGTCGTTGTGCGAAAACAGCTTGGGCGGCTTGGGAAAGCTGGCGTTGTTGTCGCTCTGGTACTGCGCCTTGGTCAGCGGCACGACCAGCGGACCGACGTTGAGCAGCGGCGCCATCACCCCCTGGTCGTAGCGGGCCTTGAGGCGGGGCATGGTCGGGGCGAGGGCATAGCGGATATCGTTGGTCAGCGTCTGCCCCTGCGGCGGGGCGAGCACGGTGTTGGCGAGGCTCGCCTGCGTCAGGGCGATGCCGCCGGTCCCGCCGCCGCCCCGGATCGCGGCGTAGCGATCGTAGTTCGGCTGGTCGAAGGGGATCAACGTATTGGCGTAATCGTTTCCGCCGTAGAGGAAAACGCACACCAGCGCCTTGTACCCGCCGGCGGAACTGAAGGCCGCCGCCTCGCCGATGCCCGCGAGGCCCAGCGCGTAGCTCGCGGCGGACCCCGCCACGGCCAGTTGACCTGTCCGCTGCAGGAAGGCGCGGCGTGAAATCTCGGTGTTCTTGCCGATGAACATGTCCCGCGCTCCCCTACTTCTGGACCAGGTATTCGTTGGCGACCATCACCAGCAGCACGCCAATGTGGATGCGCCGCCGCTTGGTCGCATCGTCGGAGGCCTGCGTGACCGCCTCGGCGTTCATCGCGCCCAGGATCAGGTCGCGCGTCGCTTGCGAGAGCTGCCGGCCGGTCAGCAGCAGGTCGAGCCGGTCGAGCAGGGCAGGCGCGTCGTGGGCGATCGCCAGTTCCTCGGTATAGGCCGCCTTGACGTCCGATACCCAGAAGCCCGAGCCATCAATCGTCCGCTCCATGAAATTGACGTAACCCGCGACGGTGCTCTCGTTGACGAGCTGGAATTCCGGCGCGACGAGGTTGTTGGCGGCGGCCTGGGTATTGAGCGGCACGAAGCCGGGGCGGAAGAAGTTGAACACCGACGGCGAACGCAGCGGCGATTGTCCCAGCCGCCCGGCGCTGTCCGAAAGGTCGGGAATGTCCCAGTTCTCGCTTGCCGAGGCGGCACCGAAGGTCCGGCCCCACTGGGCAAACCGCAGCATCGGTTCGCGCAGCTTGCCGAAGCGGTTGTCGGTCAGCCCGGTGGCGGCCAGCGCCTCGTCGTCGAGCAGGATGGCCTTGAACATCGCCCGCAGATCGCCGCGGCGCCCGCTGCCGTTGTTGGCGAAGACCGCCGCCACCCGCTGGACATAGGCCGCCGAGGGATTGCTGGTGACCAGCCGCTGGATCATCTGCCGGGCGAAGAAGGGGCCGGTGTTGGGATGGTTGAACAGCGTGTCGAGCGTCAGCCGCAATGTTTCGGCCGCCCCCGTTCCTGCCGGAATGGTCGTGCCGAGGAAGGTCTTGGCATCGTCCGCATGATAGCTGGTCGTCCCCGGCCGTCGCCACTTCGACGGGTCGGCGGTCATCGGCTGGCGCACGTAGCGCGGGCTCTGGATCTGGCTGGTCGAACCGGGCGCGGTGGTGAAGGTGACGCCGGTGTAGTCGTAATCGTATCCGGTGAAGGCCTTGGCGATTCCGGTGACATCCTCGTTGGTATAGGTTTCAACAGGATTGCCGTTGGCGCCGGCCTTGACCGTGCCGTCGGGGTTGAGCTGGTAGAGGCCGATGGTGAAGAGCTGCATCACCTCGCGGCCGTAATTCTCGTCGGGCACGCGGCCGGTGCGGGGATCGGCCTTGCGGTTGCCCAGCGTGTTGAGGAACACGCCCATCGCCGGATTCAGCGTCACCGCCTCCAGCAAATCGCGGAAATTGCCGAAGGCGTGCTGGTTCAGCGTGTCCCAGTAATAGCCCATCGCCTGGCTGCGCCAGGTGTTGTCGAGGCTGTTCAGCGAAACGACGAAGAATTCCGACAGCGCAAGCGCAGCCCGCTTACGCACCCCGCTGTTACCGATCAGCAGCTGTTTCCAGATCATCCGGTCGCCGATGCCGGAATTGAAGTAATACTGGTTGGTGTCGACCGTATCGTAGCCGCGGGCGACGAAATACTGTTCCGCCGTCTGGTCGTTGGCCAGCGCCATCTGGGAATCGAGCCAGGGTTCGTAGCCACGCGCCCTCACATCGGCGATGGCCGCTGGCGAGGCGGCGATCGAGGCATGGAGGATGAAGCGCGCCGCCTGCGCATCGGTATCCGGCTTGAGCACGGTGGGGGGCGGCGTACCGCCTGTGGGCGGGCTGCCGCCGCCGCCCGACGATCCGCCACCGCCGCATGCCGCCACCGCCAGGGCGAGCGTTGCCGCTGCGGTCCCGCGCGATAGCGCCGGTGCGCTGCCGCCGCCGCCATCAGTGCCCGCAGGCACGTGGTCGAATTCGTCCACCAGCGGCGCATCCGCCGCGGTCAGCGTGTCGTCCCTCATCGATCAGGCTCCCGTCCGATCCCTTGCGCCAGCCCCCAAGCTGTCGCCACGCCCCCGGATATGCCGATCGGTCCATGCGGAAAATCCTACCGTATGGACTTAACCCCGTTTTTACTACGATGGACGGGCGGCGAAGGCGAGCGTGCAGGCTGGCGGCCTGCCGCAGGTGTGGCACGGACGGTCAGCCGTTGGCTTACCCGGGCAACGTGCCCGTTTGCCGCAACGCCTCGCCCAGCGCGACCGCTGCCGACGACGCCATGTTCATGGAGCGGACCTGCGGCCGCATCGGGATGCGGATGCGCGCGTCGCAGGCCTCTGCCACGTCGCCCGGCACGCCGGCGCTCTCCTTGCCGAACACCAGCACATCGTCCGGCTGGAACGCGAAGTCGTAGAGCGACTGTTCGGCCTTGGTGGTGAGCAGTACCAGCCGCGCCTCTGCCGCAAGGGTGCCGCGGAAGGCAACGAAACCGGCATGGCGGGTCACCGCGACATGGTCGATGTAATCCATCGCCGCCCGCCTGACCCGGCGATCGTCCCACACGAAGCCGAGCGGCTCGATCAGGTCGACCGCAATGCCCAGACAGGCTCCGATCCGCATGACCGCGCCGACATTGCCGGCGATTTCGGGTTCATAGAGGGCGATGCGCATGGCCGAGCCAGTGGCGCGGGCAGGGACGGGATGCAAGGGGGCCGGGGGCTAGCCGTTGAAATGCGCCGGGTCCGGCCCGATGCGGCCGTCCGCACGATCCAGCGCGTCGATCCGCCGCATCTGGTCGTCGCTGAGTTCGAAGGACAGCGCGCCGAAGTTGCCGCGAATGTGCTCGGGGTTGGTCGAGCGCGGCAGGGTGCTGAAGCCGCTCTGGATGTGCCAGCGGATCACCACTGCGGGCGCGCTCTGGCCGGTTTCCGCCGCGATGGCCTCTATCGTGTCGTTGCCGAAGGCATTGCCCTGGCCGAGCGGCGACCAGCTTTGCGTGACGATGCCCATGGCGTCGTGCATCTCGCGCATCGCGCGTTGCTGGAAACCGGGGTGCAGTTCGATCTGGTTGAGCGCGGGCACCACGCCGGTTTCGTCCACGATGCGCTTCAGGTCTTCCTCGCGAAAGTTGGACACGCCGATGGACTTGGCCTTGCCCTGGTCTCGCAGTTCGATCAGCGCCTTCCATGTCTCCACGAACAGGCCCTTTTCCGGGCAAGGCCAGTGGATCAGCAGCATATCGACATGGTCGCGGCCGAGCCGCGCGAGGCATTTGTCGGCTGCGGCGAGCGTACGGTCGTATCCCTGGCTGGCGTTCCAGATCTTCGTCTGGAGGAAGATGTCGGACCGTTCGCCGATGCCTTCGCCGACTTCCTTCTCGTTGCCGTAGATCGCGGCCGTGTCGACGAGCCAGTATCCGGCATCGAGCGCGGCGCGGACGCAATCGGCTGCCTTGTCGGCGTCGATGTTCCAGGTGCCGAAGCCGAGCTGGGGAATCCGGCGGTCGTCGTTGAGGGCGAGGGTGGGCTGGTCGGTCATGTGATCTCCTTTGCCGATCAATGGCGGGGGAAGCGGATGGTTTCCGGTTGAATGTCACGCCGGCCAGTACGCCGCGCGGCGGCAGGCGATAGGTTTTCCTACAGCCCGCCGGTCCGCTAGGCATGCGCTCCCCGAACCCGCCAGGCCCAGGGATTCGCGAAGGTGACACGGTCATGCCCCGCTTTTGGTACCAAGCCTATGGAAAGCAGACAGAAATTCCCGGCGCTCGGTTTTGAAAAGCGGGGGGTTGTGTGTGACACGGGCACCCTCCCGCTTGACTCGCCGCACCCCGCCACCCTAGGGCGCGCACCGCATTCGGGGCGCTCCGCGCCCCTCCATCCCGTCCCCTGGTCGAGTCCTGTCGAAGGACCTTGCGGATCCCCTTGGCAGGGGACAAGGCATATCCATGGCTAACGTAACCGTGATCGGCGCCCAGTGGGGCGATGAGGGCAAGGGCAAGATCGTCGACTGGCTGGCCGACCGCGCCGATGCCGTCGTCCGCTTCCAGGGCGGGCACAAC
>FWWL01005496.1_pt1 | contig 19717 bp, 19 predicted proteins | sample 2228331 | NCBI WGS metagenome assembly FWWL01 (sample SAMEA103939775, study PRJEB20133) | metagenome | reverse complement strand
CTGAGTTTCTTAACAGGATTGATGAGATAATTATATTCAATCCTTTGACAAAGGAGATAATGAGGGATATCGTTGAAATTCAGATGAAGAAGATAAAACAATATCTTAAGCAGAAGAAGATGGATATTATCCTTACTGATGCAGCAAAGGATTATATAGCAACTATTGGCTATGATCCAGTGTATGGGGCAAGACCTTTAAGGAGGGTGTTCCAAAAACAGATACTTGATGCCCTTGCTATAAAGCTTATTGATGGTACATTCAAGGAAGGAGACACTATAGAAGTTGACTACAAGGATGGTAAAATTATATTTAATAAGCTTGTAAAAGCAGAAATAGCTTAAAAAGGAGGTGTAAAATGTCAATTGTTAAGTGGAGTCCTTTAAAAGAGCTTGAAGAAATGAGGAAAGAAATGGACAGGCTATTTGAGGAATTTTTGTCACCTGTAAGAAGAAGGAGAGATGTTAGCACAGAGGGAATAATTTCTCCCAATGTAGATATTTTTGACAGACAGGGAGAAATTGTAATACAGGTTGAGCTACCTGGTGTAAAAAAAGATGATATTGATTTAACGCTTACGGATGACAGGCTAATTGTAAAAGGTGAAATTAAAAAGCCAGAAGGTATTAAAGACGAGGATTATATTCTAAATGAGAGAAGTTATGGAGCATTTACAAGGACGATAAATCTTCCACCAGATATAGATAAATCCTCTGTAAAAGCAGGACTTAAAGACGGAATTCTTGAGATAGTTTTGACGAGAAAGGCAGAGGCAAAGCCAAAGGAAATAAAGATACCGCTTGAATAGAAGAAATATGTTGGCTGGCGAATTTATGATTCGCCAGCCACTTCATTTTTGGCTATTTTGTCAAGAATTCCATTTATGAATGATGCGCTTTCTTTTGTGGAGTACTTTTTAGCAACTTCAACTGCTTCGTTAATTGTAACTTGAAATGGTATATCGTGCCGATAAAGAATTTCAAAAATTGCAAATCTAAGAATATTTCTATCCACAGTTAACATTCTCTCAAGATCCCACTTGTTGGCGTATTTTTTAATTATCCTGTCAATTTGTTCCAAATTCTGCATTGTTCCTTCAATAAGTTCATTAGCAAAGGATATTATACTGTTGTCCTGTTGTTCCTTTTCTTGCCAGAAAGCATCAAGTTCTTCGTGCAAGAGTTCGTAATCTTTACCATTATTTAATTTTTCGTTTATATCCATTGCATAAAGAAACTGAAGAACATATTCTCTTGCAAGTCGCCGTCTCATTGGTGAGCTTTTTTCTAAAGTATCCAAATCTGCCTTCTTTAAATTTGTTCTAATACTTTTGCCATTTCAATGGCTACCAATGCTGCATCCCAGCCTTTGTTTCCTGATTTAGAACCTGCTCTCTCAATTGCCTGTTCAATGGTTTCTGTAGTTATTACGCCAAAGGATACAGGAACACCTGTTTCAAGACTGACAAGAGCAATTCCCTTTGAAACTTCAGCTGCAATGTAGTCAAAATGTGGTGTTGCGCCTCTTATTAAGGTTCCAAGACAAATAATAGCATTGAATTTTCCAGATTGAGCTAATTTTTTTGCAACAATAGGAATTTCAAATGAGCCGGGCACTTTAACGACTTCAATATCATTTTCTTTAGCTCCATGCCTTATCAGGGCATCAAGGGCGCCTTCAAGAAGCTTGGAAGTTATAAAGTCGTTAAATCTGCTTACAACAATGCCAAATTTTAAGCCCTGTGCTTGTAGTTTTCCTTCAATAATTTTCATATCATAGCCTCCCTATGGATAGAATAATTCAAATCTTCTCATTCTAACATTTATTATGAATGCTATGCCTATAAAATTTGCAAGAAGAGTTGTTCCACCGTAACTCATAAAGGGCAAAGGAATGCCAACTACCGGCATAATTCCTGTTGTCATTCCGATGTTGATAAAGAAATACAGGACAAAGATAGATGTAAAGCCAATGGAGATTAGTTTACCAAAATTATCCTTCGCAATAGTTGATGTTTTAAAGCATCTTCTAAAAAGGACGAAATAAAGAGAAAGAAGAACTATACAACCAAGAAATCCCCATTCTTCTGCAAATATCGGGAAGATAAAGTCAGTATGCCTTTCTGGAAGAAATTTTAAAGGCCCCTGTGTTCCCTCAAGATATCCTTTTCCCAAAAAACCACCTGAACCAACAGTGATAACAGATTGCATTATGTTATATCCAATCCCTCTTGGATCCACAGTGGGATCTAAAAATGCTAAAAGTCTGTTTTTTTGATAATCCTTTAAACCATGCCAAAGTAGTTCCCAAAGAAACAATATTGAAGTTATTGCAATGGATATAAAAAGTACCAGTAATCTTGTAGGTAAACCTTTGTAGATAACCATTATAAAAGTGACTGTTAAGATTAATATTGCTGTGCCTAAATCAGGCTGTTTCATAATGAGTAAAGAAGGTATTAATCCAAAAAAAACAATTGTTTTTAATGCATCATTGGTTGAAATAGGAGATTTTTTATTTTCAAGAAAAGCGGAGATACTGATTACGAAGATAATCTTGAATATTTCTGATGGCTGAAAGGAGAAAAATCCCAAGTTAATCCATCTTTTTGCTCCCATAGCTGTTTTCCCTGTAAGTAGGACCAAGATAAGCAACAAGATGCCAAAAATATAAAAAACAAGCCAAAATTTTTTAAATTTTGTATAATCAACGATTGTAAACACAATAAGTGATAAAATTGATACATAAAGCCACAAAATTTGCTTTACATAAAAGGGTGGATGCTCTCCTTCATCAAGGGGCGGTCTTGTGGCACTGTAAATTGTAAGAATTCCAATTAATGATATTAAAACAACCACTGCCAGAGTAATCCAATCAAAATGCTCAATCATTCTTCTGTCAATCTTTAACATTTAACTGCCTCTTTTTAAGAATATATCCCTCTAAAATATTTTTTGCAACTGGAGCAGCAACTGCTCCACCTCCTCCACCATGTTCAACTATAACTGAAAAGGCTATTTCAGGGTTGTCCACAGGCGCAAAGCCAACAAACCATGCATGATGTTCTATGTTAGACTTATGTGGGATTTTCCCTTTTAACCTTTTACTTACCACCTGAGCTGTTCCAGTTTTTCCTCCAAATTTTATTATAGCTGAACGGGCTTGAGCAGCTGTGCCTTGTGGTTCGTTAACGACAGCGGATAAAGCATCTTTTATTATTTCTATATTCTTAGGATTAAATGATAAAGATGTATAGCTTACATCTTGTCCTCTAATAATGTGAGGAGAATATTTTTTCCCACCATTTACAACAGTTGCAGTCATTAAAGCCATTTGCAGAGGAGTAACTCGTAAAAATCCCTGTCCAATTGATGTATTGAAGGTGTCTCCCAAATACCAAGATATTTTTAATGTCCTCTTTTTCCACTCTTCATCTGGAACAAGTCCATCTTTTTCATCAGGGCTAAAACCTGTAGGACTTCCCAATCCAAGAATTGTTGCGTGTTTCTTTATTTTATTTATACCGAGAAGTTTTCCGAGTTCGTAAAAATAAACATCGCAGGATTCCACTAAGGCTTTTCTCAGGTTAACAGGTCCGTGTCCTTCTTTTCGCCAACATCCGAAAAACCACTTTCCATAACTTAATCCGCCACTACAGGTTGCTAGTATTCTATCTGGTGTTACAACACCTTCTTCAAGACCCGCTATAGCTGTTATTATTTTAAATGTTGAACCCGGAGGGTAAAGTCCTTGAATTGCTTTATTAAGCAAAGGCTTTTCTGAATCAGATATTAATTTATTCCAATACTCACTTGGTACACCTTCTACAAACATATTTGGGTCAAAAGATGGAGAACTTATAAGAGCAAGAATCTCACCTGTATCAGGTTTTATTGCCACAAATGCTCCTGAGTATCCTTTAAATGCATTAAAGGCAGATTCTTGTAAAATCGCATCAATAGTAAGATATACATCATCACCCTTTACAGGAGGTGTTTCTTTGATTAATCTTAACTCCCTACCAAGAGCGTCAACTTCAACAATTTTTTCTCCAGGAATTCCCCGTAATTTATCGTCAAATATTTTTTCTATTCCTGTCTGCCCTACCATAAAATAAGGAGGTAAATTTTTCAGAGCTGGATTTGTTTGTATTTGTTGCTCGGTAATTTTCCCTAAGTATCCTAATAAATGGGCTGTAGCATCAGCATATGGATAATGTCTTTTCATCTCTATATCAATCAATAAGCCCGGAAGTTCTGGTTTCCTTGCCTCAAGCATAGCAACTTCTTTAAAGGACAAGTCCTCTTTGATTCTGATAGGAAGATAAATACTTTGAGGTTTTCGACTAAGCTTTCTTTCAATTTCCTCGTGGGGAATATTTAAAATTTGAGAAAGTAAGTTTTTATCAATTTTGTCTGCATATTCAGAGGAGACCGAAACACTGAATATAGGAATATTTTCAACGAGTGGAATGCCGTTTCTGTCATAAATAATTCCACGGGGAGCAGGTATTTTTATTATTCTTATTCTGTTTTGCTCTGCAAGTTTTTTGTATTTGTCCGCATTAATTATTTGAAGCTGCCAAAGTCTTAGTATAACTATCAAAAAAATCAGACAAATTGTTATAAAAAATAGTCTCTCTTTAACGTTCATCAGGGTCTTTTCCAGCTCAAAATTAAACCAAATGGTATATTTATCAATCCTGAAATTAATATTTTTTTCAATAACAAAGATGAAGAGATTTCAATACTGAAAAAACAAATTACAATAAAGCTGTAAATAGTTTCATCCAGTATCGTAAAACTAAAAATTACAAGAGTTTTAAAAATTTCTGTCCAATGAAAAAAAAGCTGTCTGGTAAGCACGATTAAAAACATTCCACTTATTGATTTAGAAATTATCGCAGGACCAATTATTCCCTGAAATAAATCTTCAATCAATCCAGTCATAGCAAAGAAAAGCAATGGCAATAATTCAGAGGAAGCAATTTTTTTTTGTTCTGTTTCTGTAAATGTGTATTCTATGGCAAAGAGATAAATTAAAAGAAAAGAAAAGTTTAATGTAATTCCATCAATTAAAAAATATTGCTCAATAAAGAAAGCAAGAAAAATCAATATTGCCCACTTCAACGCTCTTTTCACTTCTCACTTCTCAAATTCATTTGATTACCGCCACTTCTTCAATATTTAACTCAGATTGAAAGGGAATGACTTCTATATATTGAAATAATCCCTTTTTTTTGTTGATACTTTTTACAGCGCCGACCATTATGCCTTCTGGAAATATTCCATCAGTCCCTGAAGTAACCAATCTGTCGCCTATAAGAACTTCTTCTTCCAATGGTAAATATTTTAAAACACATATATTTAAACCAGTTCCGCTTAAAACTCCTTCTGCTCTCGTTCTTTCTAATCTGACAGCAGCTGAAAAATTAGGGTCAGTTAATAAAATTACCTCAGAAAAATTATCTGCAGTGTGAATAATTTTGCCAATCAAACCTCTATATGTTAGTACTGGCATATTAATTTTGATACCGTCATTTTGTCCCTTATCAATCCATATTGTTTTTACAAATTTATTAGAACCTTTTTTGATTACCTTTGCTATAGCTATGATATCTCTTCTTGTTTCCTTTAGATTTAAAAGGTTTTTTAACCTTTTATTTTCATCAGTCAATTCCTGATATGATTTTGTTTGCAGTTTTAGATTATAAAGTTCTTCTTTAAGTTTTTTGTTTTCTTCTCGCAAATATAATACATCAGAAAAAAAGTTTTTTATTGAGTTTATAGTGTAAGAAAACTGTAAAAAATGAATTTTACCAAAATTAACACTCCCTTTTAATTGATAACTTATTAGCAAAAAAGAAATTGCTATAACAATTAATAAAACAATCGCAGTTGATTTTTTTATCATCAGTTAACATTAATAGAGACTTTTCTGAGTAATTCTATTTTATCAAGCATTGCTCCGCAGCCTTTTACTACTGCTCTGAGAGGGTCATCTGGAATTATGACTGGAACGCCTGTATGTTCTCTAATCAGAATATCAAGCCCCCGAAGAAGAGCACCTCCTCCTGCGAGAACGATTCCTTTGTCTGCTATGTCTGAGGCAAGTTCAGGTGGAGTATTCTCAAGAGTAACTTTGATAGTCTCCAAAATTATAGATACAGGCTCTTCTAAAGCTTCTCTTATTTCTTCTTCTGTTATTGTGATTGCCTTTGGTATTCCACTTACAAGGTCCCTTCCTTTAATCTCCAATGTTTTGTTTGAATTTATAGGATATGCACTGCCAATATTGATTTTTATGATTTCTGCAGTTCGCTCTCCTATCATGAGATTGTATTTTCTTTTTATAAAAGTAATTATTGCCTCATCCATTTTATCTCCACCAACTTTTACTGCTTTTGAACAAACTATGCCACTTAGTGATATTACAGCTACATCTGTTGTCCCACCTCCTATGTCAACAATCATGTTGCCAGAGGGTTCATCAACAGGTAGTCCCACCCCTATTGCAGCTGCCATGGGTTCTTCAATGAGATAAACCTCTCTAGCACCTGATGCCATTGCTGCATCTTTTACAGCTCTCTGTTCGACCTGTGTTATACCTGAAGGCACTCCGATTATGACTCTTGGTGATATAAAACACTTTCTATTATGAGCTTTGGATATGAAATATTTAAGCATCTCTCCTGTTGCATCAAAATCTGCTATAACGCCGTCTTTAAGAGGCTTTATAGCTATTATATTTGCAGGAGTTTTGCCCATCATTTCTTTTGCTTCTGTTCCAACGGCAATTACTTTTCTGTTGTCCCTTCTTAATACAACAACAGAAGGCTCATCACAGACTATACCTTTTCCTTTTACATAAACAAGAGTATTTGCTGTTCCAAGATCAATAGCTAAATCATTGGAAAATTTCCCAACTAATTTTTGAATAAACACTATAATCCTCCTCGTTATTGTTTCTTTTGATATTTTAAAATATTTGAGCTTAAACTTGATATTAAAATTTAGGAAAAGATTATTTTATTTCAATTTCATCAATTACATATGTACCTGCTATATAATCGCCAATTCTTTTTCCTTCAGAGCTTCCAATTATGATAATAAACTCAAATATAATTATTAAAGAGAATATAATCCAGCCAAGAATTGGGATGATTAAGAAAAGTAAGGATAAAGCTATAGGCAGATTTCTAATTATAGAGCTTCTAAAATCTGCAGGAATTTGCCTCTGCTCATTCATAACTTTGATTCTTAGAAATTTCTTACCTATGCTACTTCCATTGAAGAGTCCATCGCTTATTAAGAGATAGAAAATGCCAATAAAAAGTCCAGCATTTGGAAAAAATTTCCACAGCACTAAAACAAGCAATAAATCAAGAGTTTTTGCAATGGTTCTAAAAAAAATCAAACTTAAATTGTTTTTATTAGTCATTTTTATTGTTCTATTATTAATTTAAATGTTCTATAATATATTAACACTTGCCTCTTTTTTGCATAAACAATTATGATAGGATACAATAAAATTTATGAGTAAATCAAAATTCTGAAAATTTTTAAAGGAGGGCAAAATGAACTATAAAAGCCTAAAATTCTTTATTCTTTTTCTGTTAATATTTCTCTCGAGTCAAGCATATGGAGAAATTGTTGCTAAACCGGGTACTTTTGACCATTTTCAGATTGAAACTCCAGATAAATTAATTGCTGGGGAAGAATCTATAATAATACTTTATGCAGTTGATATATTCGGCAATCCTTTAAACATGCCAGCAGATAGTTCAAAGAATTATAAAATTATTGCATCAGGTTCAGCAAAAATACTTCCTGAGCAATTTAAATCAAATGAAATAACTCAGTCAGGTTTAAAAATAAAAATCTTAGCTGAAAAGGCAGAGGATATAATTTTACATCTCTATGAAGAAGGCAAGGCATTTCCAGTTTTAGAAAAAAAGATAAAAATCATTCCTAATGTTATAAGTGCCCTTGATATTAAAGCTCCTGAAACTGTTAGCGTAGGCAATGAAATTGTAATTAAAATTTTTGGAAAAGATAAATTTGGCAATAATGTCTGTAAGGATTTTGATGCAAACTTATTGAACTTATTTTTTAAAGGAGAAGTGACTCCACAGATAAAGGAGATTCAATTTATTCCTGAAAGTTGCGGTGTTAATGTAAAAATTTATTCTGAAAAGATTGGAAAATTTTATATAGAAGCAAATTTATTGAACAAAAATATTTATGGTAAAGGCAATTTGGTAGAGATAGTGAATGGAGAGGTTTCTGGTTTTATTGTGGAGTCTCCAAGTGAAGCTGTTGTTGATGAACCCTTTGATATAACAATCACAGCTATTGATAAGTTTAAAAACATCGTTAAGGACTTGTCATCCCAAAAAGAAAAAGTAATAATAGAAGCTAAAGGTAAAGGATATATTTTCCCCTCAGAACTGTCAACGCATGCTTTTTCTGATGGAATAGCTAAGCTCAACTTAAGATATAACAGGCCAGAGGAAATAAAAATTTATGTTAAAGTTTTTAAAGAAGACAATATAAAAGGTGAAAGCGATACAATAAAGGTCGTTCCACCAGAGATTAAAAAATTTCAGGTTGTTACCCCAGAGACAATCATTACAGGACAGAAATTCAAAGCAAAGGTTATCGCATATAATCATCTTGATAAAGTGATGGTAAATTACAATCAATATGGCAAAAATGTTCTTTTGATGTCTACAGGTTCTGGAACTCTTACACCCAATAGAATTCCACCTACAGCCTTTGTAAATGGAGTTGCTATAGTGGAGTTAATTTATGATAGGGCAGAAAAATTTGACATTATTGCTATTCCTGAGGAAGAAGAAATGCCTTCTATTGAGTCCAAAGTTAAAGAAGAAAAGAAAGAGAAGCCTAAAGAGAAAAAGGTAAGCAAGCCAGCAAAGGAAAAGAAATCAGAAGTTTCAAAGAAAAAGACAAAACATAAAGCACAACAAAGTAGTCACAAAGTAAAAAAGGCTGAAGAGCTTTCCAAAGAATCCATTTTAGAGCTTCAAAATATTTCCTTTGTTGAAACAAAAAGCAATGCTACATTAACTCTTTTTATTCCTAATATTGGTAAAAGAGGTGGCTATCATCCTGTAACCAAAAAGGACGGTAGCACAATGTCAATAATTTTAGAGGTATATCCTGCCCAGAATAAACTTGAAAAACCAATACAGTTCGAATCAGATTTTATTAAAGATATTACAGTTACAGAGGACGGAAACAAGGTAGTATTGAGTATTGTTCTAAAAAAGCCACTTAAATATCGTACTTTTAAGAAATCAGATGAGTTAATAATTGAGTTTAGGAGAAGTTAATGGGTTTTTTTGACAAACTTAAGGAGAAATTAACAAAAACAAAGCAAACCATTGTTGAAAAGATTGAAGCCATAATTCCTGTTGGAAAAAAGATAGATGAAACTACAATAGAAGAACTTGAGGAAATTTTAATTTCTTCAGATGTTGGAGCAAAGGCAACAGAGGATATAATAGAGGCATTAAAGAAGAAGGTAAAAGACGGAAGCATTAAAGACTCTACAGATTTAAAAGGAGCACTTAAAGAGGAATTAATAAAGCTTCTTGAAGGTGGTACGAATTTGAATCTTTCTAAAAAGCCTTCAATCATTCTGGTTGTTGGAGTAAACGGTGTAGGAAAGACAACAACCATTGGCAAGCTTGGTTACAAATTTATCAGCGAAGGTAAAAGCGTTGTTTTTGCAGCATCAGATACATTCAGGGCTGCAGCAATTGAGCAACTTGAAATCTGGGCGAAAAAAACAGGCGCTGACATAATAAAGCATCGCAGCGGAGCAGACCCGGCAGCAGTCGCCTTTGATGCATGCGAATTTGCGAAGGCAAAGAAAAAGGATATAGTAATCATTGATACTGCAGGCAGACTCCATACCAAGTCTCCTCTTATGGAAGAATTAAAAAAAGTTAACCGGGTAATACAAAAATCAATACCCGATGCTCCCCATGAAACACTTCTTGTGCTGGATTCAACAACTGGACAAAATGCTATAAGGCAGGCGATTTTTTTTAACGAAGCTGTAAATCTAACAGGAGTTGTTGTAACAAAGCTTGATGGAACAGCAAAGGGTGGGGTTGTTTTCTCTATAAAAAAAGAAATAGGAGCACCAATTAAGCTGATCGGGATTGGAGAAGGGGTTGAAGATTTAAAAGAATTCAATGCAAGAGATTTTGTTGATGCTTTGTTTGATTAAAATTGGTTGCGGGGAGAGGATTTGAACCTCTGACCTTCGGGTTATGAGCCCGACGAGCTACCAGACTGCTCCACCCCGCGATAACATATTAAATTAACATAAAAATTAAGGATTTGTCAAGGCTGTGGAACTTGTAATTGCATCAAGAAACAAGAAAAAAATTGAAGAGCTGAAGCGAATTTTAGAAGGACTTAATGTAAGACTTCTTTCAATGGATGATTTCCCTGAGCTTGAGGAAGTTGTTGAAGATGGTGAAACTTTTGATGCTAATGCTCTCAAAAAAGCGAGGCATGTTTGTAATAAAACAGGATTGCCCGCATTGGCTGATGATTCAGGGCTGGAAGTGGATGTATTAGGGGGAAAGCCTGGAGTAAGGTCTGCAAGGTTTGCTGGAGAAAATGCAACTGACGAGGACAATATTAAAAAGCTTTTAAAAGAATTAGAAGGTATACCAGATAACCAGAGAAATGCTCGTTTTGTATGCTGTATTGCCTTAGTTTTCCCTAATGCAGAAGAGCATCTTTTTTGGGGCTTTGTAAAGGGTAAAATAACAAAGAAGCCTGAAGGGAAAAAGGGATTTGGATACGATCCTGTTTTTATACCTGAAGGTTATAAAAAAACTTTCGCAGAAATGGAACCACATGAAAAAGATGGTATAAGTCATAGGAATGAGGCTCTTGACAAATTGAAGAAATTTTTGGTATACTACCCCCAATTTTTATAAGCAAAACTTATTATAAAATTATAAAATTTAAGTTGCTTTTTATTGTGTAATGAGTTAAATTATATTCAACCGATTTTTAATGAAGCCAAAATCAAAACAAGGAGGATTCAATGAGATTAGTATTTCTTGGTGCTCCCGGAGCAGGTAAGGGAACGCAGGCAAAAAAGCTCGTAGAAAAGTATGGAATCCCTCAGATATCAACAGGGGACCTCTTGAGAGCAGCTGTTGCAGCGGGAACTCCGCTTGGCAAAGAAGCAAAAGCATATATGGATAGAGGAGAGCTTGTTCCTGATCAGGTTGTTCTTGGCATGGTTAAAGAGAGGCTATCTCAAGATGATAGCAAAAAGGGCTTTATTCTTGATGGTTTCCCAAGAAATGTTGCTCAGGCAGAAGCCCTTGATAAAATGCTTTCAGAAATGGGAATGCCATTAAATCTCGCTTTAAATCTTGATGTTCCATTTGATGACCTTATGAAAAGGCTTACAGGAAGAAGAACCTGTAAATCATGTGGTCAGATGTATAACATTTATTATTCACCTTCCAAAGAAGAAGGAAAGTGTGATAAGTGTGGAGGTGAACTTTTCCAGAGAGATGATGACAAGGAAGAAACAATAAGGAAAAGACTTGAAGTTTATAAAGCCCAAACTGAGCCACTGATTGAATATTACTCTAAAAAGGGAATAATGAAAAGTGTAGCGGGCACAGGTAGCATAGACGAAATATTTAACAACATCTGTGCAATCTTAGACAAATTAAATTAAAAGGAGGGAAAGGTATGCCAGAAGTAAGAATTAAGACTCTGCCTCCACCCCATGGTGGAAAGCTTGTGGAAAGGGTCGTCCGTGATCCTCAGATGGCAAGAAAATTAATGGAAAAGTGCTCAGCAGTTTATGACATCAAGCCCACACTCTTTAAGGGAAACCCTGTAAGGAATGTTTACAGGGAGATTATGTCTGTATGTTATGGATTTTTCAGCCCAGTTGAAGGCTCAATGACAAAGGCTGAACTGGAGAGCGTTCTTGAAAGAAGAAGACTTTTAAGTGGATGGGTCTTCCCATATCCAATTCTTTTTGATATCTCAGAGGAAGATTTCAAAAAACTCGGAGTTGGAGCTGGTGATTGGCTCTTGTTAAGATTGAAAGGTGAGCCATTTGCAATCCTTGAGATTGAAGAGGTTTATGAGATAAACCCAGGTGATGTTGCAGTTAGAACATTTGGAACGCCTGACAAAAATCCCGAGGTTGTAAAAGTTCCATTTGACCAGAAACACACAGGGTATAACATTTACTGCTCACTCAATCCAATTATCCTTGCAGGAAAATACACAATTATCAATGAGCCAAAATTCAGACCTCCATTTGACAGATTCTGGTATCCACCAAAGAGAGCAAGAGAAGAGTTTGAGAAAAGAGGTTGGACAACAGTTATTGTCCACCAAACAAGAAATGTTCCACATACAGGTCATGAAGCATTAATGAAACAGGCTGCATATATTGGAGATATCAAGCCAAGTGATGGTATTGTTGTCAACGCAATTGTTGGTGCAAAGAGAATTGGAGATTTCCCAGATGAGGCAATTGTTGAAGGACACGAGATGATTCATTTAGCAGGATACATTAAACCTGAGCGTCACCTTGTTACATTTACTCTCTGGGATATGAGATATGGAAACCCAATAGAGTCATTAATCCATGCAGTCATGAGACAAAACATGGGTATTTCCTTCCATATGTTTGGAAGAGACCATGCAGCACTTGGTGAATACTATGACATTTATGCAACCCAGATTCTCTGGTCAAAGGGTATTCCAAGCTTTGGATTTGATGCTCCACCATACGAAGTTGATGGTGGTTTCTATATAAGACCACAGAACATTGCTGAGTTCTGGTATTGTCCAAAATGCCTTGAGTTTGCATACTCTGAAAATTGCAATCACAAGGGTATTTACTCAAGATACTCTGGAAGCTTTATCAGAGGTCTCATTAACGAAGGCGTAATGCCACCTCCACAGATTTACAGGCCAGAAGTTTACAAGGTCGTTGTAAAATGGTGGCAGAAATTCGGATATCCATTTAACAATGAGAAGTATCTCAAAGAGAGAGAGGAGAGATTAGAGGTTGATCTCCCTCACATGGAACTTCCAGCTCACTTAAAAAAATAAAGGAGGTGAATAATGGCTAAGTTTTTTGGAGTTGTAATTGACGAAAAAAGATTGGCAGCTATAAAGGGCACTCCCCTTGAGGAAAAAGTAGAGCCAATTTTTGGTGGTGCATTAAAGAGACTTGTTATTGAAGTTCCAGATGATCTTGCTCAGAAAACTATTGACCAGTTTACAAAGGCAAGATTTGATGCAAGAGGATTTATTGAAGAAACCCCAGCAGCATTTAAGAGACTAGTTTTTAAAAAGATTGTTGAGTTAAAATCAATGGGACCAGAGGTAATAGAGAAGGCACTTGCTGAACTTGATAGCATTAAAGATGAAATTGCTAAGGAAAGCCAAGAGCTTCCAATTCCTGATATTGACATTAGCGATATCTTAGAATTGCAAAAAAATCCGGTTCAAAAACCGGCATAAAACACTAAAAAAGGAGGTTAAGCTATGCCAAGTTTTGTAATGGTTGAAAAGTGTGACGGCTGCAAAGCCCAGGACAAGACAGCATGCCAGTACATCTGTCCTAATGACCTTATGACTCTCGACAGAGAGAAAATGAAGGCATTCAATCAGGAGCCAGATCAGTGCTGGGAATGCTACAACTGTGTGAAGATTTGCCCACAGCAAGCAATTGAGATCAGAGGTTACGCAGACTTCTTCCCACTCGGAGCAAGCGTTATTCCAATGAGAGGTCAGGATGCCATTATGTGGACAATTAAGTTCAGAAATGGCGCAATCAAGAGATTCAAATTCCCAATCAGACTTACACCAGAGGGATACTGGAAAGCTGAAAACATTTACGAGGGATTACCTGAGCCTGATTATTCAAAGATTAAAGGTCCTGGCTACTTTAACTATGAAGCCAGAAAAGAGTAAAAAAACGAAGAAGGAGGTATAAAAATGGAAAAAGAGACTTGCACATTTTCATATTGTCAAAAACCAGAAGTTGTAGAAGTTGATACTGATTTTCTTATAATCGGCGGTGGTATGGCTGCTTGTGGTGCTGCATTTGAAGCATGCAGATGGGCAACACCAAAGGGAATTAAAGTAACAATGGTTGATAAGGCAGCCACAGACCGTTCCGGTGCTGTTGCAATGGGTCTCAGTGCTATTAACACCTACATCGGTGAGAATAAAGTTGAGGACTATGTAAGATATGTCCGCGCAGACCTTATGGGAATCATCAGAGAGGATCTCGTATTTGACCTTGGAAGACATGTTGACAACACTGTCCACATGTTTGAAGAATGGGGTCTCCCAATCTGGAAAAAGAGTGATGATGGTTGGTCACTTGATGGTTTCCAGGCAAGGGATCAGGGCAAGCCAAAGCTCAAAGACGGTGGAGTTCCATGCCGTTCAGGAAAATGGCAGATCATGATCAACGGTGAGTCCTACAAGGTCATCGTTGCAGAAGCTGCAAAGGCAGCCCTTGAGTACAACAGAAAGGCTCTCAACATTCCACAGAACCTCTATGAGAGAGTATTTATCGTTAAGCTTCTCAAAGATGCAAAAGAGCCAAATAGAGTAGCAGGTGCAATTGGATTTAGCGTAAGAGAAAATAAAGTATATGTATTCAAGGCAAAAGCAATTCTCTGCGCTGCAGGTGGTGCAGTTAACGTATTCAGACCAAGATCAGCCCGTGAAGGACAGGGTAGAGCATGGTATCCAGTATGGAACTCCGGTTCTGGATACTATCTCGGAATGTCCGTTGGAGCCGAGCTCACAATGATGGAGAACAGATTCGTCCCAGCAAGATTTAAGGACGGATATGGACCAGTTGGAGCATGGTTCCTCTTCTTCAAAGCAAAAGCAACAGATGCTCTCGGAGCAGATTACTGTGCAAAAGATACACCAGAATTCCAGGATGCAGTCCAGAAATATGGAAAATGGGCTGAGGCACTTGGAACTGCTATCAGAAACCACTTAATGATGCAGGCAATGAAGAAGGGTAGAGGACCAATCCTCATGAACACCCACACTGCAATGCAGGAACTTGCAAAGCAGATGGATCCAAAGAGACTCAAACACCTTGAGGCAGAAGCATGGGAAGACTTCCTTGACATGTGTATCTCCCAGGCAGGTCTCTGGGCTGCTAACAATGTAGAGCCAGATAAGGTTCCATCTGAAATTATGCCAACAGAGCCATATCTCCTTGGTTCACACGCTGGCTGCGCAGGATTCTGGGTAAGTGGACCTGGAGATATTCCTGGAGCACCAGCTGAATGGTTCTGGGGCTACAACAGAATGAGCACAGTAAACGGTTTATTTATGGCAGGTGACATTGTTGGTGCATCTGGACATAAATTCTCCTCTGGTTCCCATGCAGAAGGAAGAATTGCAGCAAAAGCAGCAATAGCATTCATCCTTGATAACTCAGGATACACACCAACAATTGCTGAAGACATCAATGCTCTTGTAGCAGAGCTCTATCTGCCATTTGAGATTTACGAGAAATATAAGACATACTCAACAGATCCAAATGTCAACCCACACTACATCAGACCAAATATGTACCAGGCAAGACTCCAGAAGATTGCTGACGAGTACTTCGGTGGCGTAAGCACATGGTACATGACCTCCAAGACAATGATTGAGGAAGGCTTGAGGAAACTCCAGCTTCTCAAAGAGGATGCAGCAAGATTGGCAGCTGCAAATCTCCATGAGCTCCTCCGTTGTTGGGAAAACTATCACAGAGCACTTTCCCTTGAAGCTCATGCAAGACACATCCTCTTCAGAGAAGAATCCAGATATCCTGGATACTACTACAGAGGAGACTTTGACTTTGTTGATGATAACAACTGGCGCGCATTCGTCAACTCAGTCTATGATCCAGCAACAGATACATTTACACTTAAGAAAGTCCCATACGTCCAGATCATTCCAGATTAATATGAGGGTAAAGAAGGGAGGGAGGCATCTCCCTCCCTTTAAACTTTCAAAATTAGAGTCAAATTTTAAATTCGTAATGCAGTTGAAAAACTGTATTACGAATTTTTATGTTTAAGATAATTCAATAAAGGAGGCTGAGAATGCATCACAATGGTAGCCCAAGAATCTTGGTTATTGGTGGGGGATTCAGTGGTTTAACAGCAGGAATTGAGGCTGCCGAGACAGGTGCAGAAGTAATAATAGTTGAGAAAAATCCCTATCTCGGTGGAAGAGTTGCTCAGTTAAACAAGTATTTCCCAAAAATCTGCCCACCCCTATGTGGTCTAGAGATTAATTTCCGGCGTGTAAAAGTAAATCCAAAAATAAAAATTTACACAATGTCACAGGTTGAATCTATATCAGGAACACCAGGGGATTATACAGTCAAAATTAAAATAAATCCCCGTTATGTAAATGAAAACTGCACATCATGCAATGCATGTGCTGAAGCCTGTCCTGCTGAAAGAGTAAGTGATTTCAATTTTGGACTCAATAAAACAAAGGCAATTTATCTACCCTTTGAGCAAGCATTTCCTTTAAGATATGTCCTTGACAGAACAGCTTGCCCAAATGACTGTCCAGCTCCATGCGTTCAGGCATGTAAATACAATGCAATAGATTTAAATATGCAAGCTGAGACTATTGAGGTCAAGGTTGACTCCATTATAGTTGCTACAGGATGGAAACCATACGATGCCACAAAGATTGATAATCTAGGTTTTGGAAAGGTTAAAAATGTAATTACCAACATGATGATGGAAAGACTTGCCTCAAAGAACGGTCCAACAGGAGGGCAGATTTTAAGACCATCAGATGGAAAACCAGTAGAAAAAGTCGCATTTGTTCAGTGCGCTGGAAGTAGAGACGAAAATCATCTTCCATTCTGCTCATATATCTGCTGTATGGCATCTTTGAAACATACTCTATATCTAAAAGAGCAAAATCCTGACGCAGAGGTGTTTATTTACTATATTGACATCAGAACTCCAGGAAGATATGAGAAATTTTTCAATAATGTATTAGAGAAGGGTGGAGTAAACCTTATAAAAGGTAAAGTTGCAGCTATTGAGCAGTCTCCAGATTCTGATGATGTTATAGTTACAGCAGAGGATATGCTCAGTGGAGCAAAAATTCATCAAAAGGTTGATATGGTAGTCCTTGCCACAGGAATGCAGCCGGAGGGAATGGAATTTAAAGTACCCGGACTTAAGTATGCAATAGATGGTTTTGTTGTTGATGCTGAAGGAATTTATTCAGCAGGATGTGCTAAAAATGCAATGGATGTTGCAGGATGTGGCAAAGATGCAACTGGCGCAGCCCTCAAAGCAATTCAGATAGGTTTAAGGAGGTAACAGATGGAAAAGAAAATAGGACTTTATATATGCAAAGGCTGCGGAATAGGAGAGGCTATTAATACTGAAAAAATTGCAAACATCGCTAAAAATGCCTTGCGAGTTCCTGTAGTTGTAGAGCATGACTTTCTTTGCAGCAATGAAGGAATTGAGCTAATCAAAAAAGACATTAACGAGCAGGGTGTAAACAGCATAGTTATTGCTGGATGTTCACCAAGAGTTAAAACTTATGAATTTACATTCCCCGGATGCTTTGTTGAAAGAGTTCCTTTAAGAGAGCTTGCTGTATGGACTATTGAGGCTCCTGAGGAACAACAGCTTGCTGCAGAGGACTATGTAAAAATGGGTGTTATAAAGGCTCAGAAAGGAGAAATTCCAGAGCCATATGTTATTGAAATAAATAAGACCATTCTTGTAGTTGGTGGTGGTGTATCAGGTATGACTGCAGCAGTTGAGGCTGCACGCGCAGGTTATGATGTTGTTCTTGTAGAGAAAGAGGCAGAACTTGGTGGCTTTGCAAGAAAGCTTTATAAAAAAGTTCCAACTGATGATTATACAAAGGGAGTTCTTGCTGATGTTAACTTAGAGCCTCTTATAAATGAGGTTACATCAAATCCAAAAATAAAGGTTTACACCTCATCAAAGATTGAAAAAATTGACGGTCAGCCAGGTGATTTTGATGTAACAATAGCAAAGAATGGCTCAACTGAGACTATTAAAATTGGTGCCATCATTCAGGCAACAGGCTGGAAGCCATATGATGCAAAGAAGCTTGCTAAAAAATATGGTTATGGCAGATTCAAGGATGTTGTAACAAACTTTGAATTTGAGGAGATTGCAAAACGCAATAATGGAGTAATAAAGAGACCATCTGACTCAAGAGAGGTAAAATCAGTTCTTTTTGTCCAGTGCGCTGGACAAAGAGACCCTGAGCATCTTCCATACTGCTCTGGAATGTGCTGTACAACATCACTCAAGCAGGCAAGATATGTTACAGACAACAATCCTGAAGCTTCAGCAATGATTATTTACAAGGATATGAGAACTCCAGGAAAACTTGAATATTATTACAAGGAAGCCCAAAACACACCTGGAGTTATGCTTGCAAAGGGTGAAGTTGTTGGCATAAGGGAAGAATGGGATAAACTCTATGTCACTGTAAAGGATTCCATACTCGGAGAAGAAGTTGAGATAGAGACCGAGATGGTTGTTCTTGCTACAGGAATGGTGCCAACAACAAAGGAGCCACAGGATTATCTAATTGGACTCGCTGCAGCAGCTGCAAAAGGCGATGAGGAAAAGGCAAAATATCTTGAAACTACAAAGAAGCCAGAGTTTATTCTTAATCTTGGTTATCGTCAGGGTCCTGAGCTTCCATTCCTTGAGGGAGGTTTTGGCTTTGTTGATTCAAACTTTATATGTTTCCAATATGAAACTCGTAGAACAGGCATATATGCAGTAGGCCCAGTGCGTCAGCCTATGAATATGACAGATGCGCAGGAGGATGCAAGGGGAGCTGCATTAAAGGCAATTCAATGTTTAGAGCATGTAGCCAACGGAATGGCAGTTCATCCAAGAGCATGGGATACATCATTCCCAGAGCCAAATCTTACAAAATGTACAGCTTGTAAGCGTTGTACTGAGGAATGTCCATTTGGAGCAATTGATGAAGATGAGAAAGGAACACCATTCTACAAACCTAATAGATGCCGTAGATGTGGAACATGTATGGGTGCATGTCCTGAAAGAATAGTTTCCTTCAAGGATTACAATGTTGACATGCTCGGAACGATGATGAAGAATGTCTCTGTTCCAGAGGAAGAGGACAGACCAAGAATTATTGTTCTTTGCTGCGAAAACGACGCATTCCCCGCAACTGAAACTGCAGCACTTAATAAGCTAAAACTTGATCCAGCAGTCAGATTTATACAGCTTAGATGTCTTGGCTCAATGAACCTTGTCTGGATTGCAGATGCTCTTTCAAAGGGCGTTGATGGAATGTTATTGCTTGGTTGTAAGTTTGGTGAAGACTATCAATGCCACTTTGCAAAGGGTAGTGAACTTGCAAAATACAGACTTGGAAAGGTTCAGGAGACACTTGACAGACTACAGCTTGAATCAGACAGAGTTCAGATGTACGAAGTTGCTATTGATGAATACTGGAGAATTCCTCAAATTATCAATGAGTTCATGGATAAAATTAGAGAAATCGGACCAAATCCATTTAAGGGCTTTTAATTAATGTTGAATGTTGAACGAATAATTTAGGAGGGAAAATATGGCGGAAATATTGAAGCCAGA
>FWWL01005495.1_pt1 | contig 19719 bp, 21 predicted proteins | sample 2228331 | NCBI WGS metagenome assembly FWWL01 (sample SAMEA103939775, study PRJEB20133) | metagenome | reverse complement strand
CGGAGAGGTTAGGCGGAAGGAGTGCCGCCTGGGGCAGGTGTGTATCCTGCTCCGAACCCCGGGGATAGAGGGAAATAAAAGGGGGAACTCCTGGATGCGGCTGGAACACCCGTTCGCGTTGCCCACCAGCAGGACGATTGCCCTGCTGCATCCATAGCCACCGGTACAGCCCGCCATGCCTTGTTTCGTGCGCCCCGGTTTTCCGGGGCGCAAAACCTTGGGGCCCGGGGAAAGTACCCCGGGCCCTGGGATTTCCCGGATTACTACTGCCGGGCCACCCTCTCCACGCCGTTCTGGGTCACTCTGAAGCCGGAGCCGCCCCCGTTGTGCTGCACCTGGGCGGAGTAGCCGGTGCTGTCCCCGCTGAAGCCCACCACACTCATCTTGGTGGTGTCGCAGGGCTTCACCATACCCTGGTCCAGTTGCGAGAGGGTGTTGGCGTAGGTGTTGTTCTCGATGAAGTAGGACTCCTGGGCGGTGGAGATGGCCTTCACGCAGGACTGCACCGCCGCTTCAAAGCCCCGGTTCCTGGCCCCGATCAGGTTGGGGATGAGGGCCGCAGCCAGAATGCCGATGATGGCGATCACGATCAGAAGCTCAATCAACGTAAACCCCTGGTTCCGCATCTTCACCTCCTTGCTGTCTTCTGGGGCGTCCCCTTTCGGGGTTGCTTTCCGCTTTCTAGGCCCCGCCCCGGGGCCCGCTATCATTATGCCCATCAGTGCCTGGTAGCCTCTCAAAATCCTCGGGTTTTCCCTCGCGCTCCCACCCCCTTTCAGACAGGAAGATTATACCGGGTTTTCCCGGCCCTGCAAACCCCATCAGTCGAACTGGAGCCCCTCCTCCTCCGCCACCCGGGCCTGCACTTCCTCCCAAAGGGCGGGGTTCCTGGGCACCTCAGCCTCTTCCCGGACCGGCGCGGCAGGCGGCTGCTGGGCCTCGGTCCTGTCCCCCCTGGCCGGTTCCCGGGTTTCCTCTGCTTCCGGCTGGGCCGCTTCTCCTGCCGGCGGCTTCAAGCTATGGACCTCGTCCGCCACCGAAGCGCGGGCCTCACCCGAGTCCGATGCTTTGGCAACCGCGGACCTTTCCTTGAGTTTCCGCAGGAGCGCGAGAAGCTCCCTCAGTATTTCCAGGAGGCGGCTCACCTCCTCTGAGGCCAGGGCCTGCTTGTTCAGCCGGATGCCCCGCACCTCCCGAAGGGCGGTCCTGGTTGCCAGGGCCACGTACCGCTTCACCTCCGATCCCCTGGTGAACCCGGGAAGCTCCAGGAGAGGCTTCTCGGGAGCCGGGCCTTCTTCCTTCTTCTCCGTCCGGCGCGGGGGGGTAGAGGAGAGGAGCCTTCTCAGGAACCCGGGAAGGTTGCCCTCCGCCACACCCTCCAGCAAGTAGAGGCTTGCGCGGAAGCCGGTGGAAAGTTTCTTTGCCTCTTTCCAGAACCCCTGTTCCGGTCCATCCGGCACCGGCAGGGCCTCCACCGGACTGCTCTCCAGAAGCACGGACAGAAGTGCCTCCAGGTCCTCTGCCTTAAGCCCCCTCAGGAAGTCCAGGCCCTGACGGAAGACGTCCTCCCCGCCCTGTCCGAAGGCCGCCCGCACCATGGCACTGGCCTCCTCCAGGGAGGGCAGGCCCATCCTCCAGTGGTGCCGGTTGGCCTGGTACGCGGCCAGGATCAGGCCGTAGCGGGCGTTCTGGTTCTCCGTGTGCAGGACCACCACGGTGACCGGAACCTCCGAGGGGTGCTTCTGGGTTTCCTCGGCGATCTCGCTCAGGGCTTTCAGGCGGTGCTGGCCGTCCAGAACCGTGTACTTCCCTTCCTCCCCGTAGGTGACCAGGAGGGGCTGAACCAGGCCCACGCTGCGGATGCTCTTCTTCAGCTCCTCCACGTGCTCCGGGTCGAGGGGCCGGATGGGCACCTCCGGGGGAACCAGTTGGGAGAGCTTGACCACCTTGAGGGTCTGCTTAAGGTCCTCCCCCAGCTCGTACCAGCGGGGGAAGAGTTTGCGGACATCGAACTCGAGCATCTCTCAACATCTTACCTTTCCGCTGGAGGCTCCTCTCCTTTCAGGGGAAAAACCTCCGGGTATCCCCCACTTTCCCCGGGCAGTGGGTGAGGGCCAGGGCGGAGGTGCCGAAGAACTGGAACCGAACCCGGCACCCTTTCTCCTTGAGGTGCCAGGCCAGTTCCCACAGGTTGGGCACGTTTTCCAGGCCGATATAGGGGTAGAAGATGTAGAAGGCCGCGTACTTGCCCTCCCAGGGAGCCTCCCGGTACCCCGACTCCGGGATTTCGATGCGGATCCTCTCGTCCCGGATGTAGTACCGGAGAGCCATGGCCCGCCCGGCTTCGTTCACCAGCACCGTCACCTCCCCCTGCTTGCGGACCACGGCTTCCAGGAGGGTTCTGCTCACCTGGTACCCCTCGTCCGCCACGTAGACCCGGATCCCTCCCTCGGACTGCCACCAGGCGAGCCCGGCCAGCCCGGAGGCGGTGAGCAGGACCAGGAAAACCTTTCGCCAGCGCACCCACCCCAGGGCCACGCCCACCGAGGCCGCCAGGGGTGGCAGGAAGGCACCCCAGTACCGGGGCGAGGCGGTGTTGACCCAGTACCCGGACACCCACCAGGAGAGGACCGCCAGGGTTGGGATGAGGAGCCAGAAGGCCTCCCTGACCTGCCCCCTTCGGGCGGCCACCAGGGCCGCGTAGGCCACCAGGGAGAGTAGGGCGAGCCCCATGGGGTATCCGGCCAGCTCTCCCAGGGCCGCGGTGTTGGAGATGGGATTGGGGCGCAGGTGGGCGTTGGTTCCCCCGGTGCTCACCGCCAGGATCACCGGCACCCAGGGCAGGTAAAGCAGGTAGGGCCAGGTTTCCCGGACCCGCCTGGCCGCCAGGGCGAATAGGGCAAACCACCCCGCGAAGAAGAGGGCCAGGTACTGGGTGTAGAGGGCAAGGAGCCCCAGGAACGAGGAAAGGAGGACGCTTCTCCGGAGTTCCACGTAGGCCATCAGCGCCAGGAGGCCCAGGAGGGGATACATGCGGGCCTCGGCCACCTTGGTGGCCCAGGCGGGGCTTCCCAGAAGGAGGAGCCCGGCCACCGGGTGCACCCGGAAGGCCAGGTACCCCACGCTTACCACCCCGATGAGGGAGGAGAGGCCCCGCATGAGCCCTTCGTTTCCAGGAGGTTCCTTACCCCCGGGGTCCATCCCCCCGAGGACCTCCGCCCAGGCCCTCGCCAGCAGGTAGTAGAGGGGCGGGTGCGGGTCCTCGTAGGCCCCCTTCAGGTAGTCCAGGAGGGGGCGGCGGAAGGTGCTCATGTGGGCGGTGTACACCTCGTCGAACCAGTAGGGTTTGCTGGGGGGCGGAAAGTAGAAAACCCCTGCCAGCAGGGTCACCGCCAGGGCGAAAAGGAACCGGGTCCTCAGCACGGGAACAGCCTACCCCCTTCCGGCCCTCCATCCCCTCAATCGGGCTTGATCCCCACACGCGCCTGCTTTTGTAGCATGATTGAGGTATATGGATCCCCGCTTCGCCGTCTACACCAGCACCCCCCAGGGGATGGCCGAGCTTCTCCACGGAGCCGATCTGGTGTACATCCATCTCCATCCCAGCCTTGACCTCTCCCAGGTGATCCCCGCCGCCATCCGCCTTCTTCACCGACGCGGGAACCTCCTCCTCCTGGGCCGCCTCACCCAGCTATGCCGGGCTTCCCGGTACCTCCCGGAGGGAATGCCAGCCATGGAGCTGGTGGTGTCCATCTCCCCGCCCATCTTCACCGGACAGCCCCCGGCCCTGGCTCACCGCGCCGCCCTTCTCGCCTGGATGGACGCGGCCCACATCTCCCGGGTCCCCGGGAAGCTCTGGGGCGGGCGGTACCTGGGGGGCACCACCCTGGTGAACCCCAGCCCCCAGGAACCCGTCCCCCTGACCAACCGGGAGATCGAGGTCGCCACCATGACCCTCCTGCGCACCTCCCTTATCCTTCCCCTGGTGCCGGTTTCCCAGCTCGCCCTCTTGGTGGAGCGCTACTCCGAGGAAGGTGGGCTCGTGGTGTCCATGGGCTTCCAGAAGGAGTGGTTCGCCCTCACCGCCTACCTCCTGGGCCGTTCCGCGGCCCTTCCCGCCGCCACCCTTGAAGAAGCCCACGCCCTCCAGTCCATCCCGGAACTCTACGCCGCCGAGCTTGCCGCCCTCAAGAGAAGAGGTCGGGCCTCTTCTCGTACAGCAACTCAAGAGCCAGCTCGTGAGCCGTTTCGGGCGTCAGGGTCGGAAAGCGACGCCGAACCGCCGCCTCGGTGAGGGCCAGGTGCCATCTTAGCTGAACCCTCCTGGTCTCCCCCTCCAGCTCCTTCAGCTTTTCCAGGAGTTCCGGGTGCCGGGAAAAGAAGCGCCTGGCCCGCTCGGGGTTTCGCAGCATCCGGCTCACGGTGCTCTCGTGGATCCCCAGATAGTCCGCGATCATCCGGCCATTCAACCCGCGGGCTTGCAGATTTTTAAGCCTTTCATACGCCTCCATTTGTCCTTATGTTGCCATAAAGCTCCGCTTCCCAGCGCGCCCGCCTGGGCTCCAGAAGCCTCTTCCACCCCTTGAGGAGGATCGCGAGGCCCTCGAGGGGTACCCGCTCCTCCCGCCGGGCGAGGAGGGCGAGGAGGTCCAGGTACACCCAGGCGGCCATGAGGCCCGGGTCCTCCAGGGACACCGCCAGGATGGAGAGGCTCCTCCGCTCCTCCCCGGGAAGGGGCAGGACCTCCAGCACCGCCATCACCGATTCCAGGGCCCTCTGCCGCTCCTCCCAGGCCGGGCGGCGCTTCAGGACCGCGAGGCCCTGGAAGGCCTCCTGGGCCAGGCGCTTCACCTCCCCCTCCCCCTGCACCGCCCTTCCCGCGGGCACCAGGCGGGAGGCCACCTGGTAGGGCAGGTAAACGGCCCCATCCGCCAGGAGCATGGCCTTCTTGTACTTGAGAAGGGCCAGGGCCGCCAGGGAAGCCTGGGCCAGCCCCCGGGACCCCTCGAGGAGAGGCAGGGGCAGGACGGGACGGGTGTAGTGGGTGAGGAGGCTCGCCAACTCCTCGTTGCTGGGTCCCCGGTTCCCCATGGCCCGTATCATGATACCCAGATGCCTGGACCCTCTCCTTCCAGAAAGGACCGGCCCATCCCTCCTGCCCTGGCCCTCGGGGCGGGGCTCGTCCTCTACCTTGCGGGCCTCCTCCTTCCCCTGGCCCTCCTGGGGGACTGGCACCGCCTCTTCCAGGCCGTCCTCACCCCGGAGGCCCGACCCTCCTCCTTCGCCCAGTGGCTCGGGACCCTGGCGGGGATCCTGCCCAAGAACCTGGGGATCCTCCTGGTGGCCGCCTACCTCATGCCCCTTCTTCCCCGGGTCTTCCCCTCGGCCCCGAGGACCCTGCCGGTCCTCTACGCCCTGGGCCTGGCCTTCGTCCTGGGCCTCATCTCCACCCCGAGCCGGATCCTCTTCGGCCCCTGGTACCTGCTCCTCACGGTGCCCGTGGCCCTCATGGAGTTTCTCGCCTACCTCCTGGCCGCCCTGCACGGCCAGGATCGGGCTTTCGGCCTCCCGGCAAGGCCCCGCTTCTTCCTTGCCGCCTTCCTCCTGATCCTGGCCGGGGGAGCCGCGGAGGCCTGGGTGATCACCACCTTCTGGAGGTCGTGATGGCGAAGAAGAAGAAGGACCCCGAGCTGGAAAACCTGCGCAGCAAGGCCTATGCCAGGGCCGCGGTCCTGGCCGCGAACGGCAGGCTCAAGGAGGGCCTGGCCCTGGGGGTTGTGGCCCACGCCCTGAAGAAACCGGACCTGGAGCACCTCCTTTCCCTGGAGGACTCCCGGCTGGCCGAGGAGGCCCTCCGCCTGCTCTCGGCCATGCCCGCCCGACCGCCTAGGAAGGCCCCGCCCTGGGGCTGGTCCTTCATGGCGGAGATCCTGGAGGAGTACCGGTTGAAGGACCGGGTCCTCTCCCCGGAGCCCTCGGCCCTCTACCTGGCCCTGGTGCACCTGGCCCACTTCGCCCCCCTGTACCGGGCCCTCATGGCGCGGGCCGCCTGGGACCTGTGGAAGGACTACCAGCGCCCCCGCTTTGAGTCCCTGGCCCTGCTCCTTCACCGTAAGGCTCCGGCCCTGGAGAAAACCCCTCCCTTCCGAGGGAAAGCCCATTGAAGGCCCGTAGAATGTTGGCGGAGGTTCGCGCATGGGTTGGAAGAAAAGGCTTGTCTTCCTGCTGATCCTCGCCGGGCTCGCCCAGGCCCAGGGGTACAAGGACATTCCCCCGGGGCACTGGGCCGAGGAGGCCATCCGCTCCCTGACGGAAAAGGGTGTGATCATCGGCTTCCCAGACGGCACCTTCCGGGGGAACGAGGCCGTGACCCGCTACCAGGCGGCCATCCTGCTCTACCGCCTCCTTTCGGCCATGACCGCGGAGATCCAGAAGGCCCTGGCCGCCAGGCCCGAGGTTTCCCCGGAAGCCGTGCCCGACCCCAAGCTCCTGGAGACCCTGGTGCAGGCCATCTCCGGCCTTTCCAGCACCCTGGCGGACCTCACCCTGCGGGTGAGCGCCCTCGAGGCGGCCCGGGGGCAGGCTCCCTCCCTGCTGGACCCCGAGCTGGCTAACGCCCTGGCCGCCCTCAAGGGGGACGTGGCCTCCCTCAAGGACACGGTCCAGGCCGCCGACCGCAAGCTGGTGGAGTGGCAGGCCCTCCTGGAGGCCATGGCCGCCCGCATGGACGAGCTTCGCTCCCTCCTGGACCAGAGGGCCCGGGAAGGGGAGAAGGTGGCAGAGGACACCGCTTTGGCCCTGCGCATGACCACGGAACTCTACCGGGAGGTCAGCCAGGCCCGGGACGCCTACAGGGCCCTGGCCCAGGAGGTGGCCTCCCTGCGCCAGGAGCTTAAGGCCCTGGCCTCGAGGCCCCTGGTGGACGAGGAGGCCAGGAAGCAGGCCGCCGCCCTCAAGGAGGCCCAGGCCTCCCTGGCCCTGAGGCTGGATGCCCTGGAGGGCCGGGTCAAGACCCTGGAGGCCTCCCAGGTGGCCGTGGACTGGGCCGCCGCGGGCCTCCTCCTCCTGGGCTCCGGGGTTCCCGTGGACCTGGACCGCCTCTTTCCCAAGGCCCTGGACGGGCGCACCGACCGGCCCGACACCCTCTCCCGGGGCCAGGCCTCGGTCCGCCTGGTCCTCTCCCGGCCCGGCGGGGAACGGTACGGCCTGGAGCTGGGGGGCAGCGCGGGGTCCCTGGGGGTCCGTCCCAGCCTGGCCGCCAGCTACGAAAAGGAGGGCTTCTCCTTCCGCGCCGCCTACTCCGGCTACCTGGACTTCCGCTTCCACCCCTACCTCCTGGCGAACCGGGACCCCCTGGGCACCCTGGGGCGCGAGGGGGTTTTCCTCGAGGTGAGGTCGGGGGAGGCCTCCCTGGCCCTGGCCCACGGCCAGGCCCTTAGGGGCTCCGATCCCAACCCGGCCCTTCAGGGCACCTTCACCGCCCTCCGCCTGGGCTACGGCCCCCTGGGCCTGGTCTACGGGGAGGACGCCTCCCGCCGGGTCCTGGGAGCCGAGGCCGGGGCGGGCTTTGGGGGCTTCGGCCTCACCGCCGCCTGGGCGGGTTCCACGGGCGGGAGCCTGTCCTCCCTCTTCTCCCCCGCCGCCGCCGACTGGGCCTACCACGTGCGCTCCACCCTGGACCTGGGGAACCTGAAGGCCTCCCTGGCCTACTTCGCCGTGGACCCCGATTACCGGGACGGCCAGGCCGGGCTTTCCCAGGATGCCGACCGGGATGTCTACCCCGACACCCCCACGGCCTCCTACCCCTACGCCCCCGGGTACCGGGGCTTCGCCCTTTCCCTCGAGGGGTCCTACCTGGGCCTCGGGCTCGCCGCCCGCGGGCTCAGCCAGGCCGACTACAACGGGACCGCGGGCTCCTACGGCACCGCCTTCACCGCGAGCCTCACCGTCCCCCTGGGGTCCCTGCGCCTCAGCCCCTTCTACGGGAGCGCCTGGGGTTCCGGGGACGGCTACCTGGACACCCGCACCCCCGCTCCCTACCTGGCCGGGGCCTACCGGCACCAGGACCCCTTGCGCGCCTACGCCAGCGCCTACGGCCTGCACCTCGGCCTGGGCGGGGGAGAGGACCGGTTCACCCTCGGCCTGACCGCCGCCTACCACCCCGTGGAGAAGGCCCTCGAGGGCTCCCTCCAGGCCCGCTACACCCTGGACGCCTCGCCCTTCTCCCTCACCGCCCTCTTCCTGGCGGACCACAACCGGGCGGCTGGCACCGAGGCGGGCAGCAGCACCTTCCTGGGCGGGGAGGCCCGGGCCGCCTTGGACCTCGGCCCCCTGAGCCTGAGCCTGAGGGGAGCCTACGGGGAGCGGAGCTACACCGGGGACGGCACCTCCCTCACCGCGCCCACCGCTTCCCGGGAAGCCCGCTTCTCCCTGGAGGCCGCCTACGCCCTGGACGCCGCCACCCGCCTGCGGGCGGGCTACGGGTTCCTGGCGGCGGCCCGGGTTGCTCCTGAGGCCTTCTCCCGGGCCCTCTCCGACGCCGCCTTCCCCTCCCTGGCCTCGGACCTTCCTCCCTGGGCCGTCCTGCCCGGGGGGGCTTTCTTCCGCATCCAAGCGTACTACCTGGGCCTGAGCCTCGGTTCCGTGGAGGCCACCTACTACCTCCTGGACACCAGCCAGGGAGAGGGTAGGGCCCTCCGCCTCCGCTACAGCCTGCCCGCGAAATGAGCGACCGGGTTCGCCGCTTCGTCCTCCTCTTCGGCTTCCTCCTCGTCCTCACCTCCCTGGGGGCCGGGGCCTACCTCCTCCTGGGCCCCGCCCCGGTCCCCCCGGGGGAGGGGGCCCTCATCGCCCTGGGGGAGGCTTCCCCCGGGGGAGGGGAGATCACGGAGTTCTCCACCTACGGATGCCCCCACTGCCGCCGCTACGCCCTTTCGGTCTTTCCCCGCCTGTACCGCGACCTGGTGGAAACCGGGAAGGTCCGCTACCGCATCCGCCTCCTCACCGCCTACCCGGGCGACAGCCTGCTGAACCGGCTCTCCTACTGCGCCTACCGGAGGTCCGGGGAGGCTTTCCTGGAGTTCCGGCAGGGGGTGCTGGAGTTCTACTCCCGCCTGGACCCGGGAAACCGCTCCTCCGAGGACCTGGCTTCCATGCTCCTCGAGCTGGGCCTGGCGGACGGGGAGCTTCTGGACTGCGCCCACTCCCCCGAGGCCCTGGAGCAGGAGGCCCGGGACCAGGCCATGGCCCGTCGCCTGAGCATCTCCACCACCCCTACCCTGTTCGTGGGGCGCAAGCGGCTTCTGGGCTTCCGCACCTACGAGGAGGTGGTCCGGGCGCTTCCCGGCGTGGTAAAATAGACCCATGTCTGCCAGAGAAGTGCAGTGGGATGACCTAGCGGTGATTCAGGAGCTATTCCGCAAGGGACTTGCTCAGAACGATCTTGCGAGGTTTTTCGGCGTCGATAAGGGCTACATGAGCCGCCTTATGCGCGATCCCGAGCGCTTCCGCCGCTTCCTGGAGCGCCACCGGCACACGGGGGAGATGTACCTCCTGCGCCTGGCCCTCGAGAACGAGAAGGTGCTGGCCCGCCTTTTGGTCCCAAGCCGGAGGCGGACCCCCACCTCCCCCCTCCTCGAGGAAACCTCCTCCCAGAGCCCCCAGGCGGTTTTGGCTCCTGCCGTGGGTTGATCCAATCCAACCGGTAGAATGTTTCCGTACCCTAAGGGCCTCCGGGGCCCTTCAGCGGAGGTGTACATGAGGCTGAAAGCCCTTTTACTGCCCGTTCTGGTTCTGAGCGCCGGTTGTTCCCAGCTCGTGGAGACCTTCGACCCTCCCACCGTCCTTCAGGCCCGGGTGACGGCCCAGTCCACCCCGGTGACCGTGCAGGACGTGGGGGAGTACCCGGTGGGCCAGGTGACCCTCACCGCCCAGAACCTCAAGACCGATTCCCTTGAGGTGGAGCTGTCCCTGGTTTCGCCCCCCGCCGGGGTGGCCCTGGCTTCCTCCTCCCAGACGGCCACCGTTACCAGCCAGGGGGCCCGGGTGGACCTCAAGCTGGTTCTGAACCCCAGCCAGCTCTTCACGGGCACGGAGACCAGCAAAACCCTGGACCTCACCCTGCGGGTGGCCCCCATCGCCCCTGGCGGACCCCAGCCCGTCACCGCTTCCTTCAGCCTCACCGTACAGCGCCAGGGGGGTGGCGGCGGGGGAGGCGGTACCACCCAGAACCCCAGCATCAGCCTGGCGATGAACCTGGACCGGCAGGTGGTTTACGCGGGCCAGACCCTCCAGGGCTCCGCGGTGGTGACCAGCCAGAACGGAGCCTCGGGCCTGGTGGTGGTGGAGGTGGTGCCCCAGGGCTGCACCCTGCCCCAGGGGTCGGTGCGCTACACCACCGCCAACTACGGGGATCTCCAGGCAAACGGCACCTTCGCCGTGTCCTTCGCCGTGGATGTTCCGGCGAATGCCCAGGCGGGCACCTGCACCCTGGTTGCCACCGCCCGGATGAGCGGCAACCTCCAGGCCACCGCCTCCGCCCGCTTCGACATCCTGGCAAACCCGGCCATCGAACTCAGCTTCGGCGCGCCTTCCCCGGTCTTCCAGGGGGACAGGGCCGCGTCCGTGCCCTTCACCCTGACCCCCAAGGGCGGCTGGACCGGCACCGTGGAGTTCCGCCTGTGGGATACCACCGGCGGAAACCCTGTGACCCTGACCCCCAGCACCACCCCCACCTATGTGATCTTCGTGGGCGACCAGTACTACGCCCCCGATGACCAGGGCAACGCCTACATCCCGGTGGACGGCGAGGTGCGGGGGTACGTGGTGGTGGTCCAGCCCACGGGCTGGCAGGCGGGTGAGTACACCTTCCTGGCCCGGGCCACCGGCCCCAACATCGTGCAGGCGGACTTCAAGATCACCGTGATCGGTCCCCAGCAGTAGGCACCGGAAAACAGGAAACCCCCGCCCGGTGGGGCGGGGGTTGTGGTTCTACTTCTTCCTAAGGCCGTCCCGGGCTCCCAGGACGGCCACGCCGACGACCACCCCGACCAGAAAGGCCGGGGCGGGCCCCCACTCCAACACGGCCCCCACCAGGAGGGCCGCGATACTGCTGAGTACAACAGCACTGATCATCTTATTCCTCCTTTCGCGGCTTCCATGTGCCACAAACCGGGCCGCCGCCACCCGGTCTGCGCCCCCCTGGCTTTCTCGGCCTTATGCCCCCGGGAGCAGGGGCTTTTACAGGGCCATTATACTCCCGTGGCTTTCTGCGCAAAGGAGAGGATCCTGCCGGGCCCTGGGAGGTCGAAGCCCCTCCCCCTCGAGGCGGGAGGGGGTGGGATCTATTCCCCCTCGGCCCAGTCCCCGGGCAGGAGCAGGCTCTTCATCCCCGTCCAGTAGGCCACCTTGTCCTTCGGGTAGCCCGCCTTGAGGTAGCCCCGGATGGCCCGCCAGCGCAGGCGCTTGGTCAGGCTCCTCCGCATCTTCCCGCCCTCCTCCCGGTACCCGGCCAGCTCGGCCAGCTCGTGGAGCAGGGTGACCACCACGGGGTGGGGGAGGGGCCTGCCCCGGGTCTTCCGGGGCACCGGGTTCAGGATCAGCTCGGGGTAGGGGATGGGCTGGTGGCTAGCCAGGAAGTCCCGGATGGGGAGCCACTCCCTCAGGGTGGCCTGGGCCAGGGGGGAGAGGGGAACCTCCCGGAGCCTCCGCCCCCGCACCAGGAGCACCTCCTCCTTCACGTCCTCCCGCCACAGGTTCAGGGCCTCCTTCAGGTGCAGGCCCACCTCCCCCAGGAGGACCAGGACCACCTTGAGAAGGGGACGCCAGTAGGCCGGGTTGAACTCCTCCGCCTTCTGCCAGAGCCTGGCCCAATCCTCCTCGGGCACGGGCACCCGCCCCGCCAGGAGGGGGAAGTGCCGGGGCGGGTACTCCACATGGGACGGCATGGGATGCCCCGCCCACTCCAGGAAGGGCCAGAGATACCCCAAGGCCCCCCGGGCCCGTTCCACCGTGGCCGGGGCCAGGGGACCCGGAGGCCCCCCGGGGAAGCCCTTCTCCTTGATCTCCAGGAGGTAGGCCAGGATGTCGCCCGCCTCGAGGGCCGGCCACTTCCGCCCCTTCAGGGCCAGCCAGAGGACGAACCTCTCCACCATGTGGGGCACCACGGGATCCGGCTTCCTGCGGTGGCGGACCAGGTAGGCCCAGACCCCCTCCGCCAGGGTCCTCTCGTTCCACACCTCCAGGGCCTCCCCCACCAGCCGCTTCCGCTCCTCCGGGATATCCCACACCTCAAGAGGAAGAGATATAACCACGCCCCTAGGCATATTCACACCTCTCCGCCCATCCTACCACGCTTCGCGCCCTCCATTCCCCTCTCTCTTCCTTCTCTCTCCCTTCCTCCTCATCCCGGTTTTCCCCGTGCTGGAGCCCTTTCCTCCCAGGTGCGCTGGGCCGGTGCGCGGGGGAGGGGAGAGAGCGGGGGTTCCCGGTGGCCTGGGGGTGGGGGTAGCAGGACAGTTGGGTTATGGGTATGCTTCCCCTGTCCGGGGCCTGGGAGGTGCGGGGGGTCTGGGGATCCGGGCCACGGGAACATGATACCGGCAAGGGAAAGCGTTGCCTCTTCTCCTACCCCCTGGCAACCCCCCATTTTGGGGTGTTCCCCGCGCCCCGGTCCCGCCAGAATGGAGGCATGGAGCGCATGAAGCAAGACGGCATCGCAAGCCCCCTGGTCCTCATCGTCCTCCTCCTGGTCCTGGGGGGGCTTGCCGCGGGCACCGCCTACCTGGCCCTCTCCAGCTACAAGGGAAGCCGGGTGGAGCGGACGGTCTACCAGGCTTTTCTGGCGGCGGAAAGCGCCCTGGACGCCTTCCCGGTGGCGGCCCGGGAGGCGGGGTGCGGCGGGCTGGCCCCCGCCGCCTACACCCTGGCCCTCCCCGGGGGTAGCCCCATCACCGCCCGGTACACCTACTCCGGGCTCGTGGGCAACCGGTTCCCGGAAACCGGCGGGGTGATCGCCGTGGAGGCCCGGGCCTCCTTGGGGGGCGCGGTGGCCCGGGTGGAGCGCTCCTTCCGCATCACCTGCGGGATCCTCGGGGCCGTGCCCGCGGCCCTCACCTCCCGCCCCCGGGTGGAGGTGCGGGGCAACGCCCAGGTGATTGGGGAGAGCTTCGCCGGAAGCACCGGCCTCATCCCCCGGGACTTCCCCCAAAGCGCCCTCACCCGGGTGAGCCTCCCCACCGGCCAGCCCAGCCTGCTCGTGCCCCTGGACGGCTCCAGCTTCAACCTCACCGTGGGGGACGCCAGCCTCATCCCCGTGGGGGGCTACATCCAGATCCCCACGGGAGGGCGCAACAAGGCCTACCGGGTGGAGGCCCGCTCGGGCAACACCCTCACCCTCACCCCCATGCAGCCGGAGGTGGGGGACGCCCTTCTTCCCCTGGCCCCGGTGGGGGTGGTGGAGTACGGGGTGCGGCGGGTGGAGGGGAACACCCTCACCCTGAGCAACACCCGCGGCCTCCTGGTGGGCCAGAGGATCCGGGTCAAGGGCAGCCTGGGCACCATCCAGTCCCTGGACCACAGCGCCCGCACGGCCACCGTGGTCTGGGAACCCTCCCCGCCCTCCTGGACCCAGGCGGACGAGGGAGCCCCCCTGATCCCCGAGGTGGTGGGGGCGGCCAGCCACCTCAACATCGAGGTGGACGGGAACAGCAACGTGCAAAACGGCTCCCTGCCCTACTCCCCCCTGGTGTCCGCGGACCGGGACGCCCTCTTCCAGAACGTCTTCGGCATGAGCCGGGAGGAGTTCCTCCAGCTCTACCCGCCCATCCCCGCCTCCAGCTTCAGCGGCACCCTCTCCGGCTACGAGCTTAAGGTGGTGCGGGGTCCTTTGAACCTCACCGGGAACACCCGGATCTGCGGGGAGGGGCTTTTGGTGGTCATCGGGGAGCTTACCGTGAACGGCTCCTGCGACCAGGGCTTCCGCGGCCTCATCTACGTGGCCGGGGACTACGACCAGCGGGGCAACGCCTCCATCTCCGGCTCCGTGGTGGTGGAGGGCCAGGCCAACATCGAGTGCAACGCCGAGGACTGCTGGACCAACATCGCGGGCACCCAGGCCAAGAGCCAGGCGGGCAAGATCGTCTTCGATCCCCTGGTCCTCTACCGCCTGCGCATGGCCGCCGCGGGCAGCATCCTGGTGACCCCCGAGGCGGGCACTTGGAGGCGGAAATGAGGCGGGGGATGACCCTTCTGGAGCTGGTTCTCGTGCTCTTCGTCCTGGCCTTCCTCCTGGCCCTTCTGGGGGGAAGCCTCCTCCGCTTCCGGGCCCAGTCCCGCCTGGAGGAGGCCGCCCGCACCCTTGCCTTCGCGGTGGCCCAGGCCCGGCACGAGGCCAAGCGCACCAACACCCCGAGGTGCCTCCGCATCTTCCCGGGGGAGCCCGGGGGCGTGGCCTCCGGAAGCGACTGCGCGGCCCTCACCCAGCCCGAAAGGGTTTTCGGGGGCCTCGAGGTGGGGGTGGAGGCGGGCTCCCCCACCCTGGTCTTCTCCCCGCCCTACGGCACCCTGGACCGCTCCCTGACCACCGTGGTCTTGCGGGAAGGGCGTTTCGGCCTGGAGCGGCGGGTGCACGTGGTGGGGCTGATGGGAAAGGTGGTGATCCGATGAGGAAAGGCTTCAGCCTGGTGGAGATCCTGGTGGCCCTGGCCCTCTTCGGCCTGCTCTCGGGGTTCGCCCTCCACGCCCTCCTGGGCTCCTTCCGCATCCACCAGTCCTCCCGCCTCGAGGGCACCGCGGCCCTCGTCGCCAAGGCCTATCTGGAGCGGGCCCTGGCCGAGGCCCGCTACGAGCCCTCCACGGGCCTCCTCACCCTGCCCGCCCTGCAAGCGGAGGGGTTTGCGGCCCGCCTGGAGGCGGGCGGGCGGTCCTCCACCCAGGAAACCCCCTCCCTCTCCCCCTGCCAGGCAGGCCAGACGGGGTTCACCTGCTCCGCGACCTGCAACGGGGGAGGGTGCAGGCTGATCCTGGTGCGGCTCACCCTGTCGGATCGGGGCAGGTCCTTTACTTTCCAGCGGGAGTTCCAGCCATGAGGCGCGGCTTCGCCCTCCTGGAAGTCCTCCTGGCCCTCTTCCTCCTGGGCGTCTTCCTCCTGGCCCTCCTCGCCTTCACCCAGGGCACCCTGCGCACCAACCAGCGGGCGGAGGCCCAGGCCCGCCTGCTGGAGGAGCTTAAGGACGCCGCGGGCTACCTGGCGGACACCCTTCAGGAGGCCTCGGGGGTGGTTCCCCAGGCCACCCTGGACGGGGCTTCCTGTGCCCTGCCCCAGTGCCTGGTGGTCCTCTTCCCCGCCCCCGGGGGCGGGTGCTCCCCGCGGGCCTACCTGGTGATGCCCCGCCGAAGCCTTCCCCAGCCCTTCCGCACCCGGGACCCCTGGGCGGACGAAAGGACCCTGGCCCTCATGGAGTACCGCCCCTCCTACCCTGCCGGGGCCGGGTGCACGGGGCCCTACACCTCCCAGCCGGAGGGGCGCTACCTGGTCCTGGACCTGCTGGACGCCACCCTGACCCAGCCCCTGGCCGTGGGCTCCACCCGGCCCCTCCGCTTCGACCTCACCCTGCGCCTGGTCCTGGCCCCCGGGGGTGATCCCCTCTACGTGCCGGGGCCGGGGCGGGCCTACTCCCTTTCCGTGTACGCCCGGAACGCCCCCCGCTGACCGGTATCCTGTTTCCATGAAGCACGGGAAGCGGAAGCGCAGGCCGCCCTCCCCGCCCTCTTCCCCCTCGCCCGGGGAGGCCCAGTACCTAGCCTTTGTGGACGGCTCCCTGAAGGGGGAGGACGGCTCGGCCAGCGCGGTGCTCCTCGCCAAGGGGTCCCGCCGGGCCCTCTGCCGGGGGAGCCTGGCCTACTCCGGGGCCCGGGCCTCCTGGGAGAGCGAGGTCCGGGGCTTTCTTCTGGCCCTCCTCATGGCCCCCCGGGGGAGCCGCCTGCGGGTGGAAACCGACTTCGCCCCCCTGGCCCAGGTCTGGCGGGGCGGGCGCGGGGAGGGGTACGCGGGCTCCCTGGCCCCCTTCCTGGAGGCGGCCCGGGTTCTGGCCCGGGCCCTGGAGGTGGAGGTGGAGGTGGAGAAGGTGCCCCGCAAGGCGGTGGAGGAGGCCCACCGGGAGGCCGGGGCCGCCCGGGAGGAGCGCCGCCTCGAGGAGGAGAAGGCGGCCAGGGCCTACGGCTTCCTCTCCCGCCTGCCCGCCCGCTACCGCAAGGCGGCCCTGGAGGTGCTGGAGCGCTACCCGGGGGACGGGCGCGACCTCCTGGCCTGGCTGGGGGAGGGGGTGAGCCCCACCCGGGACCTCCTGCGCCAGGCCCTGGGCCCTTTGGGGGAGCGCGAGGTGCGGGAGCTTCTCCAGGGCATCCGGGAGATGGACGGCTCCCTGCGGGAGGCCCTCAAGGGGTACGACCGCAGGGAGGCCTGGGCGGAGAAGCCCCCCACGGAGAAGCAGCTTGCGCTCCTCGAGGCCCTGGGCTACCGGGGGCCCGCCCCGAGGAGCGTCCTCGAGGCCTCGGAGCTGATCGAAAACCTGCAAAGCCGGAAGGGCCGCTGGGCGTCGAGAAAACGCCCGGGTGCTCCTGGTGCATAAGGGAGAGGGGGAGGATGCCTAGCCTCTGGCTGGAAGGAAACCGGATCCGCACCCGCACCCCCTACGACCCCGCGCTTCCGCCCCGCTTCCGGGAGATCCGGGGCACCTGGCGCCCTTCGGACCGGACCTGGTCCTTCCCCCTCCAGGCCTTTCCCCACCTGCCCCATGCCCTCTTCCCCCGGGAGGAGGTCCACGCCCTTTGCCGCTTCCTCCGGGAAAGGGTGGTGGGAGCCTGGCGCAGGGCCGAGGCCTGGCGGGAGGAGGGCCTCCTCCTCCCCGAGCAGGCGGAGGATCTCCGCCTGGTGTGGCGGGCCTTCGCCCGCTTCCTCCTCCGGGGAGGGCCCAAGGGCTTCCTCCTGGCAAACGGCACGGGCACCGGGAAGACCTACCTCTACAGCGCCTTCGCGGCCATGGCCCAGGACCTGGGCTACCGGCCCCTGGTGGTGGTGCCCAACGAGGACATCGCCCGCCAGGCCCGGGAGGTCCTGGCCCTCTTCGGGGCAGGGGCCCGCCTCACCACCTATGCCCGCCTGAACCCGAAGGAGGCGGACGAAACCACCCTCCTCATCCTGGACGAGGCCCACCTGGCGAAGCGCCTGGGCTCGGGCGGCTCCAAGCGGGCGGAGGCCGCCCTGCACGCGGGCTTCCGCTCCGCCTTCGTCCTCTATGTGAGCGCCACTCCCTTCGACAAGCCCTGGGAAATCGGCTACATCCTCCGCCCCACCGGGCTCCACCGCCACCTGGGCTACGCCGACGTCGACGCCTTTCTGCGGGAGTTTAAGGTGTACACCCGGGCCAATCCCGGCGGCGGGAAGGAGTACTACTTCGCGGGCGGGGTGGAGGACCTCAAGCGCTTCCACGACGCCCTGGCCCGGGCGGGCTTCACCTGCAAGCGCCTCTTCACCGCCCCCGTCCCCGTGGGGTACGAGGTGCCGGTCCTGGAGGGGATCGGGGCGGAGGAGAAAAGGCTCCTGGCCGAGGTGCGCAGAAGGCTCAAGGAGGCCGCCCGTGGCGCTTCCCCCGAGGACCGCGGCCTGGTCATGGCCCACCGCACCCTCCTCTCCCGGGCCATGCTGGAGAGGATGAAGCTGAGGGCAGCCTTCGGCCTCCTCCGCTCCCTCCTGGAGGAAGGCTGGTACGTCCTCCTTTTCCTCCAGTACCGGGGAGAGAGGGAGCTGGACCTGAGCACTGAGGAAGGCCTGGAGGCCCTCTGGGAGGAGGCGGAGGCCCGGGGGAACAAGGTCCTCCACACCTACCTCCTCCCCGCCCTCGCGGGCCTCACCCTCCGCTTCCCCTCGCCCACCGCCATGATCCGGGAGGCCTTCGCCGACCTCGGGGAGGCCCTGGCCTTCTACACGGGGGCGGAAACCGAGGCCGTCCTGCGCGGGGTGAAGGCCCGGTGGGATAGGGGAGAGGTCCGCCTTTTGGTCGCCACCGCCGCCAAGGGGGGCACGGGCCTCTCCCTCCACGACACCACCGGGGAAAGACCCACCGCCCAGGTGGTCCTCACCCTCCCCTGGACCGCCACCCAGCTCGACCAGATCCTGGGGCGCACCGTGCGGGTGGGGATGAAAAGCCCGGTGCGGGTGGTCCTGCCCGCGGCCCCGGTGCCCTTCGAGCGCCGCCTGGCGAAGACCATCGCCTACAGCCTCCACACCCTGGGCCACGCGGTCCGGGGCGGGGTGGAGGTGGTGCCCAGGCGGGTGGTGGAGGCCTTCCTGCACGACCTGGCCGCCGTGGACCCCGGCCTCTTCGCCCGCCTCATGCAGGAGGAGGAGGCCCTGGCCCCCTGATCCCAGGAGGATGCCATGACCCGGATCCCCTCCCTTGCCCTTCGCCTGATCCAGACCCCTAAGGACCTGGAAGCCGCCCTGCCCCTCCTGGCCCGGGAGAGGCTTGTGGGCCTCGACCTGGAGACCACGGGCCTGGACCCCCACCAGGAGCGCATCCGCCTCCTCAGCCTGGCCCTGCCCCAGGCCGGGGAGGTCCGCTACGAGCCCAGGGGAAGGGGAAGGGGGAAACAAGCCACCCACTTCCCCGCCTGGCTCCATCTGGCCACCCTGGAGAAGGGGAAGAGGGTGGCCATCCCCCTGGGGGAGAACCCTTATGCCGAGGGCCGTAAGGGAGAGTGGCGGGATTTCTTTCAGGTCGGAGAGGAGAATGGAAGGGTCCAGATCCGTAGGGTTAAGGCCCTGAGCCCTAAGCCTTACACTCCCAGAACTGAACGCCTGGCGGTGGATATCGGGCTTTCCCCCCTTATCGCCACGGATCGCGGGGACCTCCTGGGCCGGGGTTTCCTGCGCCTTCTTGCCGCCTACGATACCGAGATCCAAACCATAGCCAAAAGAGCACAAAGGGAAGGCCGAAAGCTCTCCCAGGTACCCGAGTACCGGGAAGCGATGGGAAGACTCCGGGGATTCCTGAAAAACGAGGTGAACCGCCTTCTCAACCGGCTGGTGGCACTGCACGCACCCGCGGTGCTGGTGGTGGAAAGACTGGACCTGCGTTCTCCCGAGCTTTCCCGCCGGATGAACCGTCTTCTCTCCAACTTCGGGAGGCGCTACCTGAAGGAGAAACTGGCCCGGCTCGGGGAGCTTTACGGGATCGAGGTGGTGGAGGTAAATCCCGCGTACTCCTCCCAAGCGTGCTCACGGTGCGGGTACGTGGACCCCAGGAACCGCAGGGATACCCAGACCTTTGTCTGCCAGGCTTGTGGGCACAGGGGCAACGCCCAGGTGAACGCGGCCAGAAACCTTCTCCGGAGAAGTTCTCCGGCGGTAAACGAGGAGTCCGTCATCACCTTCACCCCGAAAAGGGAGACCCTTCGCCTGCTTCTGCGGAGGTATGCGGAGAGGTCTCGCCCCGGGTCAAGGCTGAGACCCGGGATACCGGGCGGAAGGAGTGCCGCCCTGGAGCAGGTGTGGGGGAAGAACCCTTACCTGAAGGGCTTTCCCGACCTGCTCCGAACCCTGGGGGGATAGAAGGGAATAAAAGGGGGAACTCCATACCTTCCCATCAACAGCACCTGCACGGCAAGTTTACACGTTGTCTTCTCCCCACCCTTGTACCCTTCAGGTTTTCCCCTCTATAC
>FWWL01005494.1_pt1 | contig 19720 bp, 17 predicted proteins | sample 2228331 | NCBI WGS metagenome assembly FWWL01 (sample SAMEA103939775, study PRJEB20133) | metagenome | reverse complement strand
TCAGGAAATGTTCCAGCGCCTCTCTGGATGCTTCTCGAGCCGTCATCACCAGCCCGTCTCCGGCTTGCAGGATGGTGTTGCCGTGGTTATTCATCCCATTCTGAAAGGTCCAGGCGACGCATGCGTTTCTTCTCGGCGATATGGCGCTTCTCTCTTGCCCTGCCGCCACCGGAAGGTCTTGTCTTTTTGCGCACTTTGGGCACCTGCATGGCTTTCGCCACCAGCGCATACAGTCTCCGCAAGGCATCGGCGCGGTTTTGTTCCTGAGAGCGGTAAGCCCTCGCTTCAAGGATCAGCACTCCCTGTTCGTTGACGCGCTTCCCGGCAATCCGAACCAGCCGTTCCTTCACATCGGCGGGCAGGGCTCTGGAGCGCAACACGTCAAAGTGAAGTTGCACCGCCGTGCTGACTTTGTTGACGTTTTGTCCACCGGGTCCGCTGGCGCGGATGGCGGTAAAACGCAGTTCTTCCGGGGGGATGGAGATGAAAGGGTGGTCTTCGTTCACCTGTCAGAGTATACCTTAAAACAAATGAGCGCCCTTGCGGGCGCCCATTCCGTGGATGTAATCCGTGAAGACTAGATTTTGTTGACGATGTTGCTGAAGATGTTGCCGATGGCGGGGCCCAGGAGGGCGAGGATGACGATCACGACGACGGCCACGAGCACCAGGATCAGCGCGTACTCTACCAGACCTTGACCTTTTTCTTTAGCGGCGAATAACATAGAACAACTCCTTATGAAAAAATATGGTGTTAATTCCTTTCGGAATTCTGACTATATTATACACACAACTTTTTGAAAATGATCCTTACAAATACCTAACAAGAAGATTGCAATTTCGTTACGGAATTTTCTGAAAGAAGCGCTCCAGCAGGGGCTGAAGCGGCACTTTGGTGGTTTGACGTAACACGCGGAAAAAATCCTGTGCGCTGGCAATCTTTCCTCGACGATCCTGTACGTATTGGCGTAAAAAATCCAGAAAGATTTCATCCCCGATTTGCTGACGCAGTTCTTCGAGGAAAACGGCTCCATTGAGATAGACGGCATCGCGGTAAGCGCGGTAGGGTTGGGCTTCTTGGTGCGGATTGTAAATGCTGTCGTCCACGTAGCCGCGGGGCTGGTAGTAGTTGACCCGCGCTTCCCACCACCATGTCAGCGCCTCAGGAGCATAGGTTTCGTAATAGAGTTTTTCGGCATAGGTGCACAATGCTTCATCCAGCCAGGGCTCAAGCGCCTGGTCATTCCCTACCAGTCCATAGAACCATTGATGCGCGGTTTCGTGAGCGGTCAACGCCACCAGATACTGCGCCGGTGTGCCATTATCCAGATTGTAGAAGCCATAACTGAGGAAGAACAGCCCATCGTATTCCATGCCGTCCAGAAAATCGGCTTCCACCACCGCCAGATGTTCGTGCGGATAGGGAGAAAACAAGCGGGCATACAGTTCCAGGGCTTGCGCGGCGGTGTTCATCACCCGTTCTCCGGCGGTCTGGTGATAGGGAAAGGCATAACTGTGAAGCGTCACCGTTCCCACCTGCCGGGTAGTATGCACAAAGGAAGGGCTGAGAGAGAGGGCAAAGGTGCGCGCGCCTTCCAAGACATAGCGATACCATTCTCCCTGCCGGGTTTCCGGCGCGCTGGCGGCAATGGTCAGATTTTCAGGCGCTCCGGTGACCTGCAGGTTCACCTCGAAATCGCTCCACTCATAAACCTGATGCTCACCATAATACCCGGGGGGATGCGCCAGCCAGCCCTGCCCGGGAACATAAGGCGGCAGGTAGGCGTACCAGTCCACCAGATTGGTTTGCCGTTCGGACCAGCCAAACACCTGCGGGCGCAAGCCTTCCTGCGCTACCCGCGCCGGCAGAGTCAGGCGGTAAGTCAGGTCCAGTTCGAGAGTTTCGCCGTTCTGCAAGGGGGCATCCAGTCCGGCTTTGATCCAGATGCGTTCGGTGCGGATATTCGTCAGCGCCGGACCCCGGACGCTTTTCAGCGAGTCCATTTGAAACGCGCCGGGGTAGAGCAGGGCATCCACCACCAGCCAGATTTCGCTGAGAGGTTCATCAGCAGGGTGGGTGTAAGTGATGCGTTCCTGAACGGTCAGGCTGTGCAGGGGATAATCGAGGATAGCCGTCAGGGTGTAGCGTGGACGGGCGAGTAGCGGGGTTTCCAGCGTGGGGGTTGGTGCAGGTGTGGGGGTGGGCGCAGGGGTGTGAGTGGGTGAAGGCAGGGGCGTGGCGATTTGCGGTGTTTGCAAGATTGGGGTGGGAGCACACGCCCCTGCAAGAGTCAGGGTCAGGATGATGACAAGAGAAAGGATGTCTTTCTGAACATCATTCCGGCGTTGGCGCATGCCTCCATTTTACCAGTAGTGGTGCACCAGAGGTTTGATGTGCGCTTCGTAGATGGCTTTGACTTTCTGCATGGTCTCTTCAGAAAGCGGCGGAAGGTCGGCGGCGCTGAAGTTTTCTTCTGCCTGAGAGGGACGTTTGGCGCCGGGAATGGCACAGGTGACCTCGGGGAACATAAGAATCCAGCGCAGGGCAAACTGGGTCATGCTCATGCCGGGAGGCACGAGAGGACGCAGTTCTTCCACCGCCTGCAAGGCGATGTCCAGATCCACGCCGGAGAAGGTCTCACCGCGGTCAAAGGCTTCTCCCTGGCGGTTAAAGGCGCGATGATCGTCCGGGCTGAACTGCGTTTCGCGGGTAATTTTCCCGGTGAGCAAACCCGATGCCAGCGGAACGCGGGCAATAATGCCCACCTGTCGGCGGGCGGCTTCGCGGAAGAACAAATCGGCGGGGCGCATGCGGAAGACGTTGAAGATGATCTGCACACTCTGCACATTGGGGTATTCAATGGCTTTAAGCGCTTCTTCGACCTTCTCCACGCTGACGCCGTAGTACCGAATCTTCCCTTCGGTCACCAGATCATCGAGAATGCCGAAAACTTCCGGCATGTAATACACCGGCGTGGGTGGGCAGTGAAGTTGCAGCAGGTCCAGGGCTTCGACTTCCAGATTCTTAAGACTGCGCTCCACGAAAGCAGTCAGGTTCTGCCGGTTGTACCCCTCAGCGGTATGGGGATTCAGGCGCCGCCCGGCTTTAGTAGCCACGATGATCTCCTCCTTGCGGGACTTTTTCACCTGAGCAATGAGGCGCTCCGAGCGTCCATCTCCGTACACATCGGCGGTATCGATGAAATTGACTCCCATGTCAATGGCACGGTGCAGAGCCGCGATGGATTCTTCATCCTGCACGGGTCCCCAGGTACCGCCAATTGCCCATGCCCCAAAACTGATGGCGGAAACATTCCATCCTGTACGACCTAACGGACGGTATTGCATGACACACCTCCTTTTCTGGTTTTTATTATAACGAGATTGCCGAAAAACTGTTACCGGTAACAGCCGCGGGTACAGGGTAGCCGTAAGCGGTTGAGAAAAAGGAAATGAGGATTCCCCCCACTCCAACATCAGAAAAGACGCCCCTGCCAGAAATTATGAGGATGACAGGGGCGGGATTGGACGATTCTGCCTGCGGGAGCGTCAGCGGTTGAGAATCAGATCATCCAGCGAGCGTTTGGGAACATGATGCACACCATCGGGGGTGCGCCAGTAGCGGATATCCCCATCTGGCGGAAGAGGTTCAATCACCACCGTCTCTTTGGGTTTGCCCAATGCCAGCACCAGCAAAATTTCATAGCGGGGATCAATGTCCAGAGCGGCGCGCAGAGCGTCTCGCTGAATCGATGCAATGATGCACCCTCCTAACCCCCGTTCGACGGCGCCCAGCAGGATGCTTTGAGCGGCAATCCCATGGTCGCAACCAGCGTTTTTGCTGATCTCGGTGTCCAGCAAAATCACAATATATGCCGATGGACGTTCACCCTCCTCGGGACCCTGCCAGTCGCGCAGGTAGCCTGCCCATGCCAGGGTAGGGAAGATTTTGGCGTTGGTTTCGGGGTCACACGACAAAAAGTAACGCAAAGGCTGGCGATTGGCGGCGCTGGGGGACAGACGCGCCAGATCTACCAGGTCCCGCAGGGTCTCCATGGAGACCGCCTCTTGCTGGTCAAAACGGCGGTAACTGCGGTTTTTACGAATCAGGTCATAGATGATGCTCATGGATGTTCTCCTGAAGGGGGGATGAATGATGTTTCTCACGTTCCTGCAAAGCCTCCAGTAAAGCCTGTGCCAGGGCTTTCGCCTGTGCCGGGCTGAGGGGAAGCCGGGTTTCAGCATGCTGAAACAGAACAGGGCTTTCTTCCTCAAAGTACAGGCAGATTGCCCCATCTGCCGAAGCGCGGTCGTAAAACACGGTCAATCGAAGCGTATCGTCCAGCAAAAACAGGGACATTTTTCCTCCTTTGCCAACCCACACAGCACAGGCTTTTTTTCATTCTACCCGAAACTTCAGAAAAAGCGATCAGGATTCTGTTATAATTGGGGTGAGCGCACGGGGGGGGCCCGTAGCTCAGCGGCAGAGCGCGCGGCTCATAACCGCTTGGTCGCAGGTTCGAATCCTGCCGGGCCCACTCTTTTTATTTAAGCAATTACGCTTGGTCGCAGTGCCCCATCGAGGGGTGGTATTCGAATCCTGCCGGGCCCACTCTTTTTATTTAAGCAATTACGATTGGTCGCAGTGCCCCATCGAGGGGTGATATTCGAATCCTGCCGGGCCCACTCTTTTTATTTAAGCAATTACGCTTGCTCGCAGTACCCCATCGAGGGGTGGTATTCGAATCCTGCCGGGAGCCCACTTGTTTTGTTCCAGCGGGTACGATTGGTCGCAGGGACCTATTGGATGATCTTCCATCTGGCGGAGAATTGTGCCAGGTTTCGCACATTAAGTTCTATTTCGTCAACCTCTGGAGACAATTACGAACCGAGTGAGAGCTGGTAAGCATTACCCAATAATATGCGAAAATTGACCGCCAGATCGGCGGCCAATTTTCCCCTGGTCAAAACCAGGATCGCCTGCCCTTTTTCCATTTATTAAAAACTGCCTGGATGTTCATTCCAGGCAGCCCGTAATCTTATTGCAAGAGAGCCTATGCCAGGCGAATATTCTTGAACGCCTCAACCTGGGCGCGAATAGCGCGTTCAGTGGGCAGGCGTTCGATACTGGATGCACCAAAGAAGCCAACAATGCCCGGCATGCGCGCCAGAGCCTTACCGACCTGATCGGGTTCGTCAAACGGTCCACCGTGGCAGATGACCAAAATATCCTTTCGTACCTTACGCCCGGCTTCGGCAATTTCCATTACCTTGGCTATGGCTTCGTCGATCGTCATCGCCACCCCCGCGCCGATGCTGCCCGAAGTGGTCAGCCCGACATGAGCAACCAGTTGATCGGCGCCGACTTTTGCCATCTCTCGCGCCTGATCGGCATCGAAGACATACGGTGAGGTGAACATATCCATCTCATGCGCCAACCGAATCATCTCAATTTCTTTGTCATAGCCCATGCCAGTGGCTTCCAGGTTGGCGCGGAAGTTACCGTCAATCAACCCGACGGTGGGAAAGTTCTGTACGCCTGAAAAGCCGATCTCACGCAGTTGTTTGAGAAAGACCGGCATCAGCCGGAAGGGATCGGTACCGCACACCCCAGCCAGCACGGGTGTATTTTTGACCACCGGCAGCACTTCGCTTGCCATCTCGACCACAATCTGGTTGGCATCGCCGTAAGGCAGCAAACCCGCTAGTGAGCCGCGCCCAGCCATGCGGTAACGCCCAGAGTTGTAGATAATGATGATATCCGCCCCGCCGGCTTCGGCAAATTTGGCTGAGATGCCGGTGCCGGCTCCCGCGCCGACAATCGCCCTACCGGCAGCCACCTGAGCATGTAAACGATTGAGGATTTCCTGACGGGTGAATGCCATATTCAAACCTCCTGTTAGGATTTTTTGAGCATCTCCAGCAGTGTTTCTGCAACCTTGCCGGAAAATTCCGGATCGTTGATATTGGCGTCGATTTCGATGTAGGGAATTCCTGCTTTAAGATTTTTACGGATGCTTTCAAAGCAAGCGCGGTCGGCTTCTTCGTCCCAAAAGTCGCCGCCAGGGCTGTCGAGCATGGAAACACCTTTTAGCGGAATCAGCACTGCCACCGGCCCGGTGGATTCATTGGCAGCCCGGGCAATCATTTGACCGATGCGGATATTTTCTTCCACATTGGTGCGCAACAAAGTAACGTTGGGATTCCACTGGTACAGTTTGCGTCCTTTGTACTTTTCCGGCACCGTATCCATGCCCCAAAAGTTGGCCATATCCACGCAGCCGGGCACCAGCACAGTGGGAATTCCAGCGCGTGCTGCTGCCAAGCAGCGTTCCGGCCCGGCGCTTAGCACACCGCCGCACACCTCATCCGCCAATTCGGTGGTGGTGATGTCAAGGCAGGCGGTGATGTAGCCATCGTTGATCAGGCTTTCCATGGTACGTCCGCCGGTGCCAGTGGCATGGAAGACCAGCACCTCATAACCGGCGTTTTCCAAAATTTCGCGGGCATGATCCACCGCTTTGGTGGTATTGCCGAACATGGATGCCACGATGAGCGGCTTGTCTGCTTTGGCAAGCGGGCGATCCATTTTGACCATGCCGCTGATGGCGCCAGCCGCATTGGTGTAAATGACACGGCTGATGCTGTTGATACCAGCCACATCCACAATCGAGGGCATGAAGGTAATGTCCTTTGTGCCAGCATAAGCAGATACATCACCACCGCCGACGGTGGAAACCATCACTTTTGGCACACCCACCGGTAGGGTACGCATGGCTGCCGTGGCAATGGACGTACCACCCGAACCGCCCATCCCGAGGATGCCGTCTAGCTTGCCTTCATCATACAACCGACGTACCACTTTCGCCAATCCGGCTGCCATGACGCGCATGGCTTCGTCTTTGTGTTTGCCGTCCGCCAGAACAGCCAGATCACCACCGCCAGCCGTTGCCACTTCACTGCGTGGAATATCGGGTGTAAAAGCCGGCTCGCCGATCACACCAAAATCTACCACGAGGGTTTGCAGTCCCTGAGCATGGATTAACTCGCGAACAAAGGCGAATTCCTTGCCTTTGGTATCCAGCGCACCAACCAGCACAACCGTCTTTGGCATATTAACCTCCTTTGGAAGATTTTAGAAAAGGTGGGAAAAAGCGAATTTAAACTAAATTTATTATAGAAGGTTACCTGTAAAACAACAACTGAAAAAGCTTGAGGTGTTTGTCTCAAGAATGGTTGGCGCAATAGAGAAAGGACCAAAGACAAATAATCCCTCTATTCTTCAAGAGGGGGATCTATGCCAAGCCCACCCCAGCCACCATCAGCCCACAGGCCATACCAGACCAGTTTTTGTAACCACACACCGTTCGAGCGCGCATTTTCATTTTGCCATACCCTTATTCGGTGAGTTTTTTGGTCTACGGCACCCCTTCTTGCCAGTCAAACACACCTGCCGAGAGAATTCCTTGCCTGTGAGCCCCAGGAATTGGGTGAAAACCAACATGAGAGAGTCGCCAGGCAGTTTGCATCCTGCCGGAATCCTTCTCTTTTTGTGTCAGCGGGTATGATTGGTTGCAGGGGCCATCAAAGGGTGATATTCGCACAAAATAGAACATCAAAGTTATGATGCTATACCACAGTACAGCATTGTGCTAAAATCCTCTCAGCATTCGTCGAATGATGCAGCCGGAGCAGTGCATGTCTATGATTTACTGCTACACCTGAGCCGTCATCACAGGCGCAAGTTTGCGCCTGAATGCGCTGGCGCCTTCGCCACGGCATGCTATCAGGATGGGCAACTGAAAAACCCACCCAACGCCTCCTGATCCGCCGCTGGCGATGCACAGCGGCGGATGGTTTTTGGTAAAACCGCCACCCGGTGGCGTCCATCATGATTCAGGAGGTATATGGTGTCCATTCCCGATTCTGAAACCGTCATTTTGATCACCCGCAACGGCATGGGCGATGCCGAGCCCGAGTTGCAGCAAAAACTGATCGGCAACTACTTAAAGTTGCTTGATCAGAACAACATCCTGCCGGCAGTCATTTGTTTTTACGCAAATGGTGTGTTTCTGGCAGTAGAAGGCTCGCCCGTGCTGGATACACTGCGCTCGCTGGAAGCCAAAGGCGTGCGTTTGATCCTGTGCAGTACCTGCCTGAATTACTACAACCTGAGTGAAAAAGTGCAGGTCGGCATCGTAGGCGGCATGACCGACATCATCGAAGCCCAGCGGCGCGCGGGTAAGGTGATAACGGTATAAGCAGGTCCAATGCCAAACGACTTCGTCATCGAAGGGGAGTGCGGATCGCATCCCCTCCCCGGAGATGCCGAACCCACCGCAGTTCAATCCCAAATTATCTCCCCAAAAAACCAGGGACTGTTTGGAAAGAACATCCAGACAGCCCCAGAAGAACTTTGAATAGCAGTGTTTCCACTGCCACCGCCAGCAGGATGAGCACCAGCAGGAGCATCATCAGCGCCAAAATCAACGTGGGGGACAGAGATCACCTCCTTTCTGGAATCCCCGTCTGCCGTCCACCCTGACAGCAGGCGGGGATCCCAGATCGGAGAGATTGCCCTGGCTGTCAACGTTCCGGCAGGGGTGGTGTCCACCGCCGAAAAGTGACCCGGGCAGACTTGCACCGTATAACCGGCACTCTGCCGGGTCGAAAACAAAAGCCGGAACCCAACCGCATCTGCGGGAAAGGCTCCGGCGGATAACCGTTGCATCGAGGGGGCTTGTGACCACTCTTCCGTTGTTCTGGATTGGATTATGGCAAGTTTTAGACCTGACGCAAGGAAATTGTTGTTAGAAATTTCCCTGCAAATGGCTGGTTTGGTTTTTTTCGCAAATCCACCCGGTTTTCGCGTAAAAATCGATTTGCGATAAAGTCTTTTAGAAGAGAGGCAACCATTATCCAAATGCTCTATAATAAACCATATGTAGGAAATGATTCTGCATTGCACCCGCCTCGATTTGTTAGGGGATACTGAAACTTTTCAAGTGGTTTTCAATTCTCTGCAAATCTGCAGTAAGGACACATCAAGAGCAATAATTGCTGCCTAACATGCGCTTGCACCTGACGCCGCTCCGCTGCGCTTCGCGGCGCAGGTGAAGCGCCAACCGTTAGCCCGCTCTTCAGAAAGGTGAGAAGTCCATGAAAAAGCATCCTGTTACATGGTTTTACGCCCTGGCTTTCCTGATTTCGTGGCTTGGCTGGGTTCCTGTAGTGGCAGGCTCACACGGTGTTTCCCCGTTTGATCATCCTGTGTTCCAGTTCTTGCTCATCCTTCCTACCATAGGCCCTGCATTAGCGGCAATCATCGTAACTCGTGTACGTGATGGAAAGACAGGTATCGGTCTCTTGCTTAAGCCGCTCTTGCAATGGAGGGTGGGCGTACTCTGGTTGGGTATTGCCATCGTGACCCCTGTGCTATTCTTTGTTGGGGGGAAATTTGTAACCCAAACCTTAGGTTTGGTGGCAGCACCAGAACTACAAGGCAATATCGCTGCAATGGCTTCTTCCACTTTTGTGATGTCGTTGTTATCTAATCCCTGGGAAGAAGTTGGTTGGCGTGGATTTGCACTGCCACGACTGCAAAAGAGTAACAATGCACTAATTGCAACGCTGGTTGTAGGTGTTTTGTGGGGCTTATGGCATCTGCCTCTCTTCTTCTGGATTGGGAATCCGATGTCTGGTTATCCATTTCTTGCTTGGTTCATCAGTACGGTCGCTGTATCCTTCGTTTACACCTGGCTTTATAACAGCACCAAAGGCAGTTTGTTGGTCGTGACGCTCTTTCACATTCTTGGGAACACCTTCGGTGTCATCATCTCTGGTGTGTCCATTACGGCGCTGGCAATCGTGTATTGTGTGGCGGCTGTTCTCATTGTCGCAGTTTTTGGCAAAGACAATCTTGCACGTGGTGGAAGAGTTTGTGCGGGCTAACAACGGGTTGCAGCCGACGTTGCTCCGCTGCGCTTCACAACGTGCTTGAACCTGACCGTTAGCCACCAATCTCCAAAATAAAGGATCTTCCGAAACGCATTGAGGAATTGAAAGAAAAAGGAGTTATAATTAACAGTCCTTTTGTAGCGGGAACTGGTTGGAATATTGCCTATTTTGACTTTGAGAAAAACAATCTTAACTTGCTCAAAAGTTGCCACCACGGTGATCATCGCAGAGGCAGCGTCAACTTAATCCATACCCCAAAAAGCCCCCCTAAGAAAGCGTGCAGTGGACCCCGGAGATTCTGGTGCGTTTTCAAGCATTTTTCTCGCATCGCGTTTTACCTGCTCCCGAACAGAACCCACCCCCAACCACCCGCAGGTAACGCAAGCCATTGGTAGACAAGTGTTACGAATTTACAAAAAGGAGAAATATGGCGGACAGTCCTTCCCTCAATGTATCCTGCATGGAGTTAACCGGCTGGCGTGTGGCGTATCTAACGTTCCAGACCTCGCAAGCAGCCGGCAATTTTGATCAGGCGATCCAAAATACCTTTGATCAAGCGAAATCCTGGGTTCGTGAACAAGGCGGCACAACAGACAATGTTCCCGCCATCGGTATCGCTTCTGTAATAGAGGGGAAACTCCAATCGTATGAATGCTGCATCCCCATTAGTGAAAAATTACCCTCAGATGAAAATGGCGCTCTGAAGGTAAAAGTTCTTCCGGGTGGTCAATACGCTATTCTCACAATCGAAAAGAACTCTGAACTTATTGGCGAAACGATACGGCGTTTCTTTGAGGAATATGTTCCAAACGTCAATCTCCAGATTGACGATTCTCGTCCAACGTATGAAGTGTACTGGGACACAACGATGGATTTTTGTGTTCCAATTATTGTCTGACCCCGCAGGGTCGAACGATTTAGCGGATTCATAGGCTGTGTTCCTGTGCAACCAATACCACCCAATAAAGCACGCACCTGACATGTGAGGCTCGCTTTCCATGGGGGTATTTTCGAGCATTTTCTGATTTCGGGTTCTGGTGCTGCCAAGCAGAATCCACATCCGCCACCACGCAGGTAATGCAAACTGTTGAACGCCGCCTTTTACCAGTAATTATCCCAAAGCCGGTGGGGTTTGAAAAAATAGCAAGCCCGGAGTAAGATAAAATCACCAAAACCCATCTCACTCGAGGCTTGCCATGTCTATTGGCACCCTACGCCTTCCAGAAGTCAAGTACTGCCAGGAAAGGTGTTTGTCACATAGTCGGTTGGTGACTTTTTAACCACCATCTGTGGCGGTCTTTTGGTGGCTTGAGCCCCTACAGGTGCGGTTTTTTTTCGAGCTTAGTCCAAAACCCACCAAGAATGTGACAGACACGACAGCCTCAAGACAGCAGATGACACCTTTCGAGTGAACGTGGTACCGGTGCAGGCGCGTGTATTTCTGCCCCTGGTTTCGAAGGACAGCCCCTTAGGGCACAGGAGGCGAAGATGAATCGGTTATGGATAGTTGCAATTTTGACGCTTGTTTTAGCGGGATGTGGAGGGAGCGCTGCCCCCAGTGGTGGACAGTGCAATCAAGGCCTTTGTGTCAAAATCGAGATGGCCGAACCGATCCGCTGGGGTGAGCCTATAGTAGTCACAGTAACTGTGACAGCTGAAAAAGATATCTCAAACTTGCAGGTTTCTCTTACTTCTTATCCACCAGTTTTTATAGAAGACCAAGGAGAATGGGTTGAAGAAGGGACAAGGACAAACGTCAACATCACAACTAATCGACCTTTGGTCATCGTACGCAAGGTACTTCTTCTTACCGAGGGGATGTTTGAGCTGGTGGCAGGGGTATATACGCCAAACCTGCCTTACGTCTCTGATTCTGTACGCATTTACCTCACCCGTAATGGTGGAAAGGTGTATTACGAGGGGACGCCGCTGCCGACCTCGGTTTTATCCGGAATCGCGTTGGGAAATTGTTCTCCCGGGCCCTGCCTGACCATCCGGGTTGTTGAACCGGTCATCTGGGGAGAACCGGTTCGGGTTATTCTTCAGGTGGATGGGAAGAAGGAGCCAAGCATGTTCAGCTTTGCCACCGGTGATGTTGTATTTCCAACCGATTTTCCCAACCTGGGACTTGTTTTGGCTTCCACCGACCCGGCGGTGCAGATCAAGGCGGAGAAGGGTGAATTCCGCGACCTGATGACATGGCCGGCAGGCAATGGGGTCTGGTGGGTGGCAGATATATGGGCAAACAGCACTCAGGAATACACCTTCTGGGTCACCTTCCCTGCCGAAAAGGGGCTCTACCAGCTTAGCGCGTCAGCCTATGATCTTGCCCTGGGGATTGTCAGCGCAGATTTTGTGGTGGTGGAGGTAGGCTCTGAGGGTGGAAAGGTATTTGCTCCTTCCTTGGGCACGCCGTTGCCCACTGTCACGCCCTGGTCAACATTATTCCCCACATCCACACCAGATCTTTCGTCCCTAAAGCGTTCACCAACGCCCGCGCAGGAGGCATACCCACAACCGGAAAGTCCCGACCGATTGCCCATGCCCACACCGCCAGCCTATCCGTAACAGCAGTTTGGGAGAAGTGACCGGGAAAATCTTGTATGGCTCGCCTTCAACCAGTCCACGTCTACGCCCGATAAGTTCCCCTGCTCGCCACCCAGACACAGGTAGGTGTAATTTTGCGCAAGCCACTCACCCGGAAACAAGGATCATCCCCAGCACACACCCCACCAGAAACCCCACATACCCCGGCATCCAGCGCTCCCGACGCACCAGCCACGAACAGGTACATCCCTCCCACAGCCAGTCAGGCAGAGAAGTGCAGGCGTGGGTCATAGAGCGCCAGCGCGACCAGCCCTTTCATGTCCCCACCAGGCAGGACACCCAGCAGGGTGAGCGCCACCGTCGCCCCAGCCAGAACCCACGGCAGCCAGCCAGACGGGTGGATGACCTGCCACACCAGCGCCAGTATCACCGCGGGCAGGGTCAGCCAGTCCGGCACTTCCCGCCTGCGCAGGTCGAAGACGGCGCAGACAATCAACCAAACAGAAATACCCATCTCAACAAACATCCTGATTGACATGATATGCGAAACATGATAAACTCAAAGCGTGATCAAGTCCTTTCACGGCCGCCACACCGAAAACCTTTTCAAAGGACATCACCATCCACATCTGCCTGCTGATCTGCAACGCTCTGCCTTGCGGAAACTGCTCATTCTGAATGCCGCCGTCTGCCTGGAAGACCTGGGTGTTCCTCCCGGCAATCACCTTGAAAAACTACGTGGTGATCGTGAAGGACAATACAGTATTCGCATCAACGACCGTTATCGCCTGTGCTTCGTCTGGCAAGACGGAGACGCCTACGAGGTTGAAATCGTTGACTATCACTAAAGGTAAATTATGAACCACAAAATTCCGCCCATCCATCCCGGCGAAATCCTGCAGGAAGAGTTCCTCAAGCCACTGGGGATCAGCCAGAACGCTCTGGCGCGTGCCTTGCGCGTACCTCCCGACCGTATCAATGCCATCGTGCAGGGCAAGCGCAGCATCACGGCCGACACCGCTCTGCGCCTGGCACGGGCTTTCGGCACAACGCCTCAATTCTGGCTCAATCTGCAGGCCCACTACGATCTTGAAATTGCCCGGGAGAATCTCGAATCCCAGATCGAACGAGAGGTACTGCCTCTCGTCTAGCGCCCCCATACCGCGCTCTTTGGCGGGTACCCGTTGCGCTCCCAGAACAGGTTGAGCGCCGGACCCGGGTCACGTTTGCCCTGCACCCGGTAGACATCCCCTCCCCGGGGACCCCGAACCCTGTTTAAATCAAAAAGGTGATCCACCGGGGACTCGAACCCCGAACTCACTGCAGTTGAATCCCAAAATATCCCCAAAAAAACTCTATAGCCCATCATTCGATGGGCTATAGAAGAGGCTAAACGGGTGTTCAATCGAGTAAACTTCTCTCAATAACCTTCTCCAAGTTGGAAGTCGGGAAGTAAGGTCCCAGATCTACGGCACTGATGGAACGGGTATAGTGCTCCACCATTCGGATATCCGTCCAGCGCCCTGCCACCTGCACCAGACGGGTCGGTGCCCCAGCCTTGATCGCCAGAACCGCAAAGGTACGCCGAAAATCGTGAGGAGATACCTTTAATCCGATTTTTTGCCCCCACTTTCTCACGATCACCCTCAAGCCATCCCGAGTGACTTGAAAGAGGCGTGGATCTTTGGGATCGCGAAACGGCAACCATCTCTCTATCGCTTTTTCAGTAAATTTAGAAAAGAACGCCCGCTCCCAACGTCCCCCTTTGACCTTCACGGTTAATTCTCTATCTACAAGATTCAGGTCATCCACCACAATGGATGCAATTTCGTTGACGCGCAACCCTGTATCCAGTGCCAGGCACAAGATGGCATAATCTCGACAACCTTTTGGCGTGGTGAGATCAAAAGAGCGGAACAGGTTGAGGATCTGAGTTTCGTTAAGTGTCCTGCCTGGATGAGGTTTATCCCGTTTGACCCGTATCCGCAAAGCAGGATGATCACCAAATCTCCACCTCAGAAAATGTCGAATGGCTATAGAGGCTACATACTGCCGGGAATTCCCCCAACCAGATGACCTTAGAAACTTCTGGACTTCGTAAGGTGTGCATGTTTCAACATTCACCTGAGATAAGAAGATTTTCAATATCCCCCGATATTGTTCCTCTGTTCTTCGGCTAAAGGCTTTTTCAGCAAAGAACGACTCAAGAACAGGCTCAAAAGATTCAGGGTCTAGGTTGAATTCTGACATGTTTACCTCCTCGACAATGGTAAGTAAGAGTGAATGGGTAAGTCGAGGAATAATTGTGCCACTCCCCTTCATTGACGACAGGTGAAATTTGATATATTCTTATTCATAATTGAATCCAGCCCCGCCGCGGGCTACGGCGAGGCTGGAGTGGCAACGCGGTCGCGGCGCGTTGCGGCAAAATGAGCATAGCAAACTTTTGCCGCCCGCGCAAATAAAAATGCCGCGGGCGAAGTTCTTTTTTGAACAGACAACTGAGGAGCTCTTACCGCCAATGGGTGAAGACACAATTGCAAATCCGGTTATCAATTCCCCGTTTGAGGAACCAAAAAGGCATTTCAAATTTGATGAATCGGGTATAACGAGCCAGATCATACCTCAACGGCGTAAAAGCGCTTACTTTGTCCCGATTCCTGCCCCACGACGCAGAGGCGGTCAGCAATTGCGCCTGGATTTCGAATCCTGGACGGCAGATCGTCAGGAAGAGAACCCTCTGATCAATCAAATTCGCGAGAGAGTAGGTATCTGGCGAAAGGGTGGCTACCAGGGAATTACCCGCACCACCCGATCACTGCTCGATTACTGGCAACGCCCCGGACGGGAACAGCGGCTGTTTTTCGCTCAGATTGAAGCCCTGGAAACGGCTATCTATCTCACCGAAGTGGCACAGAAATACAATGATGGATGGATCATAGAAAAACTGCGCCAGGCAAATCAGGATGCCAATCCCGGACTGTTTCGCATTGCCTTCAAGATGGCTACTGGCAGCGGCAAAACCGTTGTCATGGCAATGTTGATTGCATGGCATGTATTGAATAAACAATCCAACCCACAGGACCGCCGGTTTTCAGATGCCTTTCTGATCGTCACACCAGGAATTACCATTCGCGACCGTCTGCGAGTGTTGCTGCCTGCTGATGGAGAAAATTACTACCGTCGATTTGACCTCGTACCGCCGGACCGTTTCCAGGAGTTGCATCAGGCACGCATTGTGATTACCAATTTCCAGGCAATGCAGTTGCGTGAGCAGGTTCAGGCCGGAACCCTGACCAGGGATATTCTTAAAGGCGCTCAGGAGAGCCCATTTACCGAAACCCCTGACCAGATGGTGCGACGGGTGTGCCGTGAACTGGGAAGCAAAAAGGACATCATTGTCATCAATGATGAAGCCCATCACTGCTATCGCCATAAACCACTTGCTGAAAAAGTAAGTTTAAGTCAGGAAGAACGAGAAGAACTGAAAAAACATGACCAGGAAGCCCGGGTATGGATTTCGGGGCTGGAGGCCGTGCAGAAGAAACTGGGCATCAGGGTCATCTACGATCTTTCTGCCACCCCATTTTTCCTGCGCGGCTCTGGCTATCCTGAGGGCACCCTTTTCCCCTGGGTAGTTTCTGATTTTTCCCTGATAGATGCCATCGAATCGGGAATCGTGAAGGTAGCAAGGGTTCCCGTTGAAGACAACGCCATGCTGGGAGAATACCCTGTCTATCGTCATATCTGGCCCCACGTCAGGGATGAATTGCCCAGGAAAGGTCGGGATGACCAGATACAGAACAGGGAACCACACCTCCCGGCAAAACTGGAAAGCGCACTGCACAGTCTGTACACCAATTATGAAAAATATCATCTGGCATGGGAGAAACAGGCACAGCCGGATATTCCGCCTCCGGTTTTCATTGTGGTCGCCAGCAACACCAGTGTATCAAAACTGCTTTACGATTATATCGCCGGGTGGGAGAAGACCCTGCCCGATGGTCGTTCGGTTCTCGTTCCGGGCAACCTTCCCCTCTTCAGTAATGTGCAATCCGGTGTCGGAGGCAATACCTGGAAAGATCGCCCGGTTACGCTCTTGATCGACAGCGAACAGCTGGAATCGGGTGAAGGGATGAGCGAGCAATTTAAGAAAATTGCGGCTTCGGAAATCGAACGCTTCAAAGATGAATATCGCCAGCGGTTCCCGGGACGCGATCCCGATAAACTGACCGATGAAGACATCCTGCGAGAAGTCATGAATACGGTCGGGAAGCCCGGAAAACTGGGAGAACACATCAAATGTGTGGTTTCGGTTTCCATGCTGACAGAGGGCTGGGATGCCAGCACCGTGACCCATATCCTGGGCGTACGCGCTTTTGGAACGCAATTGCTGTGCGAACAGGTGGTAGGGCGTGGGCTTCGTCGTATCGGCTACGAAACCGAAACCCGGACGTTCGATGTCAATGGGGAAACGGTCACCATCGAGGCATTTCCGGTGGAATATGCCGAAGTATATGGTGTCCCATTCTCGTTCATTCCCACCCGTGAGGCGCCCAAACCCACTCCACCTCCACGGCGTCCGACCCGGGTGCGTGCCATGGATGAACGCATTGCCTGCGAAATTACCTTCCCGCGTGTGAAGGGCTACCGTTATGAATTACCCCCTGAACACGTGACAGCCCGCTTCACATCCGATTCTCACATGGTGCTCTCCACCCAGGACGTACCCACCCGGGTAGAAAATGCTCCCCTGGTAGGCGAAACCAGCGTTCATACCCTTTACGACCTGCAGATCAGGCGAATTCAGGAAGTGGAATTTCGCCTGGCAAAACGCCTGCTGGAGCGGTACTTTAACGATGACGAAGGCGCTCTCAAGCCATGGCTGTTTCCGGATCTTCTCAGGATCGTGCGTCAGTGGCGGCAAACGCAACTCACATTGAAGGACAACACTTTTCCCCAGATGCTTTTGCTGGAACAACTGGCAGAACGTGCCATCGAAAAAATCTATCAGGCGATTATCCGCTCCGATAACGGAGCGCCGCGCATTCTTCCCCGCCTTGACCCTTACAATCCCATGGGCAGTACCCGTCACGTTGACTTCAACACCACCCGACCGGTATGGGTGACCGACCCGGCGAAATGCCACGTCTCGCATGTGGTTGCAGATACGAATTCCTGGGAACAGAAAATGGCTCAGACTCTGGAGGAAATGCCCGAAGTCCTGCGCTACGTCAAAAATCACAATCTGGGTTTTGTCATCCCCTATACAATGGATGGCAGGGAACGGGAATATATTCCCGACTTCATCGTTCATCTGGACGATGGACATGGCGAGAGCGATCCGCTCCAGTTGATCCTGGAAGTTTCCGGTGAGGCGAAGGAAGAAAAAGCCGTCAGGGTGGCTGCCGCCCGCAATTTATGGATTCCAGCCATCCACAATCACAGCGGTTTTGGGCGCTGGGCTTTTCTGGAAATCCATGACCCCTGGAATGCAAAGAATCTGATTCTCGATTTTCTGAAACACTCTGCTGAAGCCGCTTTATACCCTTCTCAGGAGTAGCCTCATGCCCCGCAAAGAAAAATCCCCTTCCACACCTGTAACCCATATCAAACACGAGGATAAGCGCCCCAACATTCCCACCGAAGAACTGCGCGGTTTCATGACGGATGACGAGCGCCGCCCACGTCAGATGCGCTACCCGCGCGATCCTTCCCTGGACCCGCAACTGGTCTGGAAGGGCAAGGATGAACAGGATGGCGAAGACCTGAGGGTGCCGGTAGTGCCCATTTACATTCAGGAGAAAATCCACCCGCAAGCCATCATCGAAGATCTGCGAAACCACGCAGACGAAAGCCAGCCGCAGCAACTCAACCTGTTTGCCGATTTCAACGGGCTGGAATTCGAAGAACTGGTGGAGTTCTACCGGCATGAACAGCAATGGAGCAACCGCCTGATTCTGGGCGATTCGCTCCAGGTGATGACCTCGCTGGCAGAGAAAGAGGGGTTGAAAGGGCAGGTGCAGATGATCTACATGGACCCGCCCTACGGGATCAAATTCGGCTCCAACTGGCAGGTGAGCGTGCGCAGGCGCCAGGTGCAGGACGGCAAAGCCGAAGACCTGGTGCGCCAGCCAGAGCAGATCAAAGCCTTTCGCGATACCTGGGAACTGGGCATTCACTCCTACCTGAGTTACCTGCGCGACCGCTTCGTGGTGGCGCGCGAACTGCTCAGCGAAAGCGGCTCCATCTTCGTCCAGATTGGTGATGAGAACGTGCATCTGGTGCGCTGTGTGCTGGATGAAGTGTTTGGAAGTGAGAATTATATAACTTCTATTGCAACATTAAAAACCTCTGGAAAAGCAAGTGAATACTTAGATCCGGTTTTTGATATAGTTTTATGGTACGGAAAAAACAAAAGCATAAAATACCGCCAACTTTTCAGTTGGAAAATTATTGGAGAAGAAGGAACAACACAGTACGTATCACTACAATCTATATATGGTGAAGAGCGCAGACTTAAAAATGAGGAGTTTACAGACCCCCGTCGTATTCCTGATGGATGGAGAATATTCGCTACCGATAACCTTACAAGCCAAAGTGCAAGCCAAACTACTTTGTTTCAATACAAATATCAAGGCAAAAGTTTTGTGCCCGGAAAGGGCGGTTGGAAGACAAATATCGAGGGGATGCGACACCTTGAAATTGCAGGTCGATTAAGAATCATTGGAAATTCTTTAATGTACAGACGTTTCTTTGAAGATTTCCCTGTCTCGCCGATAAATAATATTTGGCGGGATGTGCTAATGACTGGTTTTTCTGAAGAAAAGATATATGTAGTCCAAACTAGCACTAAAATAATCGAGCGCTGCCTCCTTATGACCACCGATCCGGGCGATCTGGTGCTGGACCCGACCTGCGGCAGCGGCACGACTGCCTATGTCGCCGAGCAGTGGGGGCGGCGCTGGATCACGATCGACACCAGCCGCGTGGCCATCGCTATCGCCCGCCAGAGGCTGCTCACCGCCAAGTACGAATACTACAAGCTGAAAGACGAATCGAAGGGCGTGGCCGGCGGCTTCCGCTACAAGACGGTCCCGCACATCACGCTCAAGAGCATCGCGCATAACACGAACCTCGATCCGATCTTCGCCAAGCATGAGCCGATCCTGGACGCGCGGCTGGCGGACGCCAACGCAGCCCTGGAGCAGGTCACC
>FWWL01005493.1_pt1 | contig 19729 bp, 16 predicted proteins | sample 2228331 | NCBI WGS metagenome assembly FWWL01 (sample SAMEA103939775, study PRJEB20133) | metagenome | reverse complement strand
TGCGGTTCTTTCCGACGATGGCACGCCCTTGCCCGAAGCCGTTGAAGGCGAGATTGCGGTCCGGCGCGGGGCGGCCTCGATGTTTCTTGGCTATGGGAACCGGCCCGAGGCCACGGACGAGAAATTACGCGGAGAGTGGCTGCTTACGGGCGATCGGGGGCTCTGGGAGGGAGGCTACCTGCGGTTTGTTGGGCGGAGTGACGATGTGATCACCTCGGCCGGTTATCGCATTGGGCCTGCCGAGATTGAGGATTGCCTCATGCGCCACCCGGCGGTGGAGATGGCGGCGGTGATCGGCCTGCCAGACCCCGAGCGGACCGAGCGCGTGGTGGCCTGCGTGGTGCTGCGTAACGGTGCACGCACAACCGAGGCTGAGCTGCAAGCGCATGTCCGGGCGCGGCTTTCGGCACATCTCGTGCCGCGCGAGGTGCGGTTTCTCGACTCGCTGCCGCTGACGGTGACGGGCAAGGTGATGCGGCGCGCGTTGAAGCAGCAGCGACAGTGACTTCACAGAAGAGAACATTGACTTTGGTTTTTATCGTCGCAATACACACGGTAGTATCAAGCCGCGGCAGAAAGCTGGACATGATGACCGATCCGCTTCGCGCCGAAGTCGAGACGATCGCAACCGTTTCCGACAAGATCCTCTTTCTTGCGCGCCAAGGCATGCCAAGGGCCGAGATCGCGCGCCTTTTGGGCAAGCGTTACCAGCATGTGCGCAAGGTGCTCGCGCGTGATGCGGCCAAGTTGTCTTGGCTGAAGCCCACCCCGCTCTCGGCAGCCTCGACGATCCTGCGTCTTAAGCTGAGCGCAGATCGAACGCTCGTGCTTCCGCCCGCAGCGCTTGCCGCGCCGGGCCTGCCGCGGGGGGGCGCGGTGGCAGCACGGATTGAGGAGGGTGCAATCCGTCATTCCGAACCTGTCGCGGCGCTGCGTCGGGTGCTGAAGCGGCTCGAGCCCTTGCGGGCGCGGCTTGCGGCTGAGGGGTGTTTGGGCAGCAACGAACTGATCACCGAGCGCCGGCGCGAGGCCGAGGGGTGAGCGGCAACGTCCGGCACGATGCCTCAGCGCTTCTGGCCGCGATGCTGGGCGAGCCAGGGAGCGCGCATGTTGCCGCTGAGAGTGCCCGAGCCGAGATCAGCGCCGTCAATGCGGCCGAGGAGATCGCCAAGCTGATCGATCTCGGTTGCGAGCCCGAAGCGGCGGCAGACATCTTTGCCGCGCTGATGAGCCCGGTGCGCCGCTTCGCCCTTAAGACTGACCGTGCTGCCGGACGCCTGCGCGCAGCAACCCGTCAGGCCGGTCTGTCGCTTGTTGGAGATCGAGCCTGCCTTGCCGAGGCGCTTGCTGCCAAGCTTCCCGTTCTCACCGCCGACCAGTCTTGGGCTGCGCTCGGCCTGCCGCTTGAGATCAGGGTGATCCGACCGTGAAACTCACCTCCGCCATTCTCACCACGTCTGACACCTTCCGCGCCAACCGCGCGGCGCATCTGGCTGCACTTAAGGAGGTGGCCGAGGCCGCAGCCCAGGCCGCCCAGGGCGGGGGTGAACAGGCCCGCCGGCGCCATCTCGACCGCGGCAAGATGCTGCCGCGCGAGCGGGTGGCAAACCTGCTTGATCCGGGCTCGCCCTTCCTCGAAATCGGCGCCACTGCCGCGCATGGGATGTACGAAGGCGAGGCCCCCGCGGCCGGGATCATCGCCGGCATCGGGCGCGTCCATGGGCAGGAGATCATGGTCGTGGCCAACGATGCCACGGTCAAGGGTGGTACCTACTACCCGATGACAGTTAAAAAGCACCTCCGCGCGCAGGAGATTGCCGCTGAGTGCCGGCTGCCGTGCGTCTATCTGGTTGACTCGGGCGGCGCCAACCTGCCCCGGCAAGACGAGGTCTTTCCCGACCGCGACCATTTCGGGCGCATTTTCTACAACCAGGCGAATATGAGCGCAGCGGGGATCCCGCAGATTGCGGTGGTGATGGGATCCTGCACCGCGGGCGGGGCCTACGTGCCGGCGATGTCCGATGTCACGATCATTGTGCGCAATCAGGGCACGATCTTCCTCGGCGGGCCGCCACTCGTAAAGGCGGCCACGGGCGAGGTGGTTTCGGCTGAAGAGCTCGGCGGGGGGGATGTTCACACGCGGCTTTCCGGTGTGGCGGATTATCTCGCCGAGAACGATGCTCATGCTTTGGCCCTCGCGCGCCGGGCGCTCTCTCACCTCAACCGCCGCAAGCCCGAAACCGTGATGCGCGAGGCCCCGGAAGAGCCCGCCTATGACCCGGACGAGATCCTCGGCATCGTGCCGCCCGACTGGCGCGTGCCCTATGACGTGCGCGAGGTGATCGCTCGCATTGTCGATGGCTCACGGCTTGACGAGTTCAAGCCGCGTTTTGGCGACACGCTGGTGACCGGCTTTGCCCATATCTGGGGCATCCCGGTGGGGATTGTGGCCAACAACGGCATCTTGTTCAGCGAATCGGCAATCAAGGGCGCGCATTTCATCGAGCTGTGCAGCCAGCGCCGCATTCCGCTTGTCTTTCTGCAAAATATCACGGGCTTCATGGTCGGCCGGAAATATGAGAACGAAGGCATCGCCCGGCACGGGGCAAAGATGGTCACCGCCGTGGCCACCACCGCCGCGCCCAAGATCACCGTGCTGATCGGGGGCTCGTTTGGGGCGGGCAATTACGGGATGGCAGGGCGGGCCTATTCACCGCGCTTTCTCTGGACCTGGCCGAACAGCCGCATTTCGGTGATGGGGGGCGAACAGGCGGCATCGGTGCTGGCCACCGTCAGGCGCGAAGCGATCGAGCGCGCCGGCGGCAGCTGGAGTGCCGAGGAAGAGGCCGAATTCAAGCGCCCCACGCTCGAGATGTTCGCACGCCAGTCACACCCGCTTTACGCAAGCGCGCGGCTATGGGATGACGGCATCATCGATCCGCGCAAGACACGCTCGGTCTTGGCGCTGTCGCTCGAAGCCGCACTCTGGGCGCCGATCGAGGAGACACGCTTTGGCGTGTTCCGGATGTGATGGACCTGCTTTCTGCCACGCCGCTGAGAAAAGAGTTCGCAGCACAGGAGCCGCTATGTTTCGCAGCATCCTGATCGCCAATCGCGGCGAGATCGCCTGCCGCATCATCCAAACCGCCCGCCGGCTTGGCATCCGCACCGTGGCGGTCTATTCCGAGGCCGATGCGGCCGCGCTGCATGTGGCCTTGGCGGATGACGCTTTTCTCATCGGCCCCCCGCCGGCCCGCGAAAGCTACCTCGCCATCGACAAGATCATCGCCGCCGCGCGCGCAACCGGGGCTGAGGCGATTCATCCCGGCTATGGCTTCCTTTCCGAAAACCCGGATTTCGTTGAGGCGGTCGAGGCCGCGGGGCTTGTCTTCGTTGGCCCGCCGGCCGCGGCGATTCGGGCCATGGGGCTTAAGGATGCCGCCAAGCGGCTCATGCAGGAGGCCGGCGTTCCGGTCGTTCCGGGCTATCACGGCGCAAATCAAGACGCCGAGCATCTCGCTGGCGCGGCCGAGGCGATCGGCTACCCCGTACTGATCAAGGCGGTCGCGGGCGGGGGCGGCAAGGGAATGCGGCGGGTCGATGACCCGCGCGACTTTGCCGAGGCCCTTGCCGCAGCCCGGCGCGAGGCCGCTTCGGCCTTTGGTAATGATGCGGTGCTGATCGAGAAATATGTCGAAAAGCCGCGGCATATCGAGGTGCAGGTGTTTGCCGATGGCCGTGACGCGATCCATCTCTTTGAGCGAGACTGCTCGCTGCAACGTCGTCACCAGAAGGTCATTGAAGAAGCCCCGGCCCCGGGCATGACGGATGAGATGCGCGCCGCCATGGGCCAGGCGGCGGTGCGGGCTGCGCGAGCGATCGGCTACAAGGGCGCGGGGACGGTGGAATTTATCGTTGATGCCTCCGAAGGGCTGCGCCCAGATCGCTTTTACTTCATGGAGATGAACACGCGCCTGCAGGTTGAGCACCCGGTGACCGAGGCGATCACCGGCATCGACCTTGTGGAATGGCAATTGCGTGTTGCTGCGGGCGAGCCCCTGCCGCTCAGGCAGGAGGATCTCCGCCTCAATGGCCATGCGATTGAGGCGCGGCTTTATGCCGAGGATGTGCCGGCAGGGTTTCTCCCCGCAACGGGGCGGATTACGCATCTTGCCTTTCCGGAAGAGGCGCGCGTTGACACCGGCGTGCGCGCGGGCGACACGATCAGCCCCTTTTATGACCCGATGATCGCCAAGATCATTGTGCATGCCCCGACCCGGGCGGTCGCACTTGCGCGGTTGCGCGCCGCACTTGCGGCAACCGAAATCGAGGGGCTGACAACCAACCTTGCTTTCCTGCAGGCGCTTATTGAGCATCCAGGCTTTGCTGCGGGTGACGTGGACACGGGCCTGATCGCGCGGGATCTGGCGCGGCTTGCGGCCTCCTTTGCACCCACCACGGCCGAAGAGATCGCCGCCGCCGCTGTTGCAGCGCATGCGCCCGATACCGGCCCCTTTTCGGGCTTCGCGCTCTGGGCGCCGCTTGAGCAAAGCGTGACACTGCGCCTGGGCGAGCGGGAGATTGTGGCGAGGATCGCCACACTTGGCCCAGGGCGGCATCGGGTGCGGCTGCAGGGGGCAGGCGATGACGGGGGCACGTATGAGGTGACGGTGGCGGGTGACGTCTCTATCGTCAACGGCCGCCCGATTGCAGGCCGGCTCCGGCGCAGCGCCAGCGCCGTGCATCTGCATGGGGTGCGGCGCGCGCGTTTTGATCTGCCCGATCCTTTGCAGATTGCTTCAGAAACCGCCCCTGAGACCAATGTCATCACTGCCCCGATGCCGGGGCTGATCAAGGCGGTTCTGGCCCAGCCCGGCCAGAGGGTTGCTCGCGGTGACCGGCTCATCATCCTCGAGGCGATGAAGATGGAGCATACGCTTACCGCCCCCCGTGCGAGCACGGTTGCCGAGGTGCTGGCGGCCGCGGGCACACAGGTCGATCACGGTGCGGCGCTGATCCGGCTTTTGGAGTGAGGTTTTGCCGAGTTCGTGCCGATTTGCCCGCTGCGAGAGGCTGCGCAAAGCCCCGCCGCCCCGCCGACGTTAGCCTGAAGCCTTCCGTAGCCTTGCGCCGCTTGGCAGACGCGCCTATCTCGAGCTGCGGCTCAAGTCGGAGGAAAGGATGCGTGCTGAAGCCCAAGCTCATGTGGAGGCGATCAGAAAGTCGCTTGAACTGCTTGCCAAAAGGCTTGACCGCAACAATGCCGATCGCCGGCTTGAGGAGCTCAACGCCCGGATCGAGGATCCAAGCCTTTGGAACGACCCTGCGCGCGCGCAGAAGCTCATGCGTGAACGGCAGGCCCTCATCGAGGCGATCCAGAGTTATGACAAACTTGCCAAAGAGCTCGCGGAAAACATCGGCTTGATCGAGCTTGCCGAGGCTGAGGGCGATGCCGAAATTGTGGCCGAAGCGGAAGAAGCCCTAGCTGCCCTTGCAGCGCAGGCCCGGGAGAAAGAGCTTGAAGCCCTCCTCGACGGCGAGGCCGATCAGAACGATTGTTTCCTTGAAATTAACGCCGGCGCGGGGGGGACCGAATCCTGCGATTGGGCGGCGATGCTTGCGCGCATGTATGTGCGCTGGGCTGAAAAGCATGGCTATGAGGTTGAGCTTGTCGATGAATCCCCAGGCGAAGAAGCGGGGATCAAATCAGTGACCTACAAGATCATTGGGCGCAACGCCTATGGTTGGCTTAAATCGGAAACGGGCGTGCACCGACTTGTGCGTATTTCCCCCTTTGATGCCTCCGCGCGCCGGCACACGTCGTTTGCCTCGGTTTGGGTCTATCCGGTTGTCGATGAGTCAATCGAGATTGAAATCAATGAAAAGGATATTCGCATCGACACGTTCCGCGCCTCAGGCGCTGGCGGGCAACATGTGAACAAGACCGACTCCGCTGTTCGGATCACGCATTTGCCGACCGGCATTGTTGTGACAAGCTCGCTCAAGTCACAGCACCAAAACCGCGAGATCGCGATGAATGCGCTGCGCGCGCGGCTCTACGAGCTTGAGCTGCGCAAAAGGCGCGAGGCGATTGAGGCCCAACACGAAGCCAAGGGCGAAGCCGCTTGGGGCAACCAAATCCGCAGTTATGTGCTGCACCCATATAAGCTCGTCAAAGATTTGCGCACCGGGCTTGAGACTTCGGACACCGAGGGCGTGCTTGATGGCGATCTCGATGCCTTTATGGCGGCAACCCTCGCCCAAGGTGTGGCCGGAAAGAGCCGCGCCGAGGCAACCGTGCAAATCTGAGGGCCCGTTCGCGCGGCGCCAAACGGGCGACGCCGCCCCTCAGCAAGCCCGAAAGCGGGCCCATCGAGGAGCTCTCAGAGGACCATCAAATAAATCAAGAGCAAAGATCAAAACCTCTTGCCAGCCACGGCTGATTCGGAAAACACTTGATCGTTGATCACGATCGCGTAACGCGAGAGGCAAGAGGGAGGATCCCGTGACTGGTGTTGACACCCGTTCGAGCGAGGTCATGGGCGTGCATTTGCCGCCCCTCGCACCCGTGACCCCAGAGACGTTGTCTGGGGCTCTCAAGGCGGGATGGACCGATTTCCGCGCGGCGCCACAGTTCGGCGCGTTCTTTGCGGCGGTCTATGCCGTGGGCGGGCTTGTGCTCTGGTATGGCCTCTTTGCGCTCGGCCAGCCGTTTTGGTTTGTGATCTTCGCGGCGGGCTTCCCGCTTTTTGCGCCTTTTGCTGCGGTTGGCCTTTATGAGGTCAGCCGGCGGCGCCAGCAGGGCTTGCCGCTCGCGTGGGGCGGCATCTTGGGCGCGCTGAAGGGCCATGGCGATGGGCAATTGCCAGCGATGGCGGTCATCGTGCTGTTGATCTTTGGTTTTTGGGTGATCTTGGCGCGCGCGCTCTTTGCCATCTTTTTGGGCGAAAGCGGGATTGGCGCGACAAGCCTTTCCGCACTCTGGAGCCCGGCCGGCGTGGCCATGCTGGTTGTGGGCACAGTCGTTGGTGGGGTGCTCGCCTTTGTGCTGTTTTCCATCACGGTGTTTTCCTTGCCCATGCTGCTTGACCGCCCGGTCGACTTTGTTAGCGCGATTGTAACCAGTGTTATGGCGGTTCGCGCCAATTTTGCGGTCATGATGCGCTGGGCAGTGCAAATTACGGTGCTTCTGATCCTTGGCATGTTGCCTGCGTTTTTGGGTCTTTTCATCGTTCTGCCGGTGCTTGGGCATGCAACCTGGCACCTTTATGTGTTGACGGTGAAGAAGTGACACCACCCTTGGCAAGGGCGTTCTGGCGCCCCGTGGCCGTTGCGCGGCGCGGGTGCGTGGGGTGAGCTTTCGCCGGGCGGGGGCAAGGCGGAAGGTGATCGGATTGCCGGCTGGGTCGGTCAGGGCGTGACCTCCGCGGTAAAGGGCGGCCAGTGCTGGCGGGCTTTGGCGCAGGGATCAGTTGCCGTTTTTTGTGCCGCTTTGTACGAACGTCTGGAATTGCGGCTGCCGCTTCGGTATTGGCTGTGCGGTCATCAGGGGAAATCCTATGTTGAAAGCCGCCGCACCGCAGCCGTTGATTGCTTGGCCATCGGGGCCATTGCACGGGGAAGCCCGCGTTCCGGGCGACAAATCAATCAGCCATCGTGCCTTGATCCTTGGCGCCTTGAGTGTTGGGAAGACTGCGATCGAGGGTTTGCTTGAGGGGCAAGACGTGTTAGACACGGCTGAGGCCATGCGCGCCTTGGGCGCTAGGGTCTCCCGCGAGGCACCCGGGCGGTGGACGGTTCACGGCGTAGGGGTTGGCGGCTTTGCCGAGCCCACCCAGGTGATCGATTGCGGCAATTCGGGAACGAGCGTGCGGCTGATCATGGGGGCTGTCGCGACAACACCGATTGCCGTCACTTTCACGGGCGATGGCTCCCTCGTGCGCCGCCCGATGCGGCGGGTGATTGAGCCGCTCGAGCGCTTTGGTGCGCGTGCCTATGGGCGCCGCGGGGGGTTTTTGCCGCTCACGCTGCTTGGGGCGGCTGACCCCGTGCCCATTTGCTACCGGCTGCCGGTTCCCTCGGCACAAGTGAAATCGGCGGTTTTGCTCGCAGGCCTGAATGCGCCTGGGGAGACGATTGTCATCGAAGCCGAGCCGACGCGCGATCATACTGAGCGGATGCTGAAAGGTTTTGGGGCCGAGATCGGTGTTGAACAAACACCCGAAGGGCGCGTCATTACGCTTGCGGGCCAAACCGAGCTTCGGCCGGGGCTGGTGGTTGTCCCGCGCGATCCATCATCGGCGGCCTTTCCAGCTGCAGCCGCGCTGATGCTTGCCGGCTCAGAGGTGACGCTTCCCGGAATCAGCTGCAACCCAACGCGAAACGGTTTTTACGACACCCTCCGTGAGATGGGGGCGGATCTTTCCTTTTCCAATCAACGGGAGGAGGGGGGCGAACCGGTTGCGGATCTACGCGTGCGCTATTCTGGCCGGCTGCGGGGTGTGACAACCCCGCCCGATCGGGCGCCGCGGATGATCGATGAATTTCCCATTTTGGCCGCTGTGGCAGCCACCGCCGAGGGCACAACCGTGATGCGGGGGGTCCGCGAGCTTAGGGTCAAGGAAAGCGATCGCATCGCAGCCATGGCGGAAGGGCTTGCGGCCTGCGGCGTGCGGGTGGAAGCCGATGAAGACACGCTGGTTGTTCACGGTGCAGTCCGCGTTCCCGGGGGCGCCCGCGTACAAACCAAGCTTGATCACCGGATCGCGATGTCCTTTCTTTGCCTAGGGCTTACGGCAGAAGCGCCGATTGCGGTTGATGACGCAAGCCCGATTGCAACCTCATTCCCCGATTTCGTGCCGCTCATGCGCGCGCTTGGCGCCAGGATCGAGGCGGAAGCCCTATGACGCGGCCAAGCGGCACGGAGTGCCCGGCGCAACTGGCAGAGGGCTTATTCTCTAACGCCGTTTGCGCTGGTGCGGGGAGCGCGAAAACCATTTGCCTTAATGGCCCCTTTACCGTTGCCATCGATGGGCCAGCCGCCTCCGGCAAGGGCACAATCGCGCGCGCGCTTGCTCAGCATTTTGGCTTTGCCCATCTCGACACAGGGCTTCTTTACCGCGCAGTCGGCATGGCCGAGGGCGATCCGCTTGCTGCTGCCCGCGCGCTTGACCGTGAGCCCTTCGATCCAGCTGTTCTTGAGCGGGCCGAGCTGCGCACCGAGATCGCCGCACAAGCGGCAAGCCGCGTGGCAGCACTCCCCGCGGTTCGTGCGGCGCTTGTTGCGCTGCAGCGCCGTTTTGCCCGCCGCGCGGGCGGGGCGGTGCTCGATGGGCGCGATATTGGCACTGTGATTTGCCCAGAGGCAGAGGTGAAGCTGTTTGTGACCGCAAGCGCCGCGGTTCGCGCCCGCCGCCGTGCTGCCGAGCTTGGCCAAGAGGCGGATTTCCCTAAAATCCTGGCCGAGCTCGAGGCGCGCGATGCCCGCGATGCCGCACGCCCCGTGGCTCCTTTGCGCCCGGCACCGGATGCACTGATCCTCGACACCTCAAATCTCAGCATCACGGACGCGGTTGCGCAAGCTGTGCAGGTGGTTGCGCAAAAATTGGCCGAGCGCTGCCGCACGCCCCAAGGGTGAGGGCGGCCCCGCCGAGACCGGTATGTCTCGATTATGTCGCGATGGCCGGTCTGCCCCGTCACTTGTGCCCGATCCAGAGCAGCGCCTTGGCTTTTTCGGTTTCGCCAGAGGCTTGCTGAACAAGGCGCCTCAATCGCGTTTTCCCGGGTTGCGCGCGGCAAAGTTGACACGGTCATTGCGCGGCCGGCCCGGCAGCCGCCCCCTTTGTCGCGCGCGGGGCAAGGAGTTGTTCGTCGATGCGGCCGAATTGGACGGCTTGCCTCTCAAGTCGCGCGCGGGGCAAACGCGCGCACGCACGGGCCAAGCCACAAGTCAGCGAATTTTCAGCGTAGCAAGGCCGATTAATGCCAGAACCAAGCTGATGATCCAAAAGCGGATGACGATTTGCGGCTCAGACCAGCCCTTTTTCTCAAAATGATGGTGGATTGGGGCCATCAGAAACACGCGTTTGCCCGTGCGCTTGTAGTAGAAGACTTGGATGATGACGCTTAGCGCCTCAAGGACAAACAACCCTCCCACAATGGCCAGCACGATCTCGTGCTTGATGGCAACCGCGATGGCTCCCAAGGCGCCGCCCAAGGCGAGCGACCCTGTGTCTCCCATAAAGACTGCGGCGGGAGGGGCATTATACCACAAAAAGCCTAAACCTCCGCCGCAGAGAGCGGCCGTGAAGATCAAAAGCTCTCCAACTCCGGGCACATAATGAACATCGAGATAACCCGCAAAATCGACCCGCCCAACCGTATAAGCGATGATCCCCAGGGCTGTTGCCGCAATCATCGCCGGCATGATGGCAAGCCCATCCAAACCATCGGTTAGATTGACCGCATTGGCCGCCCCCGCGATGACCAAGACCGCAAAGGGAATGAACAGCAAGCCAAGGTCGATTAACACCGTTTTGAACAAGGGCACAGCCAGCTTGCCGGCTAAAGGCTCAGGATGCAGCGTTTGAATCGCAAGCGCAGCAAGGGCCGCGATAGTAAAGCCAAGCGCAAGCCTGAGCCTTCCGGAAAGGCCGCGATGGCTTTGCCGGGTGACTTTCGCGTAATCGTCGGCAAAGCCGATCAGGCCAAAAGACAAGGTCACGAAAAGCACGATCCACACAAAGCCGTTGTCAAGCCGCGCCCAGAGCAATGTTGCGCCTGCGAGCGCGCACAGGATCAAAAACCCGCCCATCGTCGGCGTGCCCTTTTTGGTCAGAAGATGCGACTGGGGGCCATCTTCGCGGATCGGCTGCCCTTTGCCTTGCCGGACACGCAAAAACGCAATCAGCGGGCGCCCAAACCAAAAGCCAATGAACAAGGCGGTGAAAAAGGCGCCACCGGCTCGGAAGGTAATATAACGAAACAAGTTGAACCCAACAAAGACATCAGAAAACGATGCGAGCCAATAGAGCATGAGATCCTCAACCGTGCTCAGCTGGTAAAGAAGATTATTCGCTGTCAGGGGCGCTTGCTCTCTGCGCAGCCATATTTGGCGCTTTGGCTTGTTGTTCGGCTTTGGCGGCGAGCTCTTTAAGAAGCGCCGCGGCTTTGGCAACCTGGCTGCCTTTTGAGCCCTTGACCAAAACCACATCGCCCGGGCGGATAGCTTGTACCACCTGCGGAAGCAGCGCTTCGATGCTTTCGGCGTGAAGGCCCCGTTTTCCAGCCGGCAAAGCCGCGTGCAATGCGGCCATGCGCGGCCCAACCGTGTGAATGATGGCGATCGCTGTCATGGCCGGATGAGCCGCTAGGGCTTGATGCAGCGCGAGCTCCTCAGGCCCTAGCTCGAGCATATCGCCCAAGATGGCCACCCGTCGCCCGCGCGCACCCGGCGTTTGTGCGGCCAAAGTTGCAAGCGCGGCCGCCATCGAGGCAGGGTTGGCGTTATAAGCATCGTCAATGAGAAGAATGGCGCGCGCGGGATCGCCAAAATCGGCCGGGTCGAGCCAAAGCTTGTGCCGCGCGCCGCGCCCTTCAGGCGGCTGCCAGCGCCCAAGTGCTTGCGCAGCAAGAGCCAAATCAAGGCCAAGCGCATCGGCCACCCCGAGACAGGCGAGCGCAAGCGTGGCATGATGAGCCCCGGCCTCGGCCAGGCGGACGAAGAGCTCCGTCTCGCCCACCCGCGCCTTAAGAACAAGCGCGCTTTCTGTCTGACGGACAAGGCAGGCTTCCACCCGCCCACCCGGCCCAAAGGGCACAGGTGTGGCACCCTTGGCCCTTGCGGCCCTGGCCAAGGTTTCAGCAAAAGGAGCCTCGGTTGGCCAAAGCGCCACGCCATTCGGCACAAGGCCCGAAAAAAGCGCCGCTTTTTCAGTGGCAATGGCGGCAAGCGACCCGAGCCGCTCTAAATGCGCCGGGGCAATGGCCGTGATCACGGCAACGTGGGGTTCAGTCAGCCCAGCAAGCGGGGCAATCTCGCCCGGGGCATTCATGCCGATTTCAACCACGGCAAAAGCTGCATCGGGGGCAAGCCGGGCAAGCGTCAACGGAACACCCCAGTGATTGTTGAAGCTCGCTTCCGCTGCGTGCACAGGCCCAAAGGCGGAAAGCATCGTGCGCAGCATTTCTTTGGTTGAGGTCTTGCCGACGGAACCCGTCACGGCAACGACGCGCGCGCGTGTTCGCGACCGCCCGGCCGCGGCGAGCGCCCGCAAAGCGGCAAAGGTATCCTCAACCACCAGGCAGGGGCCAAGGGTGCCCCGTGGCACATGCGCAACCACGGCTCCCGCCGCCCCCCGCGCAAAGGCATCGACGACAAAGTCGTGTCCATCGCGCCGGTCTTTGAGCGCAATAAACAGATCGCCCGGTGCAAGGCTGCGGCTGTCGATGGCAACGCCTGTGGCCGCAAAGGGGGCAGTTGGCGTTCCCCCCGTTGCGGCGGCCGCGGTGGCGTCGGTCCAAAGGATCATGCCTGCCTCCCGTCAAGCGCGGCAACCGCGATCGAGGCTTGTTCAACATCGTCAAAGGGAAAGATGGTGTCGCCGATGATTTGCCCGCTCTCGTGCCCCTTGCCCAAAATGACCAAAACATCCCCCGGTTCGAGCAAAAAGATCGCGCGCGCAATCGCTTCGGACCGGTCGGGAATCTCGAGCGCGCGCGGGCATCCGGCGAGAATTTCGGCGCGGATTTGGGCCGGGTCTTCGCTGCGCGGGTTGTCATCGGTCACAATGACAAGATCGGCATGGTCACAGGCGGCCCTTCCCATAAGGGGGCGCTTGCTTCGATCGCGGTCACCCCCCGCGCCGAGAACGCAGACAAGCCGGCCCATTGCATGGGGTCTGAGCGCCTTCAGCGCGGTTTCAACCGCGGCAGGTGTGTGGGCATAATCGACAAAGACCGGTGCGCCATTGGCGCGCACTGCAGCGAGCTGCATACGCCCCCGCACACCCTGAAGGGCTGGTAAAGCGGCAATCGCGGCCCCGGCCTCGGCGCCGAGAGCCAACACAAGCCCAAGCGCCAAAAGCGCATTGAGCCCTTGGAACCCCCCAACGAGCGAAAGCTCAACCTGATGCACCCGGCCATCGAGCGCAAAGCGCAGGCTTTGCCCGCGCGGGGTAAAGCGTTGCGCCAAGATGCAAACGCGGCAGTCTGCCGTGTTGCCCACGCGCCAAAGGGGCCGACCTCCGGCGCGCTCGGTAAGTCTTTTGGCAAGCCGCGTCCCCCATGGGTCAGCAACATTGATGACCGCTGGTGCCTCAGGCGGCAAAAGCCTTTCAAACAAGCTGCATTTCGCGGCGAAATAGCTTTCCATATCGCGGTGATAGTCCAAGTGATCTTGGCTCAGGTTGGTAAAAGCGGCCGCTTTGATGGCAAGGCCGTCAAGGCGGCGCTGGTCAAGCCCGTGGCTTGAGGCCTCCACGGCGGCGTGGGTAATGCCGGCCTCTGCCGCCTCGGCCAAACGCGCGTGCAAGGTTAAAGAGTCTGGCGTGGTGTGGGTTAGGGGCGCTGACCAGGCGCCTTCGATTCCGAGCGTGCCAAGGTTGATGGCTGGATACCCAAGCGCCGCCCAGATTTGCCGCGTGAAGCTTGCGACCGAGGTCTTGCCGTTGGTTCCTGTGACGGCGACAAGGGTTTCCGGTTGCGCCCCAAACCACAGTGCGCAGGCGCGGGCGAAGGCTTCGCGCGCATCTTCGGCAACAATCAAGGCCACCTCAGGATGCTGCGCAAGCGCGTCGATGACCTGGGCGTGGCCGCTGCGATCGGTCAGGATCGCCGACGCGCCCCGCCGGAGGGCATTTGCCGCAAACGCGGCTCCGTGAACGCGTGTGCCTGGCAGAGCCGCAAACAAAAAACCGGGAGCAACGGCCCGATCGTTGAGCGCAAGGCCACAGATGCGGGTATCTGGGGCTCCGCGGACGGGGGTTAGGCCAAGTTCGGCTAAGGTCTTTTTCATCGGGGCGGCTTTAGGGCGGCGTTCAGGTGGATAGGAGTTGCGTTTTGCTTACGCTTGCGTCGTTGCCCCCTTAGCGAAGGCCTAAGGCCGCGGCAATTGTGCTTTCATCCTGCGGACGCAGGCCGAGGAGCGGGGCAATGCGCCGTACAATTTCGCCCGTCACGGGGGCGGCAGTCCAACCGGCGGTTCGGCGAACCTCTGAGCCTGAGGTCTCTTGGGCCTCGTCGAGCATGACCGCAACCACATATCGTGGATCATGAATTGGAAAAGCTGCAACAAAGGTCGCAATGACGCGGTCGCGATGATACCCGCCCCTTTCGTCGGGTTTGTCGGCGGTGCCGGTTTTGCCGCCAACGCCATAGCCAGGCACCTCAGCCAAAGTTGCCGTGCCGCGCAGCACCGTCTCGCGCATCATGCGGCGGATTGCTGCCGAGGTCGTTTCAGAAATCACCCGTTCGTTGGGCTCTGGGGCGGCATCGGTTTGCGCCAAGAGCGTTGGGCGAACGCGAAAGCCGCCATTGACAAGCGCTGCGTAGCCCGCGGCCAGGTGCACAAGGCTAATCGAGAGGCCGTGGCCATAGCCTATGGTCATGGCGGCAACATCGCTCCAGCGGTCCGGAACAAGCGGGCGCGCCCGGGCCGCTTCGGCAAGTTCAAGCGGGAGCGGCTCAAGCAGGCCGAGCCGCTCTAAAAACGCGCGTTGGCGTTCCCGCCCAATCATCTGGACAAGCCGCGCGGTGCCAATGTTCGATGATTTGACAAAAACATCCGTCACCGAAAGCTGCGGGCCGTAGTTGCGGAAGTCGCTAATCGTGAAGCGGCCCACGCGCAGCGGCCCGCGCGTGTCGACTAGGGTCTCCGGGCGTACCAGACCAAGATCAAGCGCTTGCGCGATTGCAAAGCCTTTCATAACCGAGCCGAGCTCGTAGACCCCTTGCACCGCGTGATTGAACAAGGGGCTTTCCGACGGCCGGCCCGAGCTTGGCGGGGCCGGGCGGTTGTTGGGGTCAAAGGCTGGCAGGCTGGCAAGCGCCAAGATCTCGCCCGTGTGGGCATCCATGACCACTGCCGCCGCGGCGCGCGCCGAGAGCGTGGTCATTCCGCCTTGGAGAATTTCTTCAACCACCGCCTGCACGGTGAGATCAAGCGATAGCCTGAGCGGAATGTCGATGAGATCCGGATCGCGCAGGCGGTTATCAAGCGCACGTTCGATGCCCGCGACCCCCACGATTTCGGCCGCGTTGACGCCTTGTTCGCCGAAGGTTGCCCCGCCCAAGACATGGGCTGCCAGAGGTCCATTCGGGTAAAGCCGCATTCGCCTCGGCCCAAGCATTAAGCCTGGCTCGCCGATGTCATGGACAGCCTGCGCCTGTTCGGGGCTGAGCCGGCTTCGTATCCAGGCAAAGCGAACCGCGGGGTTGGTCAGGCGCTCGGTCAAGCGCGTGGGATCGATATCGGGAAAGATCCGAGCAAGTGCCCGCGCTGCCCGCTCGGGGTCCACAAGATAGCGCGTTTCCACATAAAGGGCGTGGGTTAAAAGGTTGGTTGCCAAAAGCCGGCCTTGGCGGTCGACGATTTCGGCGCGCCCTTCCACGATCTCTTCAACCTGCGCAACGCCCGCGTCGATGGGTGGGGTTGCGGCCAAAAGGGCCATCCGCGCTCCAATGAGGGCAAAGCCGCAAAAAAAGGCCGCTGCCAGCAGTATGAGCCGCCATTCGCCAGCCCGCCAACCGGCCTCGGCTAAGGCCTCAAGCCGCGCTTGCCGGTTTTTCGCCTCAATTTGCTGCGGGTCGCCTCCTTCGGCGCGCGCCCGCAGGATGGCGGCAAGGGGCCGCAACGGCACGCGGACATTGGGACGGCTTGCAAGCGTGACCGGCTCGGAAGTGGAGCGCGGCGGAACCTCCGCTTGGCCGGCGCTGGCGCGTGGGTTTGGCGGTGGGTCTTTGGTGAGCATCGATCGTCTTTCCGTCGCGCGTAGCTCTTTTTCCTGCACAGGTGCCGCTAAGGCGCTTGGTGGGGCTGTTCGGTCTGGTTGGCATGAGGCGAAGCGGGCAGGGGGTAGACAACCTCGTCGACGCTCCCAAAGCGGTCGCCCGTGAAGGGCACGAGGCCAAGGCGATCAAAATTCAGATCGACAAGTTGGCGCAGCCGTTCGGGCCGGTTCAGATAGGCCCATTCTGCGCGCTGCATCTCAAGTGCGCGGGTGAGCTCGACAATTTCACGGCGCAGCGCGCGCGCTTCGGCTGCGGCCTGCAAGGTGCGGTTGGTCTGCCCATAGGCCCAGGCGGCAAGTGCCACAACGACGAGCACCGCGAAAATATAGCCAAGACCCCGGATCATCGCTGACCTCGCTTTGCACGCAGGCTTTGGGGGAGCGCTGAAAGGGTGTCGAGAGCAGAAAGCGGAAGGCCAAGCAGGGCGGGGTCGATGCCTTGGGCAGGCGCCGCTGTTCGCCGGGCCAGGCGCAGCTTTGCCGAGCGCGCGCGGGGATTACGCGCGATTTCCTTGGCGCTTGGCAGAAGTGGCCGTTTGGTGAGGATTTCAAAGCGTGGTGCACACGGCTTTGGGCTGCTCCGGTGAGCGGCGGCGGGTGCATCCAAAGGGTTGATCGCGGCGCTTGCGCGTTTGAAAAAACGCTTGACGATGCGATCTTCGAGCGAGTGAAAAGCGATCACCCCCAAGATCCCGCCCGGGGCCAAGGCGCGTTCAGCTGCAGTGAGGGCTTGCGCAAGCTCGGTTAGTTCGGCGTTGACGGCAATGCGCAAGGCCTGAAAGCTGCGCGTTGCGGGATGGATGTCTCCTTTCCGGCGCGGTGGCAGGCAAGCGGCGATAAGAGTGGCAAGCTCGCCCGTGCGCCGGATTGGCGCTTTGGCACGCGCTTTGACAATCGCGCGGGCAATGCGGCGCGCGGCGCGCTCTTCTCCATAGTGAAAGAGGAGGTCGGCCAGGGCATCTTCGGGCAGCGTGTTGACCAAGTCTGCGGCGCTCGGGCCCTCTTTGTCCATCCGCATGTCAAGCGGCCCGTCGCGCAAAAATGAAAAGCCGCGCTCGGGCGCATCGAGCTGCATGGAGCTGACCCCAAGGTCGAGCACGACTCCAGCAAGCGGGCGCGGCGCAAATTCGTCAAGCCGGCTGAAACGCGCCTCATGGAGCCGAAGCCGCGCGCCATAAGCCTGAGCCCAGGTCTGTGCCTGTGCGATCGCCTCTGGGTCGCGATCAAGCGCGATGACCGCTTCGGCCCCTGCATCGAGAAGTGCCCGGGTGTAGCCGCCGCCTCCAAGCGTTGCGTCAAGCCAAAGCCCGCGCACCGGAGAGACCTCTGCGAGGAAGGTTTCGAGCAGCACTGGGACGTGCTGACCCGCTTCGGGTGCTTGTGCTGGTGCGGGTGCCGAAGGCGCGACGGGCGGGCGAGCTAACGGCTGAGGGGGTGGGCTCGCCAAAGGCGCGCGGGCGTGCGCCGGTCCGGGTTGGGTGCGCGCGGCGCTCTCGGTTGGGTGTTTGGCCGGTTCGAGTTTTGCGCCGGGCGTTGCCGCGGTTGTCGTCTCGGGGCTGACCGTGGCGGAAGCGGCTGCGCCCGTTCTCTCTTTGGGGGCAGGGCTGTTCTCTGAGCCGGGTAGCTTTTCTGAGCCAAGGCCTGAGCAGACATGCGAAGCGCTCATGGGATCACGCCTCGTCATCATCCGGGGGCAAGATCGCATCGAGGTCAAAATTTGCCCCGCGGCTTTCGGTCCACTGGGCAAGCGCGGCGCCTTCTGTGGCCTCATACACGTCGCGCCGCCACAGGCGGAAGTGATCAAGCCGTGAGGAAAGGTAAATGTCCCGCACGAAGCCGAGCCTTTCGCGGTGCCGTTGCGGGATCGTCAGGCGCCCCTCTTCGTCGATCTGCGTCTCAATGGCGTGGGTTGTGTATTGCAGCAAAAGGGGTGCGCGGTCCGGATGCCCACCGGGGAGTCGGCGGATGCGATTGACAAGCCGTGTGTAACTTTGCACCGAATAGGCCTCAAGGCGGTTCCAGCTCTCGTGCCCGTAAACCAAAAATAGGGTGGGTCGTTTGCCCTCTGACCATTCGGGATCGCCGCGTTCGATCACCCGGCGAATCCGGTGCGGGATCGTGACCCGCCCCTTGGGATCGATCTTGAGGTCGTCTTCGCCGGTGAAAAAGTCGAACACGCGCGCGCCTTTCGACCTTGGGCTCAGAAGATGGCCTGCGCCACTCACCCTGAGAAAAGAGGCGGCCCGGAAATTATGACCCGGACCGCCATCCACGTCCCACGTTCAGGTCCCTTTCAACCGATGCCCCCGGGGGGGAGGGGCGCTGCTCTTGGTCTTGAGACCTTGGTTTTTGTTGCGAGGGGGTGCCTGTATGTCCTGCTTGGCTTTGGGTTTGTCTGTTGTGGAGGTCGTGTCCTTTCACCCTCGTGCGCCTTTTATCACCGAAATGCTTTGGGATCGCAAGCCATTTTTCTCCACTGATCACCACTTTTCTCCACTGAGTTGCAGGCGCAAACCGCGTCGATCAGCGGCAGCGCGCCGCTGATACTAGATTTTGGAGTGTTCAGGGTATGGACTCACGAAATCGGCAACCAAGCGCATGGGAGCAGAATCGTGTCTCTGATCACGCTGTTGTCAGAACAACACAGTGCAAGAAAAAACTTGCGCCAACCGCTGCGGCCAGAAGCAGGACTCAACCGGGTTTCGTGCGATGGCTGAGTGAGTCGGCAATGGGGTCTGCGACCTGGCCACGCATGGTTCAGGAACACGCGCGCGCACCTTTTTCCGGCGCACGGCTTCTGAGCGAAAAGGGTGTTGCCGCGCGCTAAGACCAGAGCCAATCAACGTGGCTTTGCGAATGACTGCGACGTATGCCGCAACGCGTCGCCAAAAAGGGGCCGCCCGATGCCGCTTTTGGCGCCAAACCCGTTACGGTGGGGCAAAGTGGGGCAAGCGGACGTGACCCAAGAGAGCACACCGCGCCCCAGGTTGCGGTTGTCATGCCCGCGCGGGTTCCCGTGTCAGCATGTCGATCAAATTCCGCGCGATTTGGCGATAGGCTGTGGCGGCTGCGCTATCGGTGGCGGCAACGGGCACACCCCCATCGCCAGACAGCCGAACCTCAAGCGCCAAGGGAAGCGCGCCGAGAAAGGGCAGGCCAAGCCGCTCGGCCTCGCGCCTGACACCCGAATCGCCAAAGATATGCTCTTCGTGGCCGCATTTCGGGCAAATATAGGTCGACATGTTTTCGATCAGCCCAAGGATGGGGGTTTTTAACGTCTGAAAGGCGCGGATCGCCTTGCGCGCATCGAGCAGCGCAACATCCTGCGGGGTTGAAACGACAATCGCGCCCGTCACCGCAAACCGCTGGCAGAGTGTGAGCTGCACATCCCCCGTTCCCGGAGGCATGTCGACGATCAACGCATCAAGTGCGCCCCACGCGACCTGGGTCAAAAGCTGTTGCAGCGCTCCCATCAGCATCGGTCCGCGCCAGATGACGGCGTCATCCTCTCGAAGCATCAGGCCAATCGACATTACCGTCACGCCATGCGCCCGCAGCGGGAGGATTGTCTTGCCGTCAGGTGTGCTCGGGCGACCGGAGAGGCCCATCATCCGCGGCTGGCTTGGGCCGTAAATATCGGCATCAAGCAGCCCATCGCCGACATCGTCAAGGCCTGGCGCGAGCACAAGGCCCACGCCATCGGCATGTCGGGCCTACTCGTC
>FWWL01005492.1_pt1 | contig 19730 bp, 15 predicted proteins | sample 2228331 | NCBI WGS metagenome assembly FWWL01 (sample SAMEA103939775, study PRJEB20133) | metagenome | reverse complement strand
CAGGGTGCGGATTTGGCGGGTGATGGGCGGCGCGGCCACCGTCAGAACCTCCTGGCAGACCTGGTAGGTGCGCCCTCCTAGGCTGACCGAAGCGTAGTTAGGACAGGGACTGATGGACATTCCGCTTTCCACCAGGGCCTCGAGGGCCGCCGGGGTGGTCTGCGCGTCGGCGCTTTGCACACCCAGGCCCAAGGAGGCCACCACCCCGGCCAACACCCCCAGCAACAGCAGGGCCAGGGCCACCTCGAGCAGGGTAAAGCCTAGGGGTCTACCTGCCATGCTTCCACCCCGTTCAGGATATGGTAAACCACCCGCACCCGGCGGCTGAGGCCCTGGTGCTCACCCACCGCCTCAATTGTCCAACGCGGCGGCAAAAAGGACGTGCTACAACCGGAAAGCCCACTGCTGTAGCAGTAGCGCCCCACATAGTCCGGGCTACTGGGGGTACACCCCGAGCTACTGCGGCAGACCGCCACCGGCTGCGGCCCGAAGGCCGGGAGCAAGGGGTTGAGCTGGATGCGGCGGATGGCCTCCCGCGCCCCCGCCTCAGCCAGATAAAGGGCCTGCTGGGAGGCCAGCGCAGCGCGCTGGCGCTCGGCGTTGTGTTGGGCCAGCAGGCCCACCGGAAGCACCAGGGCCCCGAGGAAGACCAGGCCCACCGCCAATACCAGCAGCAGCACCCCTCGCCTTGCCTCGAGGCCCAAGGCACCCCCCTTTAGTTGACGCCGTTACGGATGCAGCGGATGGCGGTGGTGGCGTTGGCCACCGCGGTGGTGCAAGCCTCGTTGGAGTAGAGCAGGGCTACCCGCTCGCCAGTGGCGGCTACTGCGTTGTTGTTGTCGTGGTCCATATATACCTGTCCGCCGGTGCCCAGCTTGAGCTGGGTAGTGGGCACGTCCAGCCAGGTCTGGAGCTGGGTCCAGTTGGGAGCGTTGCCGCTGTTTTTAGCCACGTAAATGGCGTAAGCCGAGCGGAGGCTGGCCAGGGTGGACTGGCGCTGGGCCAGACGGGCCTCGTTGGTCATATCGGCGAAGCGGGGCACCGCGATGGCCGCCAGGATACCGATAATCACCAGAACGATGGCCAGCTCGATCAGGGTAAAGCCTTTGGTATTCATAAATCCTCCTTATTAGGGCAGGTGGCGGTTTTTGCTACCCCACCTGAGTATACCACAAACCAAGCACCTCCCGTTGTGATCTATGACCGTTAAGGGTCAGCTAGCCTGACCCGCCTGCCGGTCTTGCTGGATGAGCCTGAGGAAAGCGCTGACCACCTGTGGGTCAAAACTGCGCCCTGCCTCAGCCTGGAGGTAGGCCAGGGCCTTTTCCCTAGGCCAGGCGGCCCGGTAGGGACGGTCGGAGGTGAGGGCATCGTACACATCCACCACGGCAAATATACGCGCCGAGAGGGGAATCGCCTCTCCCTTGAGACCCCGGGGATACCCCGAGCCATCCCAGCGCTCGTGGTGGGCATAGGGAATCTCCAAAGCCCGGCCCAGGTAGGGAATCTCCTTTAGCCACTCGTAGGCGTATACCGGGTGCAGACGCATGGTGGCCCACTCCTCGGGGGTCAGGGGGCCCGGCTTTTTCAGAATCTGATCGGGGATGCCAATTTTGCCTACATCGTGTAAAATGGCCCCTCGACGAAAATCTTCCAACCCCTCGCCCTTTAGCCCCATGGCCTGGGCCAGCCGCAAACCCAGCGCTACCACCCGCTCGGTGTGGCCAGCGGTCTCCTGATCCCTTAGCTCGAGGCCCCTGGCCAGGGCCCACAGGGTGTGCTCATAGGCCTGCAGCAAAAGGCTCTGGCTCGCCCGCACGCGCTGGTAGGTCTGGGCGTTATCTATGGCCAAGGCTGCCTGATCGGCCAGGGCTTGCAGGAAGCTCTCCTCCCCAGGGGCAAGGGCCCAGGGCCCTCGGGTGAAGACCAGTAAAAGGCCTACCTCATGCCCCTTGGCCTGAAGGGGGTAGACCTGGCCCGCCTGCAATCCCTCCTTCTGGGCGAAGGAGGCCCATTCCCCCTCGAGCTGGCCCAGCTCAAACCGCTGGGGCAGCCCCTGATCCAAGGCGCGCAGGGCGATCTGCGGCAACCCCTGGGGCCGCGAGGCGCGCGGGGTGGCCAGCCCCCAGTCCAGCCAAAGAGCCCACTGGCGGCCATGGGGCTGGCGCAGGAATACCACCAACGCATCCAAGGGCAGATGGGCCACCTGTTCCTGAAAGACGTGGCGAATGACGCGCTGATCCAGGGTGGAAAGGATTGCCCTGGCCATGTCCTTTGCGGCCTGCAGATAGGCTACCTGCTGTTCCAGGTTGCGCCTGAGCCAAGCCCGGTGGACGGCCCCGGCCACGGGCTGAACCAGCAGCCGGGCCAGGGCCAGGTCATCGTCGTAGGGAGGATGGGGCCAGGCCAGGCTGAGCGCTCCAATGGGGCGGGCGCCTGGCCCCAGGGGGAGAACCACCCCCCCCCAGCCGGGCGGGACAAAGGGCCGGGCGGCGGGGTTAGCCCGCGCATCCTGGCCCAGCTCCCCGCTGACCACCTCCTCCCCCCGCAGGGCCAGCCCGGTCAGACCCTCCCCCAGCCTGGGTGGGGGCAGCCCCTGCATCCAGCCCCGGCTGGCGAAAGCAACCAGGCGGCCCTCGTCCACCAGGAGGAGGCTGCCCGCCTGGGCCCCCGTGGCCTCTGCCACGCTGGCCAAGGCTAGGGTAGCCAACTCCTCCAAAGCATCCTCCCGGCCCAAAGCCTCGTTGACCCGGTTCAATGTGGTGAGGACGCGTTCCTGCCGCTTGCGTTCGGTGATGTCCATCGCGACCGCCAGCACCGCTGGCTGGCCCTGGTAATCCACCAAAACCCCACGGTAATCCAGCCAGCGTACCTCCCCGCTTCGGGTTCGGATGCGAAAGGTATGGCGGTCGGGTGCAGCCTCCCCCCTCAGCCGGGCCAGACCCGTGGCCTGTACCCGCTCCCGATCCTCGGGGTGCACCAGATCCCAGAGGGTCTGCTGCCGCAACTCCTCTAAGGTATAGCCGGCTAGGGCCAGGCCGACTGGGTTAACTAGCACCAGATGGTTTTCCCTCCAGAGGAAGACTATTGCAGGGGATTTCTCGAAAAGCTGCTGGAAAAGACCCGATTCCTCTAGCCGCTCCTGGTAGCGCCTTTGGGCCTGCTCGGCGGTTTTTTGCAGGCTGTAGATGACCAGGGCGCTCAGGGCAACAAAGCCGGCCCCGAACAGGGCGTATGACCCAGCCTGCCAGTCGGGGGGCATGCCGGCCATCAACCAGGCGGTGAAGGCCACCCAGGCCAGGCCCACGCCCAGGTAAAAAAGAGCCTGCCGCAAACCTAACCTCCTTCCTCCCCCAGCACGGGCAGCCGCGCCGCCTTGGCCCTGTACATCCGGGCATCGGCCAAGGAGAGTAGGGCATCGGTACTCTGCGCCTCCTCGGGGTAACAGGCCAGACCGATGTTGGCGCCCAGACAAAGCCCCTCGATGCAGATCTGCTGGATGGCCTGGGCCTTCCGCCGGGCTGCGGCCAGGGCACCCGCCCGGTTGGTCTGGGGAAGCAGGGCTGCAAACTCGTCCCCACCCCAGCGGAAGATCATATCGCCATTGCGACAGGTCTGCTTTAGGGTTTGGGCGACCTGTACCAACGCCTCGTCCCCCCGGGCGTGTCCCAGCCGGTCGTTGATGGTCTTGAAGCCACTCATATCCATCACCAGTAGGCTGAACGGCTGGCCATGCCGCTCGGCCTGGGCCACCAGATGGGCCAGGGCCTGATCAAAAGCCCGGCGGTTGGGTAGACCGGTGAGGGCATCGGTGAGGGCTGCCGCCTCGAGCTGGGCCCGGGTTTGCATCCCTTGCAGCAGGCTGGCCAGCAGCGGGGCGAAAAGCTGGGCAGCCTCCAGGCTATCCTCACCGAAGGCCCTGGGATCATGCAGGTTGTCCAGGTTGAGGTAGGCCAGCACCTCCTGGCCGTAGGGCAGGGGCAGGCAGAGGTTGGCCTGGATTTCCCCAAGCCGGCCCTCCTGCTCCCCCACCCCAGCGCCGCTCTGCCGGCTGCGCTCGAGGATCGAGGTCTCCTCGGCACTGATAATCCGGGGCTTTCCCTGTAATAGCGACTGGCGATCCAGCCCATACCAAACGCTCTCCTGAGCTACATATGTCCGCTGTAAAGCCTCCAGATCGTACCCAAGGGCAGCAGCATAGAGGTACCGCCTGGTCGGCGCATCCCATACCAGAAGGCTACCAGCCTCGCTGCCGGGAATCCAGCGCGCCGCCACCTCTAACACCTGCTGGAGGAACCCGGGGGTAGGGCCCTCCCGCAAAAGCTCGAGGAACAGGCGGGTGATGGCCTGCTGCCGGGCTTTTTCCAACCGCTCGGCCAGGGCCAGGCTCAGCACCTGGCCCGCCAGCGTGAGCAGGCGCTGCTCGGCTGGGGTAAAAGCACGGGGGGAGAGGCTGCCCAGATCAAGCACCCAGCGGGCGCGTGGGCTGCCCTGGAGGGACAGGGGCAGGGCCACCATACTGGCCAGGCCCCGGCTGTGGTAAAAGGGGTGGGGTTGGCTGGCCTCCTGGTAGCGCTCCACGTAAACCGGGGCCTGCCTCCAGTAAACCTGCCAGACCAGGCCCTGGCCGTAGGCCAGCTCCGGCAGGTCAAACCCCTGGGGCCCCTGGTACAGCAAGGGCACCATGCGGCTACCCTGCACCTCCCAGATGCACCCCATCTCCATCCGTACGGCCGGCCTCAGGTAAGCCAGAGCGGCCTCCGCCAGCCCCACCAGTTCCGGGCTGCTTTGCAACCTCAGGCTCAGCCCAGTCAGGCTCTGCTGCAGCCAGGCCTCCTCCCGGCGGGCCAGCTCCTGGCCTACCGCCCCCAACAGACGGCCCAGAGCCTCCCTTTCCTCTGGCTGAAGCGGCTTTGGGCGTTCCAGATACACTACCGCGCGCACCTGCCCGTCTACCAGTAGGGGGAACGCTCCTTGTATGGGCGAAGCCGGCTTTGTTTTGCTCCTGACCACCACCGGCAGCTTTTCTCGGTAGGCCTGATCCACCAACCCACCCTGGGAGACCAAGGACGGGATAAAAGCCTCGTTGGACACGACCAATCCATAGCCTTCGGCTTTCGCCTCAAACAGGGCCACCCGGCTATGCCCGAGCAAGGTATCTACCCCTTGGAGCAAGACCATCAGAACGGCCCGGCCCTCCCGCGCCTGGCGGATCTGCTCCAGGGAATCCGCTAAAACCCCCTGTAGCTGGGCCAGCAGCTTAGCCCGGCGGTGGGCCCGGCGCAGGCTCTGCCCCACCCCATGGGCCAGCCAGGCTGAGAGCAACAGGATCACCGCTCCCTCGAGGCTCAGGCCTCCGGTGCGGAATAGAACCGCCCCGACCCCTATACCCACGAGCAGGCCCACCCGAACCCCGTATAGGCTGGCCAGAATAGCCACGGTGAACATAAACCAGGGTACGGCCTGGGTAGGGCCGCGCCCCCCCAGGCTGGCCCACAGGCCCACCGCCAGGGTCAGTAGGGCTATCCAAAGATAGCTGGCCATGGCATCGCTAGGCCATTATGCCGCAAAACCCCTCCGCATGGTAAGCTGGGCGGGGGGTATGGGCAAAGAACCCACGAATAGCCATAAAGGATCGCCCGCCATGGGGGGGCTGCTCCTGTTGCCAGGCCTTTCGCTGGTGCTTCTGGGGCTCATCCTGGTCGCCCTGCCGCTGGCCGAGGCCCGGCTACGCGAGGAGACGCCTCTCGTCCTGAGGGGCCAGGGCAGGCTGCCAGAGGCCAAACCCATCCCTTCAGAACCCAGCCCGCCGTTCTGGGTGTCCTTGGCCAGCCTGGGCCAGGCCACCGTCGGGTTGCAGGGGATGCTCTCTGAGGGCACGATCTTTCTGCCCATCCCACCGGGGTTTTACGCCCAGGCCATAGAGCTATACCTGGAGGCCAGCCCTCTGCTACCGGAGGGCTACCTCAGCCTTTGGGAGGGCGAGCGCCTGCTGGCCCAAACCCCGCTTTCCCGGGGAAAAAGCCAGATACGCCTGCCCCTGGGCAGCAAAGGCCAGAAGGGCTTTCTGCCCCTTCGCTTTAGGATGGTTCTGCGGGGGGAGGAGTTCTGCCGCGCGGCTTTACTCCATGAGGTTCGCATCCTGCCCCAAAGCCGGCTGCTTCTCGAGGGCCGCGTCCAGGCTCCACAAAACCTGTCGGAGTTCTTTCCCACGTATCTGCGGGAGGTTCACTACATCCACCCTGTACCCCTGGAGGAGCAGGCCGCCGAGATAGCCCTCTGGCTGGCCGCCTATCTTGGCCGGCGCTACCCTGCCCAGCCTCCCCACCTGAGGCTCCACCCGGAAGGCAAAGAGCCCAGGGCCGAAGGCCCCTTCGTCCGGCGGGTGCGCTACAGGCCAGGCGTGGGGGCAGGGCTCGAGGGGCATACCCTCCTGCTGGGGGATCGGGCCCAGGCTATGCGCCTTCTCCTGTCGGAAATACCTCCCGCTCCTTTGCCCAGCGAGGCGGTGCGGGAGGTGGTGCTGATCCCCGAGGAGCTGGGGCCGCTCATGCCCCTGTCGGCCCTGGGCTACCGCCCGGAAACCCGCTCAGGGCTGGGTACACTCGAGTTCAACTATAGCTTTGCCCTGGCCGACCTGGGTTCCCACCAGAGGCCCCTGGGCCTGCGGCTCAAGGCCGAGCATACCCCGGTGGAAAAAGGACGGGCTCAGGCTCTGCTCCTTCTAAACGGGGCCTTGCTGGCCAGCCTTCCCCTGGAAGGCAGCCGCCTTAGCGTCTGGGTTCCCATTCCAGAACACCTGCTGGAACGAAACAACAACCTCGCTATCCGCTTCCAGTATGCCCCCAACGAAGATCAGTGCCGCAACGGCAGCCTGCCCTTCACCGTCACCGTTGACCCCACCTCCAGCCTAACCCTGGGACGCGGCAGCCCCTTGCGGGGCCTCGAGGCCTTTCCTCAGGCCCTGCTACCCCGGTTTGGGGTTTACCTGAGCTCTTTGGATACCCCCCAGCTCGAGCTGGCCCTGCGCCTTATCAAAGCCTTGCAGGCCACCACCCGCACCCCTTTGAGGCCCTTCCTGAGCCGCTCAGCCGAGGGATCGCCCCTCCTGGCCGTAGGCGGGCCAGCCCTTGCCCAAACCCTAAGGTCGCCTTTACAAGGGCCCTTTCGCCTGGAGGACAAACAGGGTAGGGCCTATCTAGAGGCCCTACCCGGAAGCCCCTACGCCGCCCTGCTCAGCCCGCGACCGGGCGTTTTATTGCTGGCCCATTATGGGGAGTCGGAGGGCATCCTGGATCACTTCCTCAAAGGCTTGCTGAAGGAGGGCTGGTACGGGGTACGCGGCGATATTGCCCTGGGTGGGCCCATGGGAGAACCGGTGAGTTTCCGACTGCAAGACAGCGACCTGCGCATCAACCTTTTGGAAACCCCCCAGTCCTTCCTGGCCCGCTACCGCCGGGAGATTTACCTCGTGCTGGCCGGATTCTTCCTGATCGTCTTGGGGATTGTGTATCCGAGGGTGGTGCGCAAGTAAACTACCCCACGGCTAAAACCGGGGGCTTTCCAAGGGAGGACGATGCAGAGAAGACACCCTCAGAGTCCGGGTTGCTATAGCGCAACCCTGGGCTGGTTCACAGCAGCCCCTGCCCATCGAGCCTGCTCTCTGGGCATTGTGTGGGCTCCACCAAAAGCCATCTCCCATAAGGAGTGCGTTCGGAGCAAGCCTGCAGGGTTTTACCCCAGCAAGGCCACTTCGTGCTGGGAACCCCGTACCCTGGCTGTCAAGGTTCACCGGGGCAACCTTACCCCTAATGAAAGGAGGTGCGGCCCTCCTCCCCATGCCTAAGGGCAGGGGTTCCCGGGCCGCGAGCTACTGATGAAGGGCAGCACCACTCAACTCGGCCAGTTTTTGGTGGAAAAAGGGCTGCTCCAGCTAGAAGAGCTGATGTGGGCGCTGGAGGTTCAGGCCCGTACCAAGGAACGCCTGGGAAAGATCCTGCTGACGTACGGGCTGTTGCGCCGACGGGAGCTTTACTGGGCTCTTGGTCAGCTCTGGAACATGCCCTTTGTACTGCTCACGCAGGAAAAAATAGATCGGGAGTTGCTCGAGGGCTGGCCGCTGGAACAGGCCCTACAGCACCGCGCGCTACCCCTGCGGCGAGACGGTGAGGCCATCCTGGTGGCCACTACTGAAAAACCCGATCGGGCCTTAGAGGAAAGCCTCGAGCGCCATTTAGACGGCCCCTTTCGCTTTGCCGTGACCACAGAATGGGATATAGACTGGGCGATCCGCCTACACTACAACCAACCGCTACTCGAGCAAGCCACGCACGCCCTCTACTACCGTAGCCCCGCTGAGTCGGCCTATACCGTTTTCACCCCGCCCCAGTACCTGGCCCTCGGGGCGGGAGTTTTGGCCCTGCTGGTCGGGCTGTACTGGGCCCCAGTACCCACCTTGGTGGGCCTGAACTTACTATTTAGCCTTTTCTTTTTTACCTCCATACTCTTCAAATTCATCGCCAGCCTAGCCGGGGCCGCCAGCGAAACCTGGCAGCCCGTGCGGGCAGAAGAGATCAGGGCCCTGGATGACCGGGAACTACCCTACTATACTATTCTCGTCCCGGTTTACCGCGAGGCCAACGTGGTGGGTCTTCTGATGGAGAACCTGGCCCGGCTCGACTATCCTAAGGAAAAGCTCGAGATTCTGGTACTGGTGGAGGAGGATGACCCTGAGACGCTGGAAGCCGCCAAACGGGCCAAGCCCCCAGAAACCGTTCAGTTCGTGGTGATTCCCCATGGGATCCCCAAAACCAAGCCCAAGGCCTGCAATGTGGGCCTTTACTTCGCCCGCGGGGAGTACCTGGTCATCTACGACGCCGAGGATCAACCCGAGCCGGATCAGCTCAAAAAGGCAGTAGTGGCCTTTCGTAAGGGACCAGAGCACCTGGTCTGCGTTCAGGCCGCGCTGAACTACTTCAACTGGGAGGAAAACTTCCTCACCCGCATGTTTACCCTGGAGTACTCCCACTGGTTCGATTACATGCTCCCCGGCCTTTACCGCCTGGGCCTGCCCATCCCCCTAGGGGGTACCAGCAACCACTTCAAGACGGACAAGCTCCGTGAGCTGGGTGGCTGGGATCCTTTCAATGTCACCGAGGACGCCGATCTGGGCATCCGGGCAGCCATGCGGGGTTACACGGTAGGAATAATCAACTCCACCACCTATGAGGAAGCCAACAACCGGTTTTGGAACTTCATCCGCCAACGCTCCCGCTGGATCAAAGGCTATATGCAGACCGTCTTGGTACACAGCCGCCACCCCCTGAGGATTCTCCGTCGGGTAGGGCTGAAGCAGTTTCTGGGGTTCTTCCTGCTCATCGGCGGCACCCCCCTCACCTTTTTGCTCTCCCCCATCCTTTGGGTCTTCTTTTTCTTCTGGCTCTTCACCGGAACCAAAGCCCTGGACGCTTACTTCCCCCCCCTGGTTCTTTACCTCTCCTTACTTAACCTGCTCTGGGGCAACGGCCTGGCCATCTACCTTAGCCTGCTGGCTGGCTTTAAGCGGGGGCTATACGCGCTGTCGCCGTATGCCCTGCTGAACCCTGTCTACTGGCTTCTTCACTCCGCTGCCGCATACATGGCTCTATACGAACTGTTTACCCGGCCGTTTTACTGGCAGAAAACCCTACACGGGCTAAGCCAGGAACTCAAAAAGGAGCCTAGGCTAACCCCAGAATAATGTTCGGGCTGTTTTACCTCCTTTCATTCTTACTCATTGTCTTTCAGCTCCCCGAAGGCCTGAGCGACCTTCATGCGGGCCTACTGGGCAAAGCCCTCCTGGCCCTGGATCGGGGACGCCTCGAGGTTGCGGGCTTCGTCTACCCCCCCTTACCCCTCCTGTTGCTCCTCCCCTACCCCTACCCTGAAACCCCTTCCCTGCTGGCAGCACTAGCCCTGGCCGGGGTAGGCCTCCTTTTTCTGCAAGAAGCCTTGAAGCGCGGTGAAGGGGGTATACTGCTTGTACCCCTGGTTCTTTTCCTCACACCTTGGGCTGCCTTCCTGGCACAAACGGACTTTGCCGGGGCGTTGGGCCTCCTTCTGCTCACGCTAATCTGGCAGACTTACCGGGCCTACATCCAGGATGGCCTAAGCAGGCAGGCCCTGCTGATCGGTCTAGGGCTGGGTGCTGCAACCTACGTTACCCCCCTAGCCCTGCCCTTCGGCCTGGGCCTGGCCTTGCATCTCGGCTTGTTTCGCCCCCTCTCCCCTGTGGCCTGGCTGTCCAGCGGGCTACTGCTGCTTCTGCCCTCCCTCCTCGCTTTTGGAAGCTGGGCCTACATCACCTGGCTTTTTACCGGGGAGATCACCTTTTTCTACAGAGAAGTTAGCCTGGCCCAGGGGCTGAACCAGAGCTTTCTTCTATCCGTACCCTACCTGATCCTGGGCCTGCTCCTTCCAGGCCGCCCTCCATCCCAGCGAACAGGCTACCTTTTTCCCCTGACCCTCGTCCCCCTTCAGGCGCTGATGGGAATACCTGTGCCCAGGGTAGATTACCTAATTCTGGCCTACTTTATCGCCCTGACAGCTCTTTCCGAAAACCTGAAACCTTTGCAGCGAAGCATCGTGGTTGTATCCACCTTGATCAAGGGAATTGCCGCTTGGCTCCTCCTCTCTATCCCCGCGTTCACAAACCCGTTTGAACACGGACTGGCCGCCGCCCTTGCCACGGCCCCCCCCCGGACAGTGCTAACCGATGACCGCTCGACGTACCGGCTGGTCGCTCTGGCTAAGACCGCCCGGCCCTTTCTTCTACCAGCGGATGCCAATTATCCGCTGGCCCTAGCCTCCCCCCAGGGTTTCGCTGCTTATGTCTTGCTCTGCCCCGGGGACGATCCTCTCTGGCGGGCCTATGGGGAGAGGCCACCTCCTGGGTTTCTCGCCGAGGTCATCCTCGCAGAGGGGTGCCGGCTTTACCGCCGGGTGGGCGAGTCTCCCCTTCTTCCGTAAACCTCGCGTACCCTCACCGACCCCCAAAAGACAAGGGGGAACCTCGAACCTTGGGGTTGGGGACCCCCGCGCCGCGCCACGGCGCGGTTCGGTGGGTAAACCTCCAAACGCAAATCCATGCCGCCCCGCCAAGGCGGGGCGGGAACACGGCCATCGCCTGCCGATACGGCGTCAAGGTACTGCATCGCGATGCGACGCCGGGCCCCGGGCATAGCCATCGAGAAGCCCTGGATTTAGTCCGGGGAGTCGTCGCGCTATACGAACCGCAAAGCGGCCCCTAAACCTCGCGCACCGGCTGGCCCCTGACCAGGGCATAGGCGTAGCCATCGGCTAAGGCCTTGAGGGAGGCCTCGAGGTTGTTCTTGCTGGCCCCTACCGTGCTCCAACGCTCGTTGCCCCGGGCCATCTCGATCATCACCCGCACCCCTGAGGCCGTTCCGGCTTCCTGACCCGCCAGAATGCGCACCTTGTAGTCGGAAAGCTCGATCTCGGCGATCTCGGGGTAAAAAGGCTCAATGGCCTTGCGGAAGGCCTTGTCTAGAGCCGAGACCGGGCCGTACTGGCTCTCGGCGGCGGTGTGTTGCAAGGTTCCGCCCACCCGCACCCGCACCGTGGCCTCGGCCCAGGTGGGGGTCTCGGGGTTGTCGTCGTTCACGTGCACGAAAACCGTGAAGCCCTCCAGGCGGAAGGGCATAGCCCCACCCCGCAGCCGGTGGGCCAGGAGGTAAAAGCTGGCCTCAGCCCCCTCGAAGGCGTAGCCGGCGTGCTCGAGCTGCTTGACCTCCTCCAGTAAAGCTCCGGCGGCCTCCTTGGGAATCTGCACCCCGGCCTCGGCCAGCTTGGCCAGCAGGTTACTGCGGCCCGAAAGGTCGGAGACCAAAACCCGTCGCCGGTTGCCCACCGCCTCGGGCGGCACGTGTTCGTAGGTACGGGCATCCTTGAGCACCGCCGAGACGTGGATGCCCCCCTTGTGGGCAAAGGCCGCATCCCCCACGTAGGGGGCCCGGATGTTGGGGGCCAGGTTGGCCCGCTCATCCACGAACAGCGAGACCTGGCGCAGTTCGGCGAGCTTCTCCCGGCTAATGCCTTCTAGCTCTAGGCCGTACTTCAGCATTAGGTTGGGAATGGCGCTGGTAAGGTTGAGGTTGCCGCAGCGCTCGCCGTAGCCATTCATGGTGCCTTGGACATGGGTGGCCCCGGCCCGCACCGCAGCCAAAGCGTTGGCCACGGCCAACTCGCTGTCGTTGTGGGGGTGGATGCCGATGCGAACCCCGGGAAAAGCCTCCACTACGGCGCGAGTGATCTCGGCCACCTCCTCGGGCAGGCTGCCCCCGTTGGTGTCGCACAGGCATAGGGTATCGGCCCCACCCCGCACCGCGGCCTCGAGCGTCGCCAGGGCATAGGCCGGGTTGGCCTTGTAGCCGTCGAAGAAGTGCTCCGCGTCGTGGATGACCCGCCGGCCTTGAGCGACCAGGTAGGCATAGGTCTCCTCGATCATGGCCAGATTCTCCTCAAGGGAGACCTCGAGGGCCTCGGTCACGTGAAAATCCCAGCTCTTGGCCACCACCGTCACCACCGGGGTACCGGCCACCAGCATGGCCTGCACCGAGGCGTCCTCCTCGGGACGCACCCCCTTACGCCGGGTCGCACCAAAGGCCACCAGCCGGGTCTGGCCCAGGCGCACCCCCTGCATGCGGGCGAAGAACTCAGCATCCTTGGGGTTAGAGCCGGGCCAGCCCCCCTCAATGAGGGGAATCCCGAAGGCCGCCAAGCGTTTGGCAATGGCGATCTTGTCGTCGGAGGAGAGGTGGACCGCCTCCCCTTGGGTACCGTCGCGCAGTGTGGTGTCGAGAATTTCAATCAAGGCCTGAAACCTCCCCTACTGCCCCAGCCCCGAGCGGTGCACCTCTTCCAGCGACATGGGGTGGCGTGCTGCCTGGCCTGCGGCCAGCTTGTTGGCCGCATCGAGGTAGGCGCGGGCCGAGGCCTCGATGATGTCGGGCGAGATGCCGTGGCCAGTGGCCTGTACCTCCCCCAGTTTGAGCTTGACCGTCACCTCGCCCAAGGCTTCGGTGCTGCCGGTGACCGATTCCACCCGGTAGAGCTCGAGTTCCGGCTTCAGCCCGATGGCCTCGGAAATGGCTTTGTATACTGCATCCACTGGCCCATCGCCGATGGCCGTGGTGGTGACCATCCCCTTGGGGGTCTCCAGGCTGACCGTGGCGGTGGGCAGCATGCCATAGCCGGAGAAAAACTGCAGGCGCTCGAGCTTGAAGAGGTGAGGGGTGGTTACCGACTCGCTTTCCACCAAAGCCCGCAGCTCCTCGGTTTCGATGGGGCCTTTGCGCTCCACGATCTCGCGGAAGCGGGTAAAGATGGCCCCCACCTGGGCCTCGTCCAGCTTGTAGCCCAGGTCGGCCAGGGCCTTTTTGACCGCAGCCCGCCCGGAGTGCTTGCCCAGCACCAACACCGCCGCCTGGCGCCCTACCAGCTCGGCATTCATAATCTCGTAGGTTTCCTTGTTCTTGATCACCCCATCCTGGTGAATACCCGACTCGTGAGCAAAGGCGTTATCGCCCACAATGGCCTTGTTGGGCTGCACCACCATGCCGGTATACCGCGAGACCATGCGGCTCATACGGTAAAGCTCACGGGTATTGATACGGGTGTGGGCCTGGTAATGGTCGCGCCGCACGTACAGGGCCATCACCACCTCCTCCAAGGCGGTATTGCCGGCTCGCTCCCCGATGCCGTTGATGGTGCACTCGATCTGGGTCGCCCCGTTCTCCACCGCAGCCAAGCTGTTGGCCGTAGCCAGGCCTAGATCGTCGTGGCAGTGGGCCGAGATATGCACCGCCCGCCCACGCACCACCTCCTTGTGGATGCGCCCAATCAAAGCCCCGTACTCCGGAGGGGTGCCGTAGCCGGTGGTGTCGGGGATGTTGATGGTGGTAGCTCCGGCGTTGATGGCGGTGTCGTAAAGCCTAAGCACAAAGTCGAAGTCGGCCCGCATCACGTCCTGGGCGCTAAACTCCACATCGTCCACAAACTGCCGGGCATAGCGCACCATCTGGTCGGAAAGCTCCAGAATCTCCTCGGGGGTCTTGCGCAGCATATACTCCAGGTGCACCCTCGAGGCGCTGGTAAACACGTGGATGCGCGGCTTCTCCGCTTTCTCCAGGGCAGCCGCGGCCCGCTCGATATCCAGCTTGTGGGTACGGGCCAGGGCACAGATAACCGGCCCTTTGACCTCCTGCGCGATACGGGATACGCACTCAAACTCGCTGGCCCCGTTTACGGGAAAGCCCGCCTCAATGATATCCACATTCAAGCGGGCCAGGCCGTGGGCGATCTCCAGCTTCTGCTGCAAAGAGAGGGCCACCCCGGGGCTTTGCTCGCCATCGCGCAGGGTGGTATCGAAAATCCGGATATGCCGCATACGAACCTCCTCTAGCCTTGGGAAACCTCTTCCTTGCTAAAGCGCGAGCGCAAGAAAGGCATCATGGCCCGGAGCTTGGGGCCGATCTGCTCGATGGGGTGGTCCTTCCAGTAGTTACGGTTGGCGTTTAGGGTAGGCTGGCCCACCAGGTTTTCCAGCATCCACTCGCGGGCAAACTCGCCCTGCTGAATCTGGCGCAACACCTCGCGCATACGGGCCTTGGTGGCCTCACGGTCAATCACCATAGGCCCCCGGGTGTAGTCGCCGTACTCCGCCGTGTTGGAGATGGAATAGCGCATCCCGGCAAAGCCCGATTCGTAGATTAGGTCCACAATCAGCTTGACTTCGTGCAGGCATTCAAAGTAGGCCATCTCAGGGGGGTAGCCCGCCTCCACCAGGGTCTCAAAGCCCGCGGCGATAAGCTGGGTCAGGCCCCCACACAGCACGGTCTGCTCACCAAAAAGGTCGGTCTCGGTCTCGTCTTTGAAGGTGGTGGCAATCACCCCCGCCCGGGTGCCCCCATTGGCCTTGGCGTAGGCCAGCGCGGTGGGGAAGGCCGAGCCGGAGGCGTCCTGGTGCACGGCCACCAGTGAGGGCACCCCCGAGCCTTTTTCGTATTCCGAACGCACCAGGTGGCCCGGCCCTTTGGGGGCTACCATGAAAACGTCCAGGTCGCGCCGGGGTTTGATCTGGCCGAAGTGGATGTTGAAACCGTGGGCAAAGGCCAAAGCGGCCCCTTCCTTGAGGTTGGGCTCGATCTCGGCCCGGTATACCGCCCCTTGGGTTTCGTCCGGCAGCAGTACCATCACTACATCGGCCCTGCGCACCGCCTCGACCACCGGCAGTACCTCGAGCCCAGCCTTGCGGGCTTTTTCCTCGTTGCGGCTGCCGGGGCGCAGCCCAACCACCACCCGGATGCCCGAGTCGCGCAGGTTTAGCGCGTGGGCGTGGCCTTGCGAGCCAAAGCCGAGAATGGCCACGGTCTTGTCCTTAATGAAGCCGATGTCCGCGTCTTGGTCGTAGTAAATCTTCATCTTTTACACCTCGTACTGTGGGCCGGCCTTGGCCCTGAACCATAAAGCGGGCCGAAACCCCCTGCTAGACCGCCTTTTTCTCCCGTACCCGAAGTACCTGCTCACCCCGCGACATCCCTACCGCCCCGGTGCGCATGACCTCGAGCAGACCATAGGGCCGCAGGGCTTCCACAAAGTTGCTCACCTTCTGGGAGTCGCCGGTGAGCTCAAAGATGATGGAGCGCTTGGCCACATCCACGATGCGGGCCCGGAAGGCCTCGGCGATGTCCTTGACCTCGAGGCGCTCCTCAATGCCCGCCACGCTAACCTTCACCAAGGCCAGCTCCCGCTCCACGTGAGGCTCGGCATGGTCGGTGACCTTGATAACCTCGATCAGGCGGTTGAGCTGCTTTTCCACCTGCTCTAAAACCGCATCATCGCCCGAGACCACCAGCGAGATGCGCGAAAGCCCCGGCTGGTGGGTACGCCCTACCGCCAGCGACTCGATGTTGAAGCCCCGGCGGGCAATTAGCCCCGCCACCCGTTGCAAAACGCCGGGGTTATCCTGTACCAGCACGGAAACCAGATGCCGCATACCCAAACTCCTAGTCGCCCGCCACAGCCTCGCGCGGGTTCTCGATGATCATGTCCTCCGCCGCACCACCCGCCGGAATCATGGGGAAGACCCCCTCCTCGTGGTAGACCCGGGCCTCTAAAAGCACCGGGCCGGGGTGGGCCAGCACCTCCCTCACCGCCTCCTGGAGCTGGGCTTTGTCGGTGAGGGTGAGGCCTTTGATGCCGTAGGCCTCGGCCAGCTTGGCAAAATCGGGGTTGGAATCGGCCAGGTAGACCTCGCTGTAGCGCCGGGCGTGGAACAGATCCTGCCACTGGCGCACCATCCCCAAAAAGCCGTTGTTCAACACCACGATCTTCACGTTCAGGTTGAGCTTTTTCAGGGTGGCCAGCTCCTGCAGGGTCATCTGGAAGCTACCGTCCCCGTCGAAATCAATCACCAGCTCGCCGGGCCGGGCCAGCGCCGCCCCGATGGCAAAGGGCAAGCCCACCCCCATGGTGCCCAGCCCACCGGAGTTGATCCAGGAGCGGGGCCGGTCGAACTTGAAGAACTGAGCGGCGAACATCTGGTGCTGGCCCACCCCCGAGGTCACGATAGCCTGGCCCTGGGTCGCCTCCCAGAAGGCCTGGATCACCTCCTGGCTCTGCAGGTAGGGTTTGGGCTTCCAGGCAAAGGGGTGCTTGGTCTTCCACTCCTCGAGCTGGGCCCACCACTTACCGATAGACAACTTCTGCGCTCCCTTGGCCAGCTCCCCCGCCACCCACTTGGCGTCGCCCACCACCGGGATGTGGGTCTTGACCAGCTTGCCGATCTCGGCGGGGTCGATGTCCACGTGAATGATGGTGTGGGCATGAGGGGCAAAGCGGGAAATTTTGCCGGTCACCCGGTCGTCAAAGCGCAGCCCGATGGCCAGGATGGTGTCGGCGTGGTGGATGGCCCGGTTGGCGACGACCGAACCGTGCATCCCTGGCATGCCCAGGCACTGGGGGTGGGTGCCGGGAAAAGCCCCCAGGCCCATCAGGGTTGTGATAACCGGAATCCCGCTGCGCTCGGCCAGGGTGAAAATTTCGGCAGCGGCGTGCTGGGCCCCGCCCCCCACCATCAGCACCGGCCTTTCCGCCTTCTTCAAAGCCTCGAGGGCCCGCTCAATCTGGCGGGGATGGCCTCGGTAGGTGGGTTTGTAGCCGGGTAGATCTATCTCTACCTCGAAACTACCGGTGAACTCAGCGAGCTGTACATCCTTAGGGAAATCGATCAACACCGGCCCAGGCCGACCGGTGGAGGCGATGTAAAAGGCCTCGGCGATCACCCGAGGAATGTCGTTGACGTTGCGCACCTGGTAGTTGTGCTTGGTCACCGGCTGGGTAATGCCCACCACATCGGCTTCCTGGAAGGCATCCGTGCCGATGAGGTGCTGGGGCACGTTACCGGTGATGGCCACCACCGGGGTGGAGTCCATCAAGGCATCCTGCAGCCCGGTAACCAGGTTCAATGCCCCCGGCCCCGAGGTAGCCATGCAGACCCCCACCCTGCCCGAGGCCCGCGCATAGCCGGTGGCCGCGTGCACCCCTCCCTGTTCATGCCGCACCAGGACGTGCCGGATGGGCGAGTCGTAGAGGGCGTCGTAGGTGGGCATAATGGTCCCCCCCGGGTGGCCAAAAATGACCTCCACCCCCTGCCTTTCCAAGGCTTTGAGTATGGCTGCCGCTCCGTTCATGCTCTGTCCTCCAAAGAAGCGCCCCCCGTGGGTTCGGGGGGCTTTAGATGCGCTATTGGCCGCTTGCTACACCAAATCCCCCGTAGGCCTAATTACTAGGCCTACAACGGCTAGGATTAGGTGGCTGGGCAGAAGCATCTTGGAGTAGAGCTTACAGGTGTTTGGTATACCGTGTCAAGGCTGGGGCCCGGCTCATTTGATCTCGAGGCCCGCCCAATGCTCCAACAGTCGGGCCACTGCAGTATGGTCCACCTCGGCATCCCCGATCTCGCGCTTGGCCACCTGGAAAAACTCCCGTACCAAGCGCAGCATGGGCGCCGGGGTTCCGGCGGCCTCGAGCACCCCCGCACAGATGTTGAGGTCTTTGGCTAGCAAGCCCAGGGCGAAGGTATTGGGAAACTCGCGCGAGAGCACCCGCTGGCCGAACAGGTTTTCGCTCACGTTTGAGCGACCCGAAGAGGCGTTGATGGCCTCGAGGGCCAGCCGCGCATCCACACCTTGCTGCACCAGAGCCAGCATCCCCTCGCTCAAAGCCCACAGATTAACCGCCAACAACGCATTGTTGACCGCCTTGACCGCATGTCCGGAGCCTAACGGCCCCACGTGCACGATCTTGGCTGCGTAGGTCTCCATTAACGGTCTGGCTCGGGCAAAGTCAGCCTCGGTTCCGCCAACCATCACCGTGGCCCGGCCCTGTTGGGCCCCGGCCACCCCTCCCGATAGACAGGCATCCAGATAAGAAACCCCCTTCTCCTGGAGCATAGCCGCGGTGGCTCGAGCCAAGGCTGGCTCACCGGAGGTGTGGTCTACCCAGAGGGTTCCTGGGCGCAGGTAGGGCAATAGGGTACGGGCCAGGTCGTGCACTTCCCGCGAAGTAGGCAAACAGGTGAACAAGACCTCGGCCTGGGCCACCTGGGGTAGCTCCACGGCCCTCGAGCCGAATTCCCCAGCGTGGGCCTGAGCCTTGGCAAAGGTACGGTTCCAAACCAGGGTCTCGTATTTTCGGGCCAGATGCCCGGCCAAGGGATACCCCATGGCTCCTAAACCGATGAAGGCTACTTTCATGCTGGCTCTCTGCACTGCACTAGCATAAATGTAGGTGCACAAGACAGCAAAACTCCACGGTGATCAGGTAGCATTCACCTAGCTTTTAGTTTTAGCACGCTTTTGCTTTCAAGATCAGTTATAGACACCCTACTCTGGCCAAAACACTGCCTATCCCAGGTAGCCTTGTTTTCACAGAAGGCGTTTTAGCGGAGCAGACTCGAGAGAAACAAACTCACCACCAGGGTTCCCACAAAAGCCGCCGCCAGAGTAATCCATATCTTGCTGCTCTCACGCAGGTTCATGCTCGACTGCACGGCCAGGTAGGCAAAGTACACGTTCACCGCCAAAGCCACGAGTGCGAGCAAAGGGATCAAAAAAATGCCGATCAGGGTGATGAGCAGCAGCAGACTTAGTGCTGCAAACAGCACGTTGATAGGAGCCCAAAACAGGGCAAAGGAGTAGGCCACCTGGTCGAACGACCCCGTACCTCCCTGGCTCTTCCCCACATAAAAAACCAGGTAGGTGAATACCAAGAACCCCACCACCGTAACGGCAATACCGCTCAAAAAACCGCCCAGGCCCCCGCCCAGGCCCAAAAGACCGGTAAGGGCAGCGGCTACCACCACATAGGTCAGGGCCTCGCGCAGGGTACCTTTATTCTCGAACTGCTCGAAGGTTGCCACGCTGGGCTTGCTCAGTACCTGGATACTCTGGTTGAGCATACTCGTGAGCGTATCGACGATGGATGTCGGGCTATTCATAGTAAACCTCCTGTACAAGGCGATACGCTCCCAGTCTACTACCATACCTCACCCCAGCGTCACCGCCTTGGCCAGCAAGTGGAGCACAGGCTTTTATCATATGCAGTATGAACGAGCCAAGAGAAGCGAAAGGCATACCCAGCCCAATACCATACTTGATGGAAGTACCCGA
>FWWL01005486.1_pt1 | contig 19748 bp, 13 predicted proteins | sample 2228331 | NCBI WGS metagenome assembly FWWL01 (sample SAMEA103939775, study PRJEB20133) | metagenome | reverse complement strand
CCTCTCGGCGGGGTGGTGGTGCCGCTTTTCTTTAAGTACCTGGAAGAAGCCGCCGATAACCCGCGACTGGTGCGCGAATTTTTCCGCAATTCGGCCCACAGAACAACTCAGAACGAAGCTGACCTGGCCCTCCTCCTCCAGCGGCCGGCCAGGGCTTACCGGCAGATTCCGCGCGACTTCAAAGCCAGGTATCTTCATCCAGCCCTGGTGGACCTGAAAAAAGGCGATCGCGTTAACCTCAAACAGCTCGCTCCGGAAATGGTGCAGAAGCTCAGTCCGAACTTAGAAAGCCGGGTTAAACAGATTGTCCGGGAATCGTTTTCGGGCCGCTATCTTCTGACCGAAGAGCAGGTTCTGGCCGGGCAAAAAATGGCTCAGGTAGCCGGGATGCAGAAAATTTCTTCCCGGCAGAAGGTTGTCCGCTCGCAGACTCAGGTCAGCCGTCCGGCTGCCCCGGCGATTTCAGCTCCAGTCCAGCAGCTATCCGCCAGGCCCACTGAGATCGAACTCGGAAACCTCAGACAGGCCCTGCAGCAGGTCGGCGCTCAGATTCCCGATAACCTCACCAGGGGCTCTCTGGTTCACGGCGTGCTTAAAGCAACCGGAGCAGAGAGTTCACTTCGCCAGATAGACGGGCGCAAGTTCGAAACGGATTATTATCGCTATCTAATCACCCTTGACTGGTTTCGCTGCCTTGACAAGAATGAGCGAAGCAACGATGAGCCTTACTTCGGCGTCCTGACCACCCTGCCCCAGTTCGACCCCGGCGACACAAATTATTTCAGGTTTCTCAAAGACGGCTGCCTCAATCGGGTGGACTCGTATGTTACCCGGACCTACGGCGGAGTCAAAAAGAATACCGACCATGGAATTAAAGGCGACGACCGGATCGTCTTTGATTACCTGAACTTTAACAGCCCGGTTTCCTTTACGATAGACCTCTGGGAGGAAGATTACAGCAAGGGCGCTGTATCGGACGCCTTCCGGAACTTGGCCGTCGACATCATGCTCAAGATAAAAAACGACATCAAAGCCGCCGTCCTGAGCCAGATTCAGACCTATATCGCCGACGCCATCCTGAGTTCCAGCGGAGTGAGCTCCTCAGGCGCCATGCAGTTGCTCGACCAGATTTTCACCGGCAATTTGAGCCTGGCCGATTTTCAGCGGATGCTCTTTAATCTCTATTCCGGCCGGGCCTTCGATGCCAGCTGGTATTTAATCTATTTCCTGTTTTCGGGCGGCGACCTGATGCAGACCTTAGCCATGATCGGCGGCGGCTCGACGGTGGTCGGGGCGGTGCTGCTCGGCCTGGCCATTGTCGGCCCGGCTTTCTCCGATATGGTCAGCGCCTTCTCTTCCGGCGATGTTAATACCGGTCTGGTCAACCTGTTCAAGATCATCACCGTGCTGCCGCTTCTGGTTGATTTCTTCGGAACGATCATCAGATCTCTAATAAATCTGTTCAACATGATCATGGCCCTCATCGACCCGGACGATCATCTCGGTCAGAAAACCATAACCATTCAGCAGACTACCGCCTACTGGCGGAATGATGCGGCCGAGGGAGCCTGGCAGTCGAGAGACTTTGTCGGCATGCCGGTTGATCAGGCTGACGCTTATTTTGCCAGGCGCGGCTACGGACCGACCAGACTGAATAATTCCTTTATTGAAAACAATCTTTTCTGGGTTCCCTGCTTCACGATAAAGGGCGGCGATGCCGAGTATGTCGTCTATTACGAGGTTTTCCGGGAAAAGGCCGGCGGCCGGACCACCTTCGGCTTTTATTTTCCGGACCAACCTGAGTACAACGCTAAGAATTTCAAGTATCAGAGCAAGTCTTCCGCCGGCGCCTGGTGGCAGAGCATCCTCAGGGTTTCGGTGATGAGCCTGAATACCGAGGAAACGCCTCTGGTTTTTCTCACCGACAAGAAGACCGGCCGGACCTATACCAACCTTGATTCGGGCAATGTTTTTGAATTTGAAGTCAGCCCGGGCGCCGACTATGACCTCTGGGTGATGAAACTGAGCGGGGGAGAGCAAGCCGGTTATGTTTCCATATACGAAGGGCCTACCGTAGAGGTTAAATGCCCTGAAGCCAGGATGGGCGGCGGTTCAGGAGCCGGCCAGCCGCCCGGTTCGCGCCGGACCCAGTTGAAGTAGGATCGGTTCAGCTTTTTGAAAACGGGCCTTTTAAGAACAGGCTCGCAGCAGGCGCTACCGCTCAGGCCGTAACTATCCGCAGATAGCTGGATTACAGTCTTCGGCCCGTCCGGTTATTTTCCTTATTTAACTGTTATTTTTTTGAGATTTTAGCTTTTAACTTTTTTGTAGCCGGCCGGCGGCTCGTAAGTTCCTTCTGGGGCCGCCTGTTCTTTGAATTCCAGAAGCTCGGTGCTGGATTTAACTTCGGTGTTCATAACTCTGGTGGTGTTCAACTGGAGGACGATAACTCCGTTAATTTTCGACATTTCCTTGTAAATCTTCTCTATCATGTTTTCAAAGCCCGGGCTTCCGGCCATCATCGCGTTGGTCAGCCGCAGATAGCTTTTCCAGTCAATTTTCAGCTCTTCTGTGGCCCAGACTTCAGATTTAATATCGCCCATGGCCATGCTGGTATCAAGAAGGTACTTGCGACAGTTCCAGTTGCCGATTTTCTGCTTTTCATTGGTCGGAGTCACCTTGACTTCCATGCTCTCGGCAAAAGCTTCAGCCATCTCCTGAGCCAGCGCGGCAGCTTCTTCGGCTTCTTTCCCTTTGTCGGCCACGTTTTCATCGATCATCTGTTTGATGTTGAGGGGCATTTCCTGATAGGTCTTTTTTTTGTGGTCGATTTTGTAAAGTAGCCCCTTGTCCATTCTCATAATGGTAGTTTTCTGGTCGCCGGTGTCGCTTCTTGATCTGTCCTTTCCTATCCAGGTTATGGTGATTTCATCTCTGGCCGGCTGGGTCATGCCCATGAGCGTCAGCGCGTCGGTATGAGTCTTCTGCTTCATGTAAAGGTCGGCCTGCAGCCCGACAGCAGTCAGGAGCATAAAAAAGGCCAGCGTAGCTCCGACAATCAGGATGGTTTTTGGTTTCATAAATTCCTCCTTTTTCTCTATTTATTTCTTGATGGCCGTTGCCACCTTGAAACGCGGTTTTGGAATATCACTCAATGGTGATTCGGGTTTCCGGGGATGCGAAAGGCTCGGTTTTTCAGAGGTACTTTCCGATTTTTTCGAACAGGTTGTCCCTCTGAAAATAAAGTGTACAAAGATTTTCCTGATAGGATTTTTTTATATTTTCCCTCCTTCCTTCGCGGGTCGCTACAGCATAATTTAACTCCTGTTCTTTCAGTAATGTCAGCTTAAGTTTTTTTTTTCTGACTTCATAAAGCCAGGTCTCGGCCGATTAAATTCTTTCGATACTCTTCGATCTATAAATAACAGGGCAGGGCTGTTCGAAAATTCAGTTTGAAGTTAATACGGGCGCGGGCGTAAAATTCTTCTGTCAGGATTTCTTCCCGCTTTTAAGTCAAGGTGGAGGGGAAAATGGGCAAAAGTCTTATTCCGAAGGCAATTCCGATCGCCTTCTCCATCGGCCTGAGCGCCGGGCTTCTTTTTATGAGCCATTTTTTGTTCTCTCAGCTGCCGGGCAGCGAGAAAGTTGAGATAAAAGAGGTACTCAGGGCCAGAATTGGTTCCGGAGTTGAGGATCTGGGAGTGATAACTCCGCAGGAAGCCAATCCTGAAGGACCGATGAGTTTTGCGGTCAACCCGGCCGGAGAGATTTATGTTCTCGACCAGCTCAACTCGAGAATTCAGGTTTTTAAGGATGGCCGAAAACTCAAATCAATTCCGATTCCCGCGGAGACTTACTGCGACCTGGAACTCATGCCGGACGGCCGGATCGCTCTTCTCGACAATCTGGTGAAGCCAGAGGTTGTCATTATCAGCGCTGAGGGACGTCCGGAGAAAACAATTTCTTTAAGACGGGCGGAAATTCCAGAACCGGCAGCCATCAGCGGTATTTACTGCCGCCAGGAGGGACCCTGGCCCGGGCTTTGGGCTGAGGTGGAAAACGGGTTTATTCTGCTGGCAGGTCTCGACGGCAAACCTGCCGCTGAGTTCAGAAAACTGCCCGGGTTGCTCGCTCAGAACGGGCAAAGATTTCTAAAAATTGAGATAATCGGTGAAAATCAGGTCAGGCTACACCGCTCTGAAGAAGATTTCAAGACCTGGAAAAGTTTTGACCTTGACTTTGAACTGCCGCTCGGAGTTATCTACGGACCCTGGGAGGACAGGGCGGGGAATCTTTACCTGGGAGCCCATACGTTTGATGAGAAAAAAGAAATGTGCGAAATGGTGGTGTTGAGTTCTTCAGGCCAGGAAAAACGGCGAATTGAGCTTTCCCTTCCCTCCCCGGTGCATGAAATGCTTAGGCCGGTTCTGGTTACACCGGACGGTTTAATCTACCAGATGGTCATCGAGACCGAAAACAACAGCGTGGTTATCCGGCAGTATAGATTGCTTTAGCCATCAATCAGGTTAGGAGCACTTATTCCAGCCGCAGTTAGCGCAGACCGGGCATTTGTCGTCCGGAAGCACCGCGCCGCAAACCGGGCAGGTGTCTTTCAGCAGGTCCCGGTTATTTTCCTTCACTTCGCCCAGATGACGTTCGAGCACCTTCGCGATGGCATCCGGGATCGACTGCACCAGTCCTCCTTCGGTGAACACCGGTTCGCTTCCGCCGATTCCTTTAAGCTGCAGGATGACCTCTTTCGGGTCGACGCCGCTTCTGAGGGCCAGTGAAATCAGCCGGCCGATCGCTTCGGCGTCAGCCATCGTCGAATAACCGCTCTTTCCGATCGAGGCAAACACCTCAAACGGCTTATCGTTCAGAAAAGTTATCGTCACATAGAGATTTCCCAGGCCTGTTTTGATCTTGTCGGTAATCGAGGGCAGGCTGATCGGTCTTTCCCGCGGGATGAGTTTCGGTTTGGCTGCGGCCGCAGCATAAAGCACCTGCTCAGCCTTGCTGCCGTCACGGTAAATAGTTATGCCTTTGGTGCCGAGCTCATAAGCCAGCAGAAAAGCCTTTTCCACTTCCTCCACCGTCGCTTTGTTCGGCATGTTTATGGTCTTCGAGACAGAATTGTCCACGTATTTTTGGAAGGCAGCCTGCATGCGGATATGGCCTTCGTACGGTATTTCATGCGCCGTGACAAAATAATCAGGAAGCGGTTCGTTCGGATGCTCTTTTTTCCAGGCTTCGTAAATCGGATGAACGTCGCGGAGTTCGCCGTCGAGGATCTTGCTGACGAATTCGAAGGCGAAGATCGGCTCGATCGAACTGGAACAGCCGGCAATCCTGGAAATCGTCCCGGTCGGGGCGATCGTCAGCACGGTGGCATTGCGGCGATTTTTCCCCTTGTAGATCGATTTGTTGATGTTGGGAAAACTGCCTTTGAGCTCACCGAGTTTTTCGCTTTCCAGTTCGGCTTTTTCTCTCATGAATGAAGCCAGTTTTTCCGCAAATTCCAGAGCTTCGACAGAATCGTAACGAAGCTTTTTCTTCAGCAGCAGGTCAGCCCAGCCCATCACTCCGAGCCCGATGCGGCGGTTGGCTCTGGTCATTTCGGCAATCTGCGGCAGCGGATATTTATTGACATCGATCACGTTGTCCAGGAAGCGCACGGCAATCTCTATGACGCTGGCAAACCTTTCCCAATCAAACTCGTCCGGTTTCTTCTGGTCGTAGAAGTTGGAAACGTTGATCGAGCCGAGGTTGCATGATTCATAGGGATGGAGGGGCTGTTCACCGCAGGGGTTGGTGGCGGTAATCGGCCCGAGCTCGCGCGTGGGATTCAGCTGGTTGATGCGGTCGATAAAAATCAATCCCGGGTCCCCCGTGGCCCAGGCCGATTCGACAATCAGCTTGAAAATCTCCCGCGCTTTTTTTCGGACGGTTTTCTTTTTCAGATAAGGGTTATAAATCCAGTAATAGCCGTCGTGTTTGAGCGCCTGCATGAATTCGTCGGTGATGGCCACCGAGATGTTGAAATTGTTGAGCGTCCGGCCGTCGCGCTTCATGGTGACGAATTCTTCTATGTCCGGGTGGTCAACCCGCAGGATACCGATGTTGGCTCCGCGGCGGGTGCCGCCCTGCTTGACCGCTTCGGTGGCGCAGTCGATTACCTTAAGGAAAGAAACCGGTCCGGAAGCCACTCCCTGCGTTTTATGCACGAAGCTTCCCTTCGGACGCAGCTGGCTGAAGTCAAAGCCGGTGCCGCCGCCCTCCTTATGCACCAGAGCCGCGTTTTTCACCGTCTCAAAAATCGATTCCATCGAATCTTCAATCGGCAGGACAAAACAGGCACTGAGACACATATCGCGTCCGGCTCCGGTGAGCGTCGGGCTGTTCGGCAGGAAATCCCGGGCCATCATCACCTGGAAAAATTTCTCCGCCCATTTCTTCCTCTCGGCCTGTGTCTTTTCAGCCGAGGCAATGTATTCGGCCACCCGGAGAAAGAGGTCGGATGGCTTTTTGTCCAGAAGTTCTCCTTTTTCGTTCTTCATAAAATAGCGAGCCTTGAGAATTTTTATGGCGTTTGGCGAGAAACCTTCGTCCTTGACCTGAACCATGGTTTACCTCCTTTCCCCGGCGGGATGCGAAAGTTATTTCTTTCCGATGGCCTGGAGTTTGCTGTCGATCGTCGCCTCTTTGTCCAGACGGTGGTCGACTCTCAGGTCTATGTGAATCCTCCGGACGCCTATTTCCACGAGCTTCCGGTGGCAATCGGAGACCACTTTCAGGATTGACTCCAGGTCGGGTGCTTCAATCGTGGTGGACATGGCTCCGGTTTCAGAGCGCAGACCGGAGCTTTCTATGATTTTTATGATTTCTTTCACGTAACGGCTGACCGATGAACCTTCAGAAGTGGGAAAAATGGCGAATTCGGCAATCACCATCGGGGTTTCTCCCTGAGCTTGATGTTAGCGATACCATTATAGCTTAGCTCTGGAGAAATTGAAGGGGGGCGGCGCTGGTTAAAATGAACATTCTGGAAGTTATATCCCGGCATAGGACCGCCAGAAATGGGGGCAATCGGGGGGGAGCCCCGTCTTTTTACTCTATGATCAGGCTGCTGGGGGAGAGAGAATTAAATCAGGCACCGGTAAATCTTTCCATGGGATAAAATTCCGGAAAGGCGAGCAAAAAGAATAAGCCCGGGAAAGAGGCAGGGGGAATTGAAAGGCGAGAGTTAAAATAGTATCCTTGAAAATCTGAAACCCGAGAACCTGATTATACGGAAGATGGAACTTACAGGCGAAAGAAAATTCATCCTGCTGGCTTCAACCTTAGCTTCGTTTCTGACGCCGTTTATGGGCTCGGCCATGAATCTGGCTCTTCCGGGAATCGCCAGGGAATTCAAGCTCAGCGCCGTCACCCTCGGCTGGACGGTTACCGCCTACCTCCTGACCACCGCGGTTTTGCTTGTGCCGTTTGGAAAGCTGGCTGACCTGCTCGGGCGCAGAAAAATGTTTGTGACCGGAATCAGCGTGTTTCTGGCGGGCACGCTTTTCTGTGGACTGGCTTTTTCCGGCATCTGGCTGATAGCGGCCAGGCTGATTCAGGGAATCGGCGGAGCGATGATTTTTTCCACCAGCATCGCGCTGCTGGCCTCCCATTTCCCTCCTGAAAATCGCGGCCAGGTGCTCGGAATAAATGTTGCGGCCACGTACACCGGTCTTTCCCTCGGACCGGTGCTCAGCGGACTTCTGGTTCATCACTTCGGCTGGCGGAGCGTCTTTTTCTTCACGCTCATACCGGGGCTTCTGGCGCTCTTTATGGTGAGTGGAGCTTACCGCAAAGAGCAAACTTCATCCGGCGGGGGACTTTCCGGCTTCGACTTTGCCGGGGCGGCCATCTACGGTGCGGCTCTGGTGAGTTTCATGCTTGGCTTTTCCCGGCTGCCGGCAGGTTATGGTTTCGCCCTGACCGCGGCAGGAATCGCTCTGCTGGTGCTTTTTTTCAACTACGAAAGCCGGCAGAGTTCACCGGTTATGGACACATCTCTTTTTATGAAAAACCGGGGCTTTGCTTTCTCCAACCTGGCTGCTCTTATAAACTACAGTTCGACTTTTGCTGTCGGTTATCTTTTAAGTATTTATCTCCAGTACATCCACGGGTTTTCGCCGCGCACGGCCGGGCTGGTCCTGGTTTCCCAGCCGGTGGTGCAGGCCATTTTTTCCCCGGCCGCGGGGAAAGCTTCAGACCGCATCGAGCCGCGCATACTGGCTTCAGCCGGCATGGGACTTACGGCCGCCGGGCTTCTAGCGTTGAATTTTATCCGGCCGGAAACTTCTCCTGTGTGGATTGTGGTCGGGCTGGTTTTTCTCGGCGGAGGTTTCGGACTATTCTCCTCGCCCAACACCAACGCGGTGATGGGGTCGGTTGACAGCCGGAAGTACGGAGTGGCTTCAGCCACCTTAGCCACGATGCGGATTCTCGGTCAGATGTTCAGCCTGGGACTGACGATGATGATCATGTCGGTGGTCATGGGCAACGTTCCGATCGTTCCGGAAACTTATCCGTCCTTTATGAAAAGCCTGAGAGTTGCGCTGTCGATTTTCGCTGCCTTGAACGTTCTGGGAATCTTTGCCTCGCTTTCCCGCAAAGCTCCTGAGCCTGTAAAAAAATAAGGACGGGGAAAAATTTTCCCCGCCCTTTTTCTTTCGGGGTGAATTGCCTTAATCTTCCATCGAGAAGAAGCGGCGAGCGCGTTTCGGTTTTTCGTTTATCGGGTCGGCGTCCATCACCCACATGCCGCGCCCGTGGGTGGCGATGACGATAACGTTATCCCGCGGATGGATGATGAGGTCGTGAACGTAAACCGATGGGAGGTTTCCGCCGAGAACCTGCCAGCTCTTACCGCCATCCTTGCTCACGTAGACACCAAGGTCGGTGCCAACGTAGAGGATATTCCGGTCAACCGGGTCCTCGCGGATAACGCTCACCGGTCCGAGCGGAAGTCCCTTGCTGATGTCCACCCAGGTCTTTCCGAAATCGGTAGATTTCCAGACGTAGGGTTTGAAGTCATCGTCTTCGCGTCCGCGCTGCGTCAGATAGACGGTTCCCATATCGTACTTAGAAGCCACGATGCGGGAGACCCACTTCTGGTAGGGCAGACCGGCGGTGATTTCCTGCCAGGTTTTTCCGCCGTCTCTGGTGACGCTCACCCGGCCGCAATCGGTGCCGACGTAAATCAGCCCGTATTTAAGCGGCGATTCGGCGATAGCGGTGATCGTGTGGTAGGGGATATTGCCCTGCTCGGCCGGAGTGAAGTAAGTCAGGTCCGGACTGATTCTTTCCCAGGTGTCGCCGCGGTCGAGCGAGCGGAACAGATACTGCATCCCGTGGTAGATGATGTTCGAGTTGTGCGGTGAGATTATAAAGTGAGCCAGCCACTGGCCGCGAAGCGGTGGTTCGTCCGGATAAACGCGAGGAACGATGAGCTTCGAGCGCTCGGGTCCGGTCTTGCTCAGGTCAGTACGGGTGAGGTTGCCGTAAAAGCCGCAGGAGTAGACAATGTTCGGGTTCGTCGGGTCGATCGCATGGTGAGATCCCTCGCCTCCGGGCGCGCGTTCAAAAGGCACCGGAGTAATGTTATTGCGTCCGCGGCTGAGGTCTACAGCAGCTCTGAAGCTTCCATGATCCTGCATTGAGCCGTACACATGGAATGGCATGTCCATATCATAGTTGATGTTGAAGAACTGGCTGACGGGAAGAGTGTTGCGCATATCCCTCCAGTTCTTCCCGCCGTCGTAGGAGATTTCGATTCCACCGTCGTTGGCCACCACCAGGTAGTTCGGGTTATCAGGGTCGATCCACAGGTCATGGTTATCCACGTGGTACATGTTGGGAATCCGGCGGAAGGTTTTCCCGCCGTCGGTGGAGACGCTCATCGGAACGCCTAAGATGAAAACCCGGTTTTCGTTCGTGGGATCGACTCGAATCTGACCGAAGACCCAGCCATAGGTGCCGGAATGACGCATGAGGTAAGTTTTCATTTCTTCTGTGGTCGGCGCTACCAGTTGCCAGCTTTCGCCTCCATTATCCGTGCGATAAACAGTGGCACCCTTGATGATGCCTCTCAGCCCGCGGGTGTAAACATCGGCTCTTTCTTCTTCTGTGAGCTCCCGGGCGATTTCATAATTATCGACCAGAGCATAAAGAACGTTCGGCTTCGAGCGGCAGATGTCAAGGCCGATTCTCCCGCGGTTGGGCGGTTCGGGCAGGCCGTTGTTGATCGGCTTCCAGGTTTTTCCGCCGTCTGTGGTTTTCCAGATTCCGCTTCCGGTGTAGTGGGGTTCATTCTGCGGGTCGTTCCATTTTTTTCTTATCCTCTGCCAGGTGGCGGCATAGAGGATATCCGGGTTCGTCGGGTCCATGACCAGGTCTATGGCTCCGGTCTGCTCGTTAATGTAGAAAATTTTCTCCCAGGTTTTTCCGCCGTCTGTCGTTTTGTAAACTCCCCTTTCCGCGTTGAAGGTCCATTCATGCCCGGAAGCGGCCACATAGACAATATCCGGGTTTTTCGGATGGATGACGATGCGGGCGATGGTGTTGGTGTCGGTCAGTCCCATGTGCTGCCAGGTTTTCCCGCCGTCGGTGGATTTGTATATGCCGCAGCCGGCGTGGGAGCTTCTGAAGATGTTGGCTTCGCCCGTGCCCACCCAGATTATGTTCGGGTTCGATGGAGCCACCGCGATGTGGCCGATCGAGGTGGACAGCTCGTTTTCAAAGATCGGCTGCCAGCTGACTCCTTCGTTTTCAGTTTTCCAGACGCCGCCGGAAGCTGTGCCGGCGTAGATGGTGTAGGTTTTCCCGCGAGGCGTCATCACGGCAACCGAGGTGCAGCGGCCGCTGACGTTGGTCGGACCGAGAAACTGCCAGCGCAGATTCTTGAAGGGGGAAGCGTTTTTCATCTCAAGATGAGCCTGCCAGCCCTGGAGCCTGACTTCAGGCGGGGTTGATTGAATGCGCGCTGGCTTTTTTGCCTGCTGTGAGAGCAGCAGTCCGAGACTGCCGATCAGAAGAATCAGGAAAAACGAAAACAGGCGTTTTAACCTTCGGTGATGAGCCCTCCTCATTTAAGACCTCCTTCTATTTTATTGATAGGCTCTATTAGCTTTTTTCTGGCTGCGAACATCAGATAAATATCATATCTAATGTATTTTGTTCAAGAAGAAAGCGCTCAGGACAAAACAAAATTCGAGCCGGTTTCAAATCCGGCGATTTTCTCCTGAAAAATTTATTTTTCCAATTGATGCACGATACGACCGCCGACCACGGTCAGCACCGAATAAGTATGGCGAATCTGGCTGGCCGGGATTTCAAATATGTTCTGCGAAAGAAGAATCAGGTCAGCCAGTTTCCCCGGTTCGATCGAGCCCCTTATGTTTTCTTCGTTGAGCGCGTAGGCGCCTCCGATCGTGTAGGCTCTGATGGCTTCCTCAAGCGTCAGTTTCTCGCCCGGAATCCAGCCACCGGCCGGTTTTCCTTCAAAATCTTCCCTGGTAACTGCTATCTGCAGTCCGGGCCAGGGGTTGATGGTGACCACCGGCCAGTCGCTTCCGAAAGCCAGATGCCCTCCGGCTTTAAGCACTGATTTCCAGGGAAACGCGCGCTGCTCTCTCTCGGGTCCAACGTTTTTAATCCAGGCAGACATCCAGACCGGGTCCGGGTCGGCATGGAGCGGTTGAAAGCTGGCGATGATGCCCGGATTGCCAAACCGCGGGAAGTCGTCGGCGGCCACGCATTCGACATGTTCGATTTTGTGGCGCAGCTCGGGGTGTCCGCTTTCTTTAAGAGCTTTTTCGTAGGCGTCGAGCGTGAGTTTTATCGCCCGGTCGCCGATCGAGTGGGTTGAAACCTGAATCCCGCGCCGGCTGAGTTCAATCACCGTGTTTATGTAATCTTCCGGTTCCCAGAAGAGCTTTCCGCTGTGCCCGTTCATTCCTTCGTACGGCTCGAGCATGGCTGCCGTGCCCGAGTCGATGACGCCGTCGAGCATCAACTTGACGCCGCGAACGGCCAGCCAGCGGTCGTTGTACTTTGCCCGGGCGGCTTCGTACGCTTGAAAATCTTTTTCCTGAGGACCGGGTTCGCTTACCCACATAGTGATAACCAGGCGAACCGTCTGAGAGCCTTCGGCCCGGAGCTGGTCAAAAAGCTCGAGGTCTTCAAACTCGCCGCCGAGTCCATGAGCGCAGGTAACGCCCCGGCGAGCGGCTTCCTTCATTCCGAGGCGCAGCGCTTCGAGTTTTTCCTCGCGGGTCGGTCGGGGGATCAGACGGCTGACGAGATAGCTGGCGCCTTCAAGCAGAGCTCCGGTCGGTTCACCTTTCTCGTCGCGGACGATTTTTCCGTCGGGAGGGTCCGGAGTTTTTCTGGTGATTCCGGCCAGCTCGAGCGCTTTGCTGTTCACCCACGAGGTGTGGCCGTCGGCGCAGCGCATGATGGCCGGCCGATCGGGGATGACTTCGTCTAAGTATTTTTTGTGGGGCATATCTCCTGGAAAGGCTGAGTACATCCAGCCGCGACCCTGAATCCAGGGAAGGTCGGGATGTTCGGAGGCGAATTTTCTGATCCGCTCCTGGATTTCCTCGACCGTGCGGGTTCCGGCCAGGTCAACCAGGTTGAGGTTTAGTGAACCGCCGACAAAGTGAACATGGCTGTCCTGAAAGCCGGGGAGAAGCAGGCGTCCTTCGGCCTGAATTATCTTCGTTGCCGGCCCGGCGTATTTTTTCGCCTGGCGGTTTGAGCCGACGAACACAATCTGCTCGCCCTTTACGGCCACAGCTTCTGCCCAGGGTTGAGCCGGGTTTACGGTGTAAACTTTAGCGCCTGTTATGATGAGGTCGGCCGGCTCCGGCTTTTTAGCGCATCCGGTGAAGGCAAGGAGTGAAAGCAGGAGAACCGGCAGCAACAGCATGAAAATTGACCGGGCAGATTTCCGGCCGCCGGTTGAAGACTTTCTGCTAAAGTTGGTTTCACCTACCCGTGAGTATTTTAAGGAGATTTCTGCTGATTTAATTTTCATTTTTCTCTCCGCCGTTGATTTTACTCCTGTATTATACAAACCTGCCTGGTTAAATTAAAAAAATTTTTACAGGCTCATCGCCCTTGTTTCACCGCGTTCTTTGCTAATATTCAGCCTTGCCTTTCTTGGCGGGAAGAATTTATTCTGTTGACGCGTCAAAAATAATCGGGTAAGCTGGATGAAACGGGAGGCAAGGATGAAGAAATCGTCTCTTAACCGGCGTGATTTCTTGAAATTCGGGCTAACCGGTCTGGTGACCACCGGGGCGGCCGGCCTGCTTCTGGCTGACGACAAAAAGAAGCAGAAGAAAAGCGCGCCTGTCGCAACCGATAAAGACCGGAGTAAAGAACCCCAGCCGCCAGGCGGTCGGCGCGAAGGCTACGTCTACAGGACACTCGGCCGGACCGGAGTGGTGCTGCCGGTTGTCTCGATGGGTGTTATGAATTCCGACAATCCCGAACTCATCCGGGCAGCTCTCGACTCGGGCCTCGTTCATCTGGACACGGCTCATGGTTACCAGCGTGGCCGGAATGAAGAGATTATCGGACAGGTGCTCAAAGGTCGTCCGAGGGATAGCTACTTCATCGCCACCAAGGTCAGAGAAAGCGAAAAATTCTTGGAGATGGTGGATATCAGCCTGCAGCGGCTCGGTCTCGATTATGTCGACATCCTTTATCTGCACAACCTGAGCAAACGCGACAACGTTCTGGCTGAGGGGAATCTCAAAGTAATGGAACAGGTGAAAAAGTCCGGCAAAGCGCGATTCATCGGAGTTTCAACCCATTCGAACGAGCCCGAAGTGATAAGAGCGGCCATCGAAGCCAGGATTTATGACGTGGTGCTGACCGCTTACAACTTCAGAAAAGATAATCTAAAAGATCTCGATGCGGCCATAGCTGAAGCCGCCGCGGTCGGAGTGGGTATCGTCGCCATGAAGACCATGGCCGGAGCTTTCTGGGATAAGCAGCGCACCCAGCCGATCAACACGAAAGCGGCTTTGAAGTGGGCTCTCAACAATCCAAACATCACCACGGCGATTCCCGGCATGACCACCTTCGATCAGCTGAAGAGCAACCTGGAAGTGGTCAGAGACCTGAAGCTCACGCCGGAAGAACTGTACGACCTGAAGATGGGCGAGAACGCCGGTTTGAGCGGACTTTACTGTCAGGGCTGTGAGCGCTGCGTTCCTCAGTGTCCGAAGCAGCTGCCGATACCAGAGATGATGCGCGCTTACATGTACGCTTACGGCTATAAAAATCTGGCGGCCGCGCATGAGCTGGTCAGCTCGCTCAACCTGCCGGATAATCCCTGCACCGGCTGCGACAGCTGTTCGGTGAAATGCGCTTTCAGGTTTGACGTTCGCGAGCGGCTGGTTGACATCAACCGGCTGAAGGCAGTGCCGGCTGAATTTTTCGCCTGAGAAAATCTGTTTTCAGTAGCGTTATTCAGCGCCTTATCAAGCTGAGGATTTTCTCGATAGCCAGGGCGTTGCCGTATGAATCATTAAAATCCAGCAAAGGTGTGACCTCTCCGCGAATAGCCCGGCCAAAATGCTCTATCATCAACTGAAACTGGTCGGCCGGCGGGAAGTGAAAAATTTCAATCTTCTGATTCCGGATGAGCTGAATTTCCGTTTCAAAGTGTTTGGCGGAAAAAGCCCGGTTGAGAAAAATTCGGCCGAGGCAGCCGGAGATTTCCAGCGTGCTCTGGAATTCCAGCTCGAAGCTGCAGGTAAGAAGCGCCTGACGGTTACCGGTAAATTCGCAGAGAACCGAGGTGGTCAGGTCAATTCCGGTCTTTTCGTCAAGGCGGGCGGCAGCCTCAATCCTGACCGGTTCTGACCTGAAGACCAGGCGAGCGGCGTTCAGCGTGTAGCAGCCGACATCGTAGAGAGCCCCACCGCCAGAAGACGGATTCCAGCGGTAATTCGCAGGGTCGCGGTCGAAGATAAAATTGAAAGTGGCCCGGACAACGAGCGGCTCGCCGATGTCTCCGGATTCTATGAGTTCAAGCACGCGTTTCAGCCGCGGGTGGAAGCGGTACATGAAGCCTTCGATCAACAGGCGATGGTTCTTTTCGGCTTCGGCGAACATTTCCCGGACTTCGGCTGCGGTGAGCGCCAGGGGTTTTTCGCAGAGAACGTGTTTTCCGGCGCGAAGAGCGGCAATGGTTAAAGGGTGATGGAGATGGTTCGGAAGCGGGTTGTAAACGGCGTCAATTTCCGGGTCGGAGAGAAGATCCTCGTAAGAACCGAATGCCTTTTTTATGCCGAATCGAGCGGCCCAATCCTTTGCTTTCTTAGCGTCTCTTGAGGAAATAGCCAGGAGCTCCGCGCCGGCTGCCTTTTTTATCGCCGGGATGAAGGCTTTCTCGGCGATGGCCGCGCACCCGAGAATTCCCCACCTGATTTTTTCAGTCATCTTTTTGCCCTTACCTTAATGATTATAATAAAAACGTCCGGAACTTGTATCGCTTCGGCTGAAAGAGTTAGTTCAGACAGTGCCTCTTGACTGCGGGGCGGATCGTTGTCACGGGCATAAAATTGGGGGGCCCCCTTTTAAAATTGCTTCATTTTTTTCAGGAAGGCGGGGTCGACGTCGCAGCCAAGGCCTGGCGCTTCTGGCAGATAAATCGTGCCCCTCTCGACCTTTATTCCGCCGACCACCGGGTCGATTTTATGTTCTGAATTGCCGTCGAGGTCGGCAAAGACGATGTTTTTCTGGCTGGCCACCAGATGTGCCGCCGCTGTCAGCCCGAGCCTTGTTTCAAGCATGCAGCCGACCATGCATTTGATGTTGGCCGCGGCGGCCACGTGGGCAATCTTTAGCGAGTTCAGGATGCCCCCGGCCTTCATCAATTTGATGTTGAAGTAGTCGCAGGCATCTTCCTTTATCAACTTGATGGCGTCAGCCGGTCCGAACAGAGATTCGTCTGCCATGATCGGCACAGGCGATTGAGCCCGCACCTGTTTCAGGCCATAAATGTCTGAGTCCTTCACCGGCTGTTCGCAGAATTCTATTCTGTAAGGCTCCATCTTTTTCAGCGCGTGGATAGCTTCAGGCACTGACCAGCCCTGGTTCGCATCGAGGCGAAGTTTTACCTCCGGACCGATCGCCTGACGCACCGCCGCCACTCGCTGCAGGTCGAGGTCGGGATTCTGTCCGACCTTGATTTTTATCTGGCGATAGCCCTGCTCCACATGTTTCTTAGCGCTGGCGGCCATTTTTTCCGGAGTGTTTAGGCCGGTGGTAATATCGGTTTCGAAGCTCGAACGGTAACCTCCGAGCAATCTGTACAGAGGCAGTCCGGCCACCTTCCCGAGTATGTCGTATAAAGCCGAGTCGAAAGCGGCCACAGCGCTCGGGTTGGAATGCACGATGTTTCCGATGCCGTCGACCAAACCTTCGATGTTATGCGGGTCTTTATCGAGCAGAATTTCTCTGATGGCTCTGGCGGCAGCGATGTTGCTTTCCTGAGTTTCTCCGGTGATTGGCGGGAAGGGGCAGGCTTCGCCTATTCCATAAACTCCGCTATCGGTTATGATTTTAATCAGCACGCAGTTGGCCGCACTTACCGTTCCCAGAGATATCGTAAAAGGTTCGAACAGCGGGACATCATAATTGTATATCTCGATCTTTTTGATTTTCATTTTTTTAACTTCATCGCGGGCGGCAGCCAGCCGGGGAGAAGCCAGACTGAGTTTATCCAGGAAAGTGGCCGAAGCCATTCCCAGCCCGAAAAATTTAAGAAATTGCTTCCGGCTGATTTTCATTTTTGCTCTCCTATTTATGTTATTTTTTCAAACTTTGCCGATAGTCAGGGTTAAAACAGAATGCCTGCCGGTGCTGGAGTTCTGAGTTCTCCCGCCGAATCTCCTTCCATCGCTATCTGATTTTTGCCAGGTATTGTCTTTAATTTCCTCTTTTCCTGCGCTCCATCCTGACCTGAGATGATTTTAAGAAAAACCCGCCGGAAGCTCAACCGAAAAATTCGCGAGAAAATGGCTAAAAGGATCCCTTAATTCCCTATTCTTGAAGCAACACGCTGCATATGTTTAACTTGTCAATGATAATTCAAGTGAGCTTTTCTCTGGCCCAGAATTTGATAAAATTTCCGGGAATATGAATTTTGGGAAAAGAGCGAAAAAAGGTTCTTAAGAAATGGCTGAAATTGGGAGAAAAGGCTGGCTTGAGACCTGGCTGATTGCGGCCAGACCCTGGGCTCTTCCGGCCTCTGCTGTTCCGGTTCTTTTCGGCGGTTCCTTAGCCGCAACCGTCGGCTGGGTCCGGCTTAATATCGGGCTTCTATTTCTAAGCCTGCTGGCGATGGCACTTCTGCACACCGCGGCCAACATGCTCTCGGATGTCGTCGACTGGAAGAGGGGTCTCGACCGCGAAGCCACACCGGTCAGCGGGGCGATCGTTCGCGGGCTGCTCAGTCCGGGCCAGGTGTTGAAGGGGGCGGCGGTTCTTTTTGTTCTGGGCTCGGCGCTGGGGCTGGTTTTAGTCTGGCTGCGGGGATTTCTTATTTTATACATAGGAATAGTAGGGATAATCCTGGGGCTGGCCTATCCCTGGCTTAAAGCTTTAGCCCTCGGAGACCTGGTGGTGTTTGTAAACTTCGCTCTTCTCGGTTCGCTCGGCGCCTGGGCGGTACAGACCGGCCAGTTTTCCTGGCTGCCGGTGATGTGGGCAGTGCCCCAGGGAATGTTAGTGGTGGCCATTCTCCATGCCAATAACTGGCGTGATTCCATCACCGACCGTGAGAAGAAGGTCATTACCTTCGCCTCGGTTCTCGGCGACCGCGGCTCGCTATTTTATTTCGGAAAGCTCATATTCGGCTCGCAACTTCTGATGGCCGGGTTTGTTCTGGTGCCGCGCCTTTTTAACTTAGATTTCCCTTCCCTGCCCCTGACCATGTTGATCGTTGTCCTGGCTCTGCCGGAAGCCTTGAAGCTCTGGCGGAAAGCCAGAAGCAGGTACAATCCCGCGCATCCGCTCGACTTTATAACGCTCGACGGCGCCTGCGCCCGCTATGCGCTGACCTTCGGTCTTCTTTCAGTGGCAGGGTTGTGGCTTGATAAAGGGCTCTCTCTATTTTCCTGAAATGGAGATCAGGAGAAGAGTTTCCCCCGACTGAGTTTGCGTTACTTCAGGAGTATAGATTTAACCCCGGGATGAGGGCAGCGAAGGCAGGAATGGATTTCTCTAAAAGGTTTTGTTGATCATTCTTTTCTCTCTTAATAGTTACCCGGGCTTGATAACTTTTACTGGAAAATATAAGCTGAGTAGAGCAGGACATAAGCCAGAAATAAATAAGTGGCGCTCATCTTTTTTTGAGGTCCTGAAGAGAAATGAAAGGACGCAACTCCGGTCAGATTTCACTTTATCTTTTGACGCTGGCTGTAGCTGTTTATTTTTCCCTGATATTTTCCGGCGCTTTTAGCGCGACGGTTGATTTCTGGTCGCTTTTTGCCGGCGGACTGATGGTTTTTTTGATTTTGACTTCGGCCGTCGACCGGTTTTTCAGCCAGCTGATTTATTTTGACTTCCGGGAAAAAACCTTAAAAGCGCTCGCTCTGGGCGCAGTCTCTGCTTTTTTGCTCTACGGTCTTTTCTTTGCCGGGAACTTGTTTCTCCGGAAAATTTTCCCGGCGAGCGCGGAGCAGCTCTCTTCAATCTACAGCCTGAAAAACGGAAGCAGCGAGCTGAGAATAGGTCTTTTTCTCGGTTTGATCATCGGACCCGGGGAAGAACTTCTCTGGAGGGGCTGGCTTCAGAGGCGCTGGTCAGGAATTCTCGGAAGGACTGACGGCTGGCTGGCCGTCAGTCTGCTTTATGCGCTGGTGCACCTGCCGGCCGGCAATCCGGTTCTGGTGCTGGCGGCGCTGGTCTGCGGGCTGGGGTGGGGCTTTCAGTATTACCGGTTTAATTCCCTGCTGGCAAATGTGGTCAGCCACACCCTCTGGGACCTTATGGTGTTCATCTTCTTTCCGTTTGCTTGACCGGGTTGAGCCCTGAAAGGAGCCGGTTCTGTGTTTTCTTAAATCCTTTTCCGGGAAGCAGTTTTGCTCGACAGATTTAACCGGGAGAAAGAGCTTTCATGTCAATAAATCATGGCTGCCAGCGCTCGTAGTTCACCAGCTCCGAAAGATCCTTTCTCTTTTTCGGCGCGGGCTGGTCAGCCGGATAGCCCAGAGGAGTGAAGGCCAGCGGTTCGACTTCCGGCGGGAGCGAAAAGATCTCGCGGGCCACCTGCGGGTCAAACGCGCCCACCCAGCAGGTGCCGAGCCCTTCGTTCGCGGCGGCTAAAATCAGATGGTCCATGGCGATCGCGGCATCCACATCAGCGTAATTTTTCCCGTCACGGCGCTTCCAGGCAGCTTCCGGAATGGTCACGATTCCGATGATAAGCGGCGCCTGGGTGAACCACTCCCGGTGGTAAAGCCGCTTCAATTCCTCCTCGCGTCCGCGGGTGTTTATGACCAGCAGGCGAAACGGCTGCCGGTTGGCGGCGGTCGGCGCCAGACGGGCGGCTTCAAGAATCCTCTGCAGTTTATCCGGCGGAACCGGGTCCGGACGATATGCCCTCACGCTGTAACGATGCTTGATGAGTTCGCTGAATTCCATTCTCTCCTCCTTCTCTCACATGAATTTTATTT
>FWWL01005485.1_pt1 | contig 19752 bp, 20 predicted proteins | sample 2228331 | NCBI WGS metagenome assembly FWWL01 (sample SAMEA103939775, study PRJEB20133) | metagenome | reverse complement strand
GGGAGGTGCGAAGGGAGGCAGTGCGGGTCTTGCTGCCCGAGGTCGTGGTCAAGGTTCTCCTTCGGGAGCTTCATGCCTTGGGCCTGTGGCCCCCGGGTGGGGGAGCAGGGAGCACGTGTTTATGCAGGATATGCGGGAGGTGCAAGTTTTGAGTAACCGAAGTGATCCCTTTATGGGAGGGCGAGACCGCCCCTTGGAAGGGATACGCATCCTTCGCCTGGATTTTTTGTTTTGATTATCTCGTGTGCTACCTGCTCCGACCCCTTTGGATGGGCCAAAAGAGGGGGCTAGGCACGACCACGCGCACCCCCTCTGCACCGAAATCCTCCGGATCGTGCGAAACGCGGAGCCCCTATGGGCCGGGCCGGCTCAATCGCCGGCCGCCAGGGAGGGTGAGGTTTGGGGGATTGAGGTCATCGGTGCCAGGCCCCTCCCCATCGCCAGGCAGCAAACGAGGTTATTTAGAGCGGCTCCTGGGAAGAATATGCCCGCACTCGACTCGCTTTTACAGGCCATTCAACCCCCCAGGAAAGCCCTGACTTCTTTCAATGTAGGCGGCTGACCCTTGGTGCAGTGCAGGGCTGCCACCGCCGTAGCGAACTCGAGGGCCTCCACACTACCCTTGCCCTCGGCAATAGCCAGCGTAAAGGCGCCGTGAAACACATCCCCCGCTCCGGTGGTATCACGCACGTGTACCTTATGGGCCGCTATCTGCCCTTCCCCATACGCGACTCCCTCAGCGCCCAAAGTTACGGCGGCAAAAACCTCCAGCGCTTGCAACTGGGCCAGGAGGGCCTCCACCCCCCCTTTCTTCTGGGCCAGTTCCTCCGAGGCCACCACATGGGTAGCCACCTGGGTCAGCATCCAATCCTCGTCACGGTCACGGTCAAGGTCGAGCACAACTGGAATTCCGCGCGCTCTTGCAGCCTGACCCAGTCCATAACCGGCGGAGGCCCAGCGCCCATCCAGAAGCACCGCTCCCACCCCCTTTAGCAACCGCTCCTCGTTTAGCACCAGTTCTTCGGGCAGCGCAGGCCGGTAGGGAAAAATATATCGTTCGCCCTCCGGCGTAACCAGCACCGCGGAAACGGGTGTGGCCGAGCCGAGCTGGAAGTGGGTTTTGACCCCTTCGGCCTCGAGCATCCCCTGCAAACGCTCACCCACTGCATCATCGCCCCGGCGGCTCACCAGGTGGGCCTCGGCCCCTAAGCGGGCCGCGGCCACTGCCGCTACCGCCGCCGGCCCCCCGATGGTCTCGCGGTAGGCCCGTACCCCGGTGCGGCTCTGGCTGGGAGGAAACTCCTCTATGTAAAAACGCTGGTCCAGGTTGGCCCAGCCCACCGTAAGAAGCTTCACCATACCAGCCGATTCTCCTCTGGCAAAGCAGGCAGCACCTCGAGGCCCAACCAGGCGCACATCTCCAAAAGGGCCTCCTGGTAGGCCCCCATCCCCAGAACCAGGTGGTGGGGCAGGCGGTGGTTCAGCCAGCTTGCCACAAACTGGCGGGGGGTTAGGGGCCAGCCCGCCCAGGTGGTCTGGGCAAACCAGCTCGAGTCCCCCTCATAGCCTTTCTCCCCAGTCAAAACCCCCCCATACACCACCACCCGCTGCCCCGGCAGCAGGCGCAGCCCACACACCGGCCCGGGCCGCAGGGCCATATCCCGCACCGCGGGCAGCCGACGGTTGAAGTGCGGTACCAGCCGGGTGGGGCCCGCCGCCCAAGCCCGCGGAGCCTCCCCCCCGTGCCAGAGCATGACCCCTTTGGGGGAAAGGTGGACGATGTCCAGCAGGATGGCCGGCTGACCGGAGATGGCCTGCAGGACCAGCATGCTGGCCAGCCCCATCACATCGCCCTCGGGGGCCAAGGTATACCCCTGATCACTCAAGCGGGCCATGGCCGCATAGGGCATCACCCCGGTTCGCTCGGGAATTTCCGGCCACTCCCGCAGGGCCACCCCGGCGTAGGGCCGGGCTAGTTTTTCCAGGGCCAGCTCGAGGCGAACACTCTGCTGCAGCGCCTCAGGGGGATACTCGGAAAGCTCCTTTAATCCCGCCGCCCGCTGGGCCACCTCCTCCTCCGAGACGGCCGCCAGCGCCCCCCAAAGCTCGTCCAATCCGGCTTTTTCCACCACCAAGCCGGTCTCGGGTAGGGCTTCAAAGGCAAAAAAGCCGGGGGCAGCCCCTCCCAACCACAGCACCCGCCCCTCCCGCAGGGCCTTGGCCCCGCGTAAAGCCGCCAGGGTGGTCTTCAGGCGGGCCTGGAACCAGGCATCCTCCACCGTGCCGTAGAACCACTTGGTGGGCCGGGAAGCCAAAGAAACCCCCAGGTTGAGGCCACAGAGGGCATTCTGCGGCAGCGGCCCGCTATCCCACACCTCAGGCAGCGCCCAAAGCCCCAGGGGAAGCGGCAGCTCGAGCAAAGGCCGCAATACCTCACCCGTGGCAAAGGTCACCTGTTGTAGCAAGAGGAAATCCAGGCCAGCCCCCTGGGCCGCCCGGGCCGCGGCCTCCGCCTGGAGAGCGTCGGCCACCGGTTCAGCCAGGTAGACCAGCTCGAAGCCCAAGCGGGGGCCGAGGGCTTCTAGGGCCTGCCGGGCGGCGCGCTCGAGGCCCAAATGGGCCCCCCGGAAAAGGGGGCGCACAATGGGTACCAGACCAATCCTTAGCACGCGCATAAAGGTATTCTCACCGATGTTGCCTCCGATACTCCTTCAACCCTTTACCCCACCCTGGGTCAGGCCGCCCACCACCCGCTCCTGGAAGATGGCGATCACCAGGGCCACCGGCACCAAGGCAATCACCAGCGCCGCCGAGATGAGCGGCCAGGGAAAGGTGTACTCCCCCTGCAAAAACTGAATCCCCACCGGCAGGGTACGCATGGCCTGCGAAGGCATCAGAGTCAGGGCCAGCAAAAACTCGTCCCAGCTATTGACAAAAGCCAGAATGCTGGCAGTGAACACCCCCGGGGCCGAAAGGGGCACCACCACCCGCCACAAAGCCCCCAGCCGGGTACAGCCATCCACCATGGCCGCCGATTCCAGGTCCTTGGGGATGCCCTGAAAAAAGCTCACCAGCACCAACGTGGCCACGGGAATGGAAAGGGCCGCGTGGGGCAAAATCAGGGCAATGTAGTTGTTGCGCAAGCCCAAAGCCAGGACCATCTCGAACAAGGGCAACAGCAAGGTGACGGTAGGGAACATGGAAACCCCTACCAAAAGGGAGAAGATCAGGGTCTTGTAAGGGATGCGCAGGCGGGCTAGGGCATAGGCCGCTAAGGCCGAGACAAACACGCATAAAAGCGTAGCCCCCACCGCCACGATCAGGCTGTTGATGAAATAGCGTCCAATGGGGGCACTAGTAAAGGCTTGGATGTAGTTCTGCAAGGTGGGGTTCTCCGGCCACCAGGTGATGGGAATCTGGGTCAGCTCCCCCTCGGTTTTGAAGGAGGTCAGCAGAATCCAAACCGCCGGGAAAAACCCATTGACCATCACGATAGCCGCTGCGAGCCAAAGCCAGATGCGTGGAGTATTGAGCCGCATACGCCCCCTTCAATCCTCGGCTCCACGCACATAGCGCAAGTAAACCAAGGTCACCGCAAAGCTAATCAAAAACATCAGCACCGCTAGGGCTGAGCCGTAACCGAAGTTCAGGTTCTCGATGCTGGTGGTGCGCACATACATGGCCAGGGTCTCGAAGGCGCTACCCCCGTTCTGCATAGCATAGGGGATATCAAAGGTCTGAAAAGCGGTGATGGTACGAAAAATGGCCGCAACCAGAATGGCCGGGGTCAGCAGGGGCAGGGTGATGCGCCAGAAACTCTGCCAGCGGTTGGCCCCGTCCACCGCTGCCGACTCGTAAAGCTCCTTAGGGATAACCTGCAAACCGGCCAGCAGAATCAGGGCCACGAAAGAGCTGCTCTTCCAGATGATGCTGATGCAGATGGCCCAGAAAAGCAGCTCGGGAGTAGTCACCCACAACAAGCGTTCCCCCCCCAGGCGTACCAGAATATCGTTGACCACCCCGTACTGGCTGTCGAAGAACCAGCGGAAGATCAGACCGGCAAAGACCAGTGGCAAGGCCCAGGGCAGGAGCAAGCCCAGCCGCACCGGCCACTTGACCCGAAAGGGCAGGTTGGCCAGCAAAGCCAGCAAAAGCCCCACCAGCAAAGCCCCCGGCACCGTAACCAACACGATGAGCAGGGTATTCCACAAAGCCGTCCAAAAGCGCTCATCGGATAGGGCCTGAGCAAAGTTGGATAGGCCCACGTAGACCGGGTTGAAGCCGGTTTCGTCGGTCAGGCGACGGCGGAAAAGGCTAGTGTAGATCAGGCGGGCCACTGGGTACAAAGCCACCAAGGCCAGCAACATAGCTGCGGGGAGCAAGAGCCAGAAGGCCAGGGCCCGCTCGCTCAGGTCACCGAAGCTACGGGGATACTTAGGCTGGGTCATACCCACCTCCAGTGGCCTGTTTTTTCTGTTCCGGCCATCCGCATAAGGCTCCTCTCGGTAGAGGAGCGGGAGCCACTCGGCTCCCACTCCTCGCTAAGCGGCCTACAAGCCTATGGCTAGCGCCCTCCGTAAATGGCTTGCAAGCGGCTTACGATCTCTCGCGCCCCTTGCTCTGGGGTCTTCTGCCGGGCCAACACCTGGTTGGTGGTCACCCGGATGACCTCGGAAATCTCCGCATAGCGGGGGTGTTGGGGACGGGCCCGGGCCGCCTGAACCACCGGTAGGGCTTGGGCGAACCAGGGGTTTACCCGCAAAATATCCGGATCGCGGTAAAGCGCGGGGAAGACCGGCAGGTTGGAGGCTTCGATGGCCAGGATTTTGGAGACCTCGGGGCTGCTCAAGAAGCGCACCAACTTGTGGGCCTGGGCCTTATTTCGGCTGAAGTCGGAAACCACCCACTGCCAGCCCCCCAGACAACTGGCTTGGCGCCCTCCGGGGAAGGCCGGCAGGGGCACCACCCCGATCTTACCTTTAACCTGGCTGTCGGCATCGTTTTGGAACCTGTTCCAGGCATAAGCGAACAGGGTGCCGAAGACCCAGCGGCCCGCCTGCATCTCGCTGCGGATGGTGTCCTGAGGCTTTTCCGCCATGTTGGGCGGCGAGACCCGCTGATCCATCAGGCCCACCCAGAACTGCAGGGCCCGCTGGGCTTGCTCCACGGTAAGGGCAAACTGGCCCTGGGCGTTGGTCACATCGCCCCCCGCCGCCCAGATGGGCAGGAGGAAGGTGCACACCGTTCCCTCAACCGGTGCACCAATAAAGCCGATGCCGTTGAGGTTGGGGTTATTCTCCCGCTGTAGGATGGTCTGGGCTTGCTGAATGGCCTCATCCCAGGTAGTGGGGGGTCTGAAGCCGTACTTTTCCAGTAGATCGGCCCGGTAGTACAAGAACATAGCATCGGCAAACCCAGGCAGGGCCACCAGCTGACCGTTGATCACGTTGGCCTGGGAGTAGGCGGGCAGATACTGCTGCAAAAGGCTCTGACGTGAGGCCGCCGGCAGGTACTTGTCCAGGGTGTCGGCCCAGCGGCTGGCCAGGTACTGGGCGGGCCGGATGACGTCGATTAGGATGACGTCGATGCTGGGGTCACGCGAGGCCAACACAGTGGTTAGGTACTGTTGCTGCTGGTCGGAAGTCGCCCCCCCGACCTCCACATCCACCCGGACGCCAGGGTTACGCGACTGGTAAAGGTCGAAGATTTTGCGCATCACATCCGGGCGCTGCTGCCCACCCACAAACACCCGCAGCCGGGTCTGCTGGGCCAGACCCACCGACATCACCAGCAAAGCCACCATCAACCAAACTATCTTCCTCATGGGTTTCCTCCTTCTATCAGGTGTAAACCAAGTTTGCTAAGTTCAGCCTGCAGGCTCTCGTCCACCTCCACCCCCTCCCGCAGGGCTTTCTCCCGCAAAGCGGCCCGGCGTGTCCCGGGAACCCGGCCCCCCGCTTCCTGCAACGCCTGGATGAGCTGCATCACCCGGGCGGGGTAGTGATGGCCGAAAGAGAGCGGATCCAAAGCCATCAGCAAGAGGCCCGGCTTGGCGGCCTGCTCGGGTGGCATCCAGGGCAGGGGTAGCTCGAGGGAAAGCGCATCCCCCGCCAAAGCGCCCGCCAAAATCTCCACCAACACCGCCAAGGCCAACCCCTTTCCCCCACCAATGGGCAGCAGCGAGCCTTCCAGGGCGGCCTGGGCCTGGGTCGTTGGCTGGCCTCTCTTGTCGAGCGCCCAGCCTGGAGGAATGGGCTCACCCCTTTTTGCTGCTGCGATAATCTTACCCCGGGCCACTACCGAAAGGGAGGCATCCACCACCACTGGCTGAGGATGGGCTGGGGCCCCCAGAGCGATGGGATTGGTGCCTAAAACCGGCCCCGGCGCAAGAGCGGGCGGGGTATTGGCAAAGGCCAGGGCCACCAGCCCTTGCTGGGCCAGCCGACCCACATAGGCCGAGAGCACCCCGGCATGCCCCGCATTGCGCACCGCCAGCACCCCACTGCCCTGGGAACGGGCCATAGGAAGCAACACCTCTACCGCTCGCAAGCCCGCCACCGGCCCAGGGGCCCCATCGGCGTGGAGAATGGCCACGCTGGGCCGGGTTTGCTCGAGGTGCATCCGCGGCTGGGGGTTCAGCCCCCCGGCCCGGAGCTGCTGGGTGTACTGGGCGACGCGGGTTAGGCCGTGGCCCCGGTTGCCCTCGAGCTCAGCCTCGAGGATCACCTCGGCCATGGCCCGCGCCCCCTCGGGTGCCACTCCCAGCTGTTGGAAGTGGGCGCAAAGCTGCCGCTCTAGCTCGGGATAGGCAATTCTCATGCAACCCCCAGCAGGTGCAAAACCCCCTCGGCCACCCGCAGGCTCACCGCCTCCTGGGCCTCGGCGCTCAGGCCAGCGATATGGGGGGTTATCCACAGGTTATCCACACCCCGCAAAGGGTGCTCGGCAGGCAGGGGCTCGGGGTCCACCACATCCAGCACCGCCCCCGCCAGGTGCCCCGAGCGAAGCGCGGCGGCCAGGTCGGTGGCTTCCACCAGTTCGCCCCGGGCGGTGTTAATCAGGTAGCTACCCCGGGGCATGAGGGCCAGGGTCTCGGCCCGGATCAGGCCCCGGGTCTCGGGGGTAAGGGGAGCATGGAGCGACAAAAACTGGGCCGAGCGGAGCACCTCGGGGGTGGAGACCAGACGAATCCCCAGGTCTTCCACGACCATCTCCCAGGGCAGGCGCATGGGGTCGGAGGCCACCACCCGCATGCCGAAGGCTCGAGCCCGCCTAGCCACCCGCAGGCCCACCTCCCCCAGGCCTACCAGCCCCAAGGTCTTACCCGAAAGCTCGAAACCGCCAAAGGCCGCTCGGTTCCAGCCTCCCTGGGCCACGTGGGCCGCAGCCCCGGCCAGGTTGCGCGCGAGGTGCAACAACGCAGCCAGCACATACTCGGCTACAGCATTGGCGTTGATCCCCCTGGCGTAGTAAAGCACTACCCCTGCAGCTTTCAGGTCGGGCTGCACGATGTTGTCCAGCCCTACCCCCAGCCGCCCCACCACCTTCAGGTGCGGTGCAGCTTTGAGCAGGTCAGCATCCACCCGGGTCTGGTTGCGCACCACCAGGGCGGTGGCCTGGGCCAGCCGGGCCTTCAGGGCCGGGCGGTCCTGCCAGAGCTGGGGGTCGTAGTACACCTCCACCCCCGCCTGCTGGAGACGCCGCAACCCACTGGGACTCATAAACTCGCAAACCACAATCATGTCAGGCGCTAGGGTACAGCTTGGTCAACACGAACTCGTTGTGCCGCAGCAATTCGGCAGCCGTCAGACGCCCATTGACGGTGCGCACAAAGACCTCCATGATCCGGTCGGCGGCCTGCTCAAGGCCAATCTCGCCCACCAGCAGATCCGGCAGCTTGACGTCGATGTGCTCGCTCATGGTGCTACAGGTAATGGGGTTGGGCGAGACCTTGATGACCGGCACGATAGGGTGCCCCACCACGTTGCCCTGCCCGGTGGTGAAAAAGTGCAGCACGCTGCCCGCCGCCGCGCATAAGGTGACCTGCTCGGCCCCGGCAGAGGAGCTGTTCATGAAAACCAGCCCCTGGCCAGGCGGCACCGGCTCGGCGTAGTTCAGCACCGCATTTACTGGGCGGCTACCGGTCTTCTGGATATTGCCCAAGGCCTTTTCCTCGATGGTCGAAAGCCCTCCGCGGATATTGCCCTCGGTGGGCTGAGAGCCCAAAAGATCCACCCCCTGGGCCTCGATCATGCGGATGTAATCGTTGTACATCTGCATAAACCGGCGCTTGAGGGCCGGGGTGGCGCAGCGGTTGGCGATCAGGTGCTCGCCCCCGGTGAGCTCGGAGGTCTCGCCAAAGATGACCGAGGCCCCCATATCCACCAGCCGATCCACCACCCGGCCCTGGGCCTTATTACCGGCCAGGCCCAGCGTAGGGTCGGACTCGCCGCACTTGATGGAAAGCACCAGCTCCGATACTTCGATGGGCTCCCGCTTGAGCTCGGAGGCTTCCTGCACCATCCGGTAGGCAGCCCGCGAAGCCATATTGATCACATTGAGGTCGCCGTGGCGCTCGATGGAGAAGGTCTCTACTGGCTTGCCGGTCTGGGCGATAGCCGAGGCCACCCGCTCGGTCCATTTGGGCTCAATGCCGATGACCACCGCCCCGTACACGTTGGGGTTGGCCCCGTGGCCCGACAGGGTACGGAAGGTGAGCTCTAAGTCCTCACCAAACTGCAAACGGCCGTAGGGGTGGGGCAGGGCAATGGCCCCGTTGATGAGCCGGGCCACCCCCTCGGCAGCGGCGTTGGAGAGGTCGTCCACCGGCAGCACCAGCACATGGTTGCGTACCCCCACTCGCCCGTTGGGGCGACGGTAGCCTGTCAGTGGAAGGGTTTTGGCCACACTCTTGCGGGCCATTACCTGCCCCCTTTCTTTGCCGCTTTTGGCTTTTTGGGCTGGCCATAGTTCCAGCGCAGGGTGCGCAGGTTGTGCACATGGACATACCCGCCTTTGCGGACAGCCTGGGTGGTCTGGCCCACCGGCTCACCGTACTCGATGACCACATGCCCCACGGGCAGGTCCCTTAGGGCCAGCTTGTGGCCCAGGGGCACATCCTCCAGCAGCCTGATCTTGAGTGGCTTACCGCCCTCGAGGCTGTGGATAAGCAGTTCCTCGCCGGCCTTGAGGTCGGCTACCGCCACGGCCACATCGTCGGTGATTTTGTGGGCTAAAGCTCTATGCGCCACTGATTCCTCCTCGGGTTTGCAGCAGATTTTATATCTAAAATCTTTTGTGGTCAATGTGCTAATATGAACGAAAGACTATGACCCTAGCACGCACCACCCTGAACCGCGAGGCCTATAAGGCTCTGCGGCAGGCTATTCTGGGGCGCAAAATCCCTCCCGGACAAAAGCTGGTGGTTCGGGTGCTGGCCGAAGACCTAGGCCTTTCCCCCACCCCAGTCAAGGAAGCCTTGAGCGCCCTCGAGCGCGAAGGGCTGGTGGTGGCCATACCTCACCGGGGCTACTTCGTGCTGGAACCCACCCTAGAGGATGTGCGGGAAATCTACAGCCTGCGCGAGGTACTGGAGGGGCTGGCCGCCCGACTAGCCGTAGAGAACAACGGCAAAGCCTTGCTACGGAAGCTGCTGCGGCTTTTCCAGAAGCAGGGCGAAGCCGCGGAAAGAGGGGATATGGAAAGCTACGGCGACCTCGACCTGGCCTTCCACCGCTGCTTCTGGGAGGCCTCGGGCAGCCGGCGCCTGCTGGCTACCGCCGAGACCATCGACGGCCAGATTCGCATGCTCATCAACAGCTCAGCAGCCATTCCCGGGCGTCTATCCCAGTCGCGGGCCGAGCACCAGGCCATCCTCGAGGCCGTGCATGACAAAAACCCCGAGGCTGCCGAAGCGGCCATGCGAACCCATGTGCGCAATGCCGGGCAGGCCCTGGAGGGGTTTCTGCGGAAGAAGCAGCGGCGCTGAAAAACCGGGTCATCCCCTCAGCCCATCGCTAGACCTCGAGCCTCCCAGCAAAAACCCGCCCCACCGGACGTCCGCCTTCCCACAAGGTTAGGTCGGCGGGGGCTCCCGGGCGGATCAGGCCGTGCTGAGGCCAGCCCGCGGCCAGAGCTGCTCCCCGGGTATGGGCCCATAAAACCTCTGCTGGGGTGAGGTTCTGTCCTGGGTTCAAAGGGTGGTGGGTCGCCGCTTGAAGGTTCAACTCGAACAAGGGTTTCATTACCGGGGCGTCGGAGCCGAAGGCCACCGGCAGGCCAGTATTCCATAGGTCACGCAGACGGAAGGCCTCATGCTCGTAGCCCTTCAGGTGAAAACGCACCAACTCGGCATCGCCCAAAAGGTGCATGGGCTGCAAAGAAAGGGCCACGGCCAGGCCCCGAAAACGCGGCAGGGCCTGGTCGCGCACGTGCTGGGCGTGCTCGAGGCGCAAAGGGCGGGGAGGCTTCTCTAGCGACAGACGCTGAAAAACCTCCAGCACCCGCTCCACCGCCTGGGTGCCGATGGCGTGCACCGCCAGGCCAAAACCGGCCTCTAATGCCGCCCGGCCTTCCTCTTCGATAAGCTCGGGGGGGTCGAGGGACAGACCCTGCGAGCCGTCGGGGTAGGGTGCAACCATCCAAGCGGTGCGGCTGCCCAATGCTCCATCAGCAAAAAACTTGACGGCAGCCAGCTCGAGCCGCTCCCCCCGCCAGCCCGGCTGAGCCTGGCGCCAGTGGTCGCGATCCAGGGCCCACCACAACCGCACCGAAAGCCGGCCCGAGGCCGCCAGTTGTTCCGCCAGGCGGTAGTGGCACCAGCCCATGTGGTGCACCGCGGTATACCCCCGGCGGGCCAGATCGGCCAGGCCCCGCTCGAGCTCGGCCAGCCCCGGTGGGGGCATAGCCGCTGAAACCAAAGTCTGGGCGTTTTCCAAGAGGTAGCCGGTAGGCTCACCCGCCGCGTCGCGTACCAGCCGGCCTCCCGGTGGGTCGGGGGTGTGGGCTCCCAGGCCAGCTTGCTCCAACGCCTGGCGGTTGACCCAGGCCGAGTGAAGGTCGCGGCTTTGCAAAAATACCGGGTGGTGTGGGGCTGCCGCGTCAAGCAGTTCGCGACTGGGGTAGGCCTGAAACAAATACCCTGCCCCCCGAATCCAGGTGCCCGGAGGCAGGGTGCGGGCCTTTTCCGCCACCCGCTGGGCCACCGCCTGAGGCTCGGTCAGGCCTTCCAGGTCGAGGCTCTCTAGCTGGAGCCCCCATAGCTGGGGGTGGGCGTGGGCTTCGTGCAGCCCCGGGGTGATCTGCTCGAAGGCTTGGCGCCGGGCCCCAGGGTAGCGCGCCCGCAGGTCCTCCAGGAAGCCCACATCGGCAATCCGCTCCCCCTCCAGGTAAACCGCCTGGGCCTCTTTTGGCTCGGTGAGGGTGTGCACGCGGCCATACAGGAGCATATGGGCATGCTAACTTGCTCTTTTCCCAGGCTCAAGCCTCAGAAAACTTCACATATCCTGCATACCCTGTCGCTATACTCGAGGCCAGATGAAGCGTGCATGGTGGGTAGGCCTGGGCATTCTCAGCGGATTGTGGCTAGGCTGGACCTCCTTCGAGCGTTACCACCACCAACGCATCTACCCCGGGGTGCAGGCCGCCGGAGTAGCGGTGGGGGGCCTAACCCTAGAGGAAGCCGCTGCCAAGGTCGCCGCCGCCACACAAAACACCCCTCCACCCCGCCTAACCCTCAAGGCCGGAGGGCAAACCCTCGAGGTCTCCGCCGCCGAGCTGGGCTGGGCCCCCGACCCCCAGGCCACGGCCGAAAGGGCTTTTGCCGTGGGGCGCAGCCGTTGGACCGAACGTATTGCGGCCCTGCGGGGCCAGGTCAGCGTACTCCTGGTACCCCGTATAAACCAAGACAAGCTGGAGCAACGCCTGCAAGCCATTGCCCGTGCCCTCGAGCGCCCTCCCCGCGAGGCCCGGGTGGTCTACCAAAAGGGGCGGTACCTGGTGCTGCCTGAACAAGCCGGTTGGCAACTGGATGTTCAAAGCGCCATGCAAACCTACCTTCGGCACCCCGAGCAGAGCACCCTGGAGTTCTTTCCCCGAAGCATCCTGCCCCGCCTGACCGCCCCCATGCTAGAAGCGGTAGCCCGAAAAGCCAACGAGCTGCTGCGCCCCATCACCCTGGTATACCCCGAGCCTGGTGGAAAGACCCACCGCCACACCCTGACCGCCGAGCAGGTGGCCCGCCTCCTCAGTGTGCAGGAAGAGGTGTGGGTCAACACCCGAGCCCTGAACCAACTCCTGGCCCGGATAGCCCAGCGCTACGACCGGCAACCGGTGGATGCCCGCTATGTTTTGGGGGCCGAAGGAACCCTAGCCGTGCGCCCCGAGGTAGAGGGGTGGAAGCTGAACCAGCCGGAAAGCCGTAAGCGGCTGGAGCTCGAGCTTTTGCGCCCCGACCTAAACGAGTTCCAGCTAAAAGTAGAGCCCAAGGCCCCCCAGGTGCGCGCGGCCAACCTGCCCAAAGCCGAGGCGCTGGTATTGCTGGCCGAGGCCACCACCTACTACGCTGGCTCGAGCCCCGAACGGGTGGCCAATGTGCACGCCGCCGCCCGCAACCTCGACGGCTACGTGGTACCTCCGGGAGGGGTCTTCGACTTCAACCAGGCCATCGGTCAGATCACCCCGGAAAACGGCTTCAAGGAAGCCCTGGTCATCTCCGGGGGCCGTACCCTCAAGGGGGTGGGGGGTGGGGTCTGCCAGGTCTCAACCACCGCTTTTCGGGCCCTTTATCGGGCAGGGTTACCTATCCTTGAGCGTAACCCGCACGCCTACCGGGTGCGTTGGTACGATAACATCGTGGGCTTCGACGCGGCGGTCTACCAGCCCTATCTAAACCTGCGGGCCCAAAACGATACCCCTGGCCCTTTGGTGGTGCGCAGCAGCGTCACCCCCACTACCCATACCGTGCGCCTCTACGGGATTCCCGATGGACGCAACGTAGAGGTCTCCAAACCCGTCATCCTCTCCCGCACCCCGCACCCGCCCCCGCAGTACATCCCCGACCCTAGCCTACCCCCAGGTGAGGTCAGACAGGTAGACTGGGCGGTGGACGGCTTCCGCACCCGCATCACCCGCCGCATCACCCGCCCCGACGGGGCCATTCAGCTAGACGAACTCCACTCCAACTTCCGCCCCTGGCGAGCGGTCTACCGGGTAGGGCCCCCGTCAACCGAGGCGGCCTCGAGGTAGACCCTACCCCAAGGCCAGCTCTACCCGGTTGCGGCCCAGCTGCTTGGCCTGGTACAAAGCCCGGTCGGCCCGCTCCAGCAGATGGTGGATGCTATCCCCTAGGTGGCCCTCGGCCACCCCAAAGCTGGCTGAGACCGTCCCCACTCCCTCAAATGGCCAGAAAGCGATGTCCTCGCGCAGGCGCTCCACCGCCGCCAACACATCGTGCTGGCTATCCCCGCGCATGATGATCATGAACTCCTCACCACCCCAACGCCCCAGCATATCCTCCTTACGCAGCGAACTCCGCAGGCGGCGGCCCACCTCTCTGAGCACCTCATCGCCTACAGCATGGCCGAAGCGGTCGTTGATCTGCTTGAAGTGATCGATGTCTAGCAAAACCACATAGAGGCCGTGCATCCGTTGGGATTCGGCCTCCAAGCGCTCGCTTAGGGCCAACCGGTTAGGCAGATTGGTTAGGGGGTCGGTACGGGCCAGAGTGTGCATCTGGGCTACCTGTTGGTGGGCGTGGGCCAGATGATCTTTGACCAGGGCCAGCAGGTACAGCAGCCCGCCCATGGCCACCAAGCGCATCTGTCCGCGCAGGAAGGCCAGAAACTCCTGCCGGTAGTGGCCCGTCCAGACCTCGGGAATCAGGCGCAGCAACCCCAGCAGCAGGGTCACCAGCATCAAGGCCAGGCTAAACCAAAAGCCCTGCCGGGGAAGGAAGACGATGTAGGCCAGAACCATCAAAAAAGCCATGACCCAGTAGCTGCCTTCGATCTCCACCCAGTTGCTCTTCAGATCACCCCAAAAAAAGCCGTGGGCTATCTTGGCCAGAAACAAGGCCCCCACACTCCATAGCACCTCTGCCTCGATCCGCTGCAGATTGCCTCTTCGCCACAAGCGCCAGGCCCACTGCAGGCATAGCAAGGCAAACCAGGGGTACACCCAGCGAACAAAAGGTTGTTCGTACTGCACCAACCAGGTAGCCAGAATCACCGGGATAGCCAACAGCAGACCACCCATGTAGGCTACACGGCGAATCTCTCCGGCTGGCTCCGGGCGCAGTGCCTGCATGCTTGCCAGTCTATCCGGTAAATCCAGGAAAACAATCGAATTTTGCACCAAGTTAGGTTTTAGTGCTGGTTTCCGGGTGGGCCAACCTCGACCTTCTCGCCAAAGCGCCGCTCATTGCCCGCCTGCAAGCGCCGGATATTCTCGCGATGGGTCCAGAAGATGAGCAGCGCCAAGGCCAGCACTGTCAGAATTTCCCAGGCTGGCCGCCCCGCAGCGACCGCCACCACCACCGCGGTCAGGCCCCCCACCATGCTTCCAGCCGAGACGTAGCGGGTCAGCCACATGGTCAGCACGCCCACCGGGAAGGTTAGCAAGGCCACCCAAGGGTCAAGGAAGAGCAGGGTGCCAAAGCTGGTGGCTACCCCTTTACCCCCAGTGAAGCGCAGGAAGACCGAGTAGTTGTGCCCCAGCACCGCGGCCAGGGCTACCCCGCCCAACAAGGGCCCCTCGAGGCCCACCCCCCGGGCAATGAATACCGCAATGCCCCCCTTAAAAACATCGAAGGCCGCCACCGCCAGCGCTGGCCCTGCCCCCAGGGTACGCAAAACGTTGGTGGCCCCGGTATTGCCCGAGCCCACCTTCTGGATATCCACCCCGTATAACCGGGCCACCCAGGCCCCCGCAGGAACCGCACCGAACACATAGGCCAACAACAGGATCAGCCCGGTTTGCCACTCCACAGGGGCATTGTATACCCAGGGGCCGCTAATCGCTAAAACGCTCCTCTTTCCAGGGGTCGCCCCGGCGGTGGTAGCCATTGACCTCCCAGAAGCCCAGCTCCTCCCGATCCAAGAACTCTATGCCCCGCACCCATTTGGCGCTCTTCCAGGCGTACAGGTGGGGCACCACCAGGCGCAGTGGGCCGCCGTGCTCGCGGGGCAGGGGCTGGCCAAAAAGGGTGTGGGCCAGGAGGTTCTCTTCGCGCAGGAAGTCGTCCAGGCCCAGGTTGGTGGTGTAGCCGCCGTAGCAGTGCACCAGCACCGCTTTGGCCTGCGGCTTGAGCCGGACCTGCGCCATCAGGTCGGGGATGCGGATACCCCGCCACTCTACGTCCAGCTTGCTCCAGCGGGTCACGCAGTGGAAATCGGCGGTCAGGTCGGACTGGGGCAGGGCCATCAGGTCGGCCCAGCTAAAGGTTTGGGCTTCTTCCACTTGGCCTTTGACCTCGAGCCGCACCTCCTCAGGCCTAAGCGTGGGGGTGGGGCCATAGGTCAGCACCGGGAACTTCTCGGTGAGCACCTGCCCCGGGGGCACGCGCTGGGCATCCTGGGGTTTAGGCTTGAAGAAACGGCCAAACATACCCGCAGGATAGCCGCCCCCGGCCTGCCCACCGGTAAGCAGGGGCACAAAACCCTAGCGCGAGCGGTACTGGATGACCTCGACCTTCTCCAGGGTGATCAGGCCCTCGCGCACCATCTGGTCGAGGGTGGGCAAAAAGGCCTGGATTTTCTCCTCGCTGTCCACCAGCTCAATCAGCACCGGCAGGTCTTCGGAGAGTTGCAGGATTTTGGCGGTGTGGATGCGGGAGTGGGCGCCAAAACCCATAAAACCCTTGAAAACCGTGGCCCCAGCCAGCCCGGCCCGCTTGGCCTCGAGCACGATGGCCTCGTACAAAGGCCGCCCCTGCCACTTGTCCGACTCACCCAAAAAGATGCGCACCAGCTTGGCCTCGCCTTGAAGCTTCACGTCCACCTCCCAGCCCAGCTATAGGCCACCCAGACTAGCAAGAAACCCAACAGCACACTGCCCCCCACATACAGCAAGGCCCGCAACCACTCGCCCTGCTGCACCAGGGTGAGGGTCTCGAAGCTAAAGGTGGAAAAGGTGGTGTACCCCCCCAGCACCCCTACCGCCAGGAAAAGCCGCCACTCGGGGCTCAAGGCCCCCTCGAGGTTGAGCCGCAAGACAATACCAATCACAAAACTGCCGCTCAGGTTGATAAGAAAGGTGCTCCAGGGAAACCCCGGCCCACTCCAGGCCTGCACCCAGGCCCCCAGCCCATAGCGCAGCGCCGCCCCCAAAGCTCCGCCCAGCATCACCAGAACGTAGCGCTCCATCCCGCACAGTATCTTCCCTAAAGCCCTTCTTAATCCAGCCCTTGCCCACAGGCTCAGATAAGCCGGAGTAGACTTGAAGGATGAGGTCTGCCCTTCTGGCCCTTGTACTCCTCCTTTCGGCCTGTGCCCCCCAACTCGGAATTAGCGAAAACCAGCGCCGGGAGTGGGGCCTGCAACCCATCATCGGTGGCTTTGCCCCCGACCGGGGCGAAGGGGGTAAGTACCGGCTGCGCGAGCGGGTGTTCTTCAGCTTCACCCTGAGCCAGCCGGGCTACGTGACCCTGGTCACCATGGACAGCGATGGAACCACGGTGGTGCTCGAGCGCAACGTGCCGTTGCCTGCGGGCCGCCACACCCTCCCCCTGGCCACCGACCGCAACGCCCAGGGCCAGGCCACCTACCTGGTGGTGCCGCCTTTGGGGCCCTCGCGCTTCCGGCTCTTGTACACCGACATCCCCGTGGCAAACCGCGAGCTATTTAGGGGTAAGCTAAGCAACGAGGCCTTCAACCGGCAGACCCAGGCCTACCTGAGCGCCGCTCAGCTGCGGGATGTGGCCGAGACCTGGATGGAGGCGGTGCCATGATCCGTTGGCTCATTACCGCGTTGGCTGGCGCTTTAGGACTGGCCGCCTGCACCCCTCCTGGCCCGCAGACCCAGGCCTGCAACCCCGTAGCCGAGCAGGGCAGCGTGAGCGGCAGCCTCATGCCGGTAAGCCGGCTCAAGGTACTCGACCCCGATAAAACCGAGGTGGCCTCAGATACTGTAGTGGTCACCGACAGCAGCTTCAGCGCTGAATCGGGAGATGTACTGGTCAGCAACTGCAACGATGGTCTGCTGCGCAGGGTTACTGGCGTCTCGACCCAGTTTGCAGGAGGCAGCGGAGTTTCCAGCCAGGCGGTACGCAAGGTCTATCTCAAAACCGAAGACGTTCCCCTCGAGGAGGCCATCGCCTCGGGCAGCGTGAGCCTCGAGAGCGACCTAAACATCGGCGAGGCCACCATGGTACAGGCCCTGGACGGCGTCAGCGTGCAAGACTTCACTGGGCGCATCAACCTGACCAACGTCAAGTTCGATATTCCTGGGGTACCCGGGGGCAGCATCACCCTGAACGGCTTCATCGAACAGACCCTCAAGCCCCGCTTCGACCTCAAGTTCAGCAATGGCAGCGTGGAGCTTTTCAAGGCCAGCATGAGCGGCACCCTTAAGGCCAGCCTCACCGCTACCATCGAGGCCAACGCCAGCTATAGCCCCTTTAGCCTGAACAAGGAGCTGGCCTCCTGGAGCATCAAGCGGGCCTTTGTGGTGGGCAGCGTGCCGGTGGTGGTGGTGTTGCAGCCTAAGCTAGTTGCCGGGGTGAGCAGCAACGCCGGCGGTAAGGTGACGGTTACGGTGGGCATCGCTCCTACCTTCACCACCAACCTAGCGCTCGACTACAACCGCAGCCGTACCACCAACGCCGGGTGGAACAACACCTTCGCGGCCAGCTTTGCCCTCAACCCCACCTTCAACTACTCGGTGCCGGTACAGGGCTCGGGCAACGCTTTTGCCGGGCTGGTGATGGATGTCAAGTTCTACGGGGTGGCCGGGCCCAGCCTCGAGGCCCGCCCCTTCATCAACCTGACCCTAAACGGCAACAACGGCACTGCCGGCCTCAAAACCGGCATCAACGGCAAAAGCAGGGTTGCCGCTGGGTTCAAGGTGCTGGGCAAGGGGCTCGAAACCAGCTACGATGGCCCCAGCCTGGAAGAGGCCCGCACCTTTAGCTGCCAGGCCCCCAGTACCTGTGCCGCCAACTAGGGTTGCGCCTGGCCCCTTCTGGCCGGAAAATACCCTGGTGTTTGAGTTCGCCATCACCGCCCAGTCTGGCCGGGCCCGCACCGGGCTTTTTCAGACACCCCACGGCACGGTAGAAACCCCGCTCTTTATGCCGGTAGGCACCCTGGGCAGCGTCAAGGGCCTCACCCCCCGCGAGCTAGTGGAGATTGGCTCGCAGATTATTTTGGCCAACACCTACCACCTGCTGCTGCGCCCCGGCCCCGAGCGGGTGCAGGCCCTGGGTGGGCTGCACCGGTTCGCAGCCTACCCGGGCCCCTGGCTCACCGACTCGGGCGGCTTCCAGGTGATGAGCCTGGGTGAGCTGCGCAAAATCTCCGAAGAGGGGGTGGTCTTCCGCAACCACCTCAACGGCGATCTGCTCGAACTCACCCCGGAGAAAAGCGTCCAGGTACAAGAAGCCCTGGGGGCCGACATCATCATGGCCTTCGACGAATGCCCCCCCTACCCGGCCAGCCCGTCCTACCTGAAGGACTCGCTAGAGCGCACCCTGCGCTGGCTCGAGCGCTGCCTAAAGGCCAAGACCCGGCCCGACCAGGCCCTTTTCGCCATCGCCCAGGGCGGCACCGACCTGGCCCTGCGCCGCCAGAGCACCCTGGCCACCCGAAGCTTCGACACCCCCGGCTTCGCCATCGGAGGGCTGGCGGTGGGCGAGCCCAAGGAGAAGATGTACCCGGCGGTGGCCCTCTCCACCGAACTCTTCCCGGAGGCCAAGCCCCGCTACCTGATGGGGGTGGGCCACCCCGAGGACCTGGTGGCCTCGGTGGGGCTGGGGGTGGATATGTTCGACTGCGTCTACCCCACCCGCACGGGCCGCTTTGGCTACGCCCTGGTGCCCCAGGGGCGGCTCAACCTTAAACTCTCGCGCTACCTCGAGGACCCCCAGCCCATCGACCTCGAGTGCGACTGCTACGCCTGCCAGCACTATAGCCGGGCCTATCTTTGCCACCTGGTGCGGGCCGAGGAACTGCTGGCCCCCCGCCTGATCTCGCTGCACAACCTGCGCTACCTGCACCGCCTAATGACCACGGCCCGCCAAGCCATCCGCTCTGGCGACTATGGGGCTTTTGCCCTGGAGTTTGCCCGACAGCGCTTTGGTGCAGAGGTTCCGGCCTGGTTTACCCGGGCCCTGGAAGAAGGAGGCCATAGCTAAAGGGCCTTCGCCTTGCGATAAACTTGTAGCAATCTATGACCTCTACCCAAGGGATACTCCCATCTATCTACCAAATGCCATCTAGCCGTCTCGGTTTTGCTGGCCATGAAACATTCCCCAACTTCTGATTCTGAGCAGCGACGAGGCCATAGTGAGCCTGGCGTTCCCATAAGTTTGTTGTAGACGTTTCAAGTAGGTTACTATGCGATTTTAGCGGTTGTTTATGTCTATGCAATCTGCAGGTTTCGTAATCAGTACCATACTCCGCCACGATGCCAAGACTGCGAGTTACAAAATCGCTCTGATTCGTAGTCTCAAAACTTGCACTTATCCATCCCGGGGATATTTATGCTCGGAACCACTTGAAAAGGGCTGCCAGTCTCCCCTTTGCTGAGGAGCACTAT
>FWWL01005484.1_pt1 | contig 19756 bp, 24 predicted proteins | sample 2228331 | NCBI WGS metagenome assembly FWWL01 (sample SAMEA103939775, study PRJEB20133) | metagenome | reverse complement strand
CTTAGGACAAGCATACTTGAACCAATCCTAAGCCACCTTAGGAAAGCCAGGGAGCAAGTGAAAGAGCGCCTGCTTAGGTTTATCCGTCAGTCCATGTTCATAAGCCTAGAGTTCAGGGATTATTTGTTGGATGTGGGTCTCGTGGAGTGGGAAGAGCTCTTTAACAAAAGGGTGAGCTTTGATGGTATCTCGGAGGATGAAAGGAACGTAATGAAGGACGTACAGACCTATGAACTTCTCCGCAAAAGGGTAGCCAAGCTGTCAGACTTGGTGCAAATCATGGAACAAGAACCTGCAGGTTTTGGCTATTCGGTATCAAGACAATGGTCAAAGAGGTTAGAAACTTACAACTACCACCTTGAGGTCTTCCCCCTCTTTGAGCGTTTCCCTACCGATGAATACAGGGCTGTGCTCCTTACATCCGCAACTGCGGACCCGGAGGACCTTAGGCAGACCTTAGGTATAGAGGGAAGGTTTTACAGACTGGGCTACAACTTTGATTACAGCAAGGTGCGGCTTATAGTGTGTAGGGTGGACCCAAGAAAGGAGACAGAAAAATGGAAGGAAAACCTTATACTTGCGTACAAGTACTTGAGGACGCTCCACGATAGAGTCTTGGTTCTCCTTACCAACAGGGAGCATACCAAACTCTTTGAGAGGGAAGAGGGCGTTATGGTGCAGGGGGACGAACCGCTCTCTATCCTCGTGGAGGAGCTACGAGAGGGGCGCATAAAGGTGCTCATAGGTCTTGATAGCCTATGGTTCGGTGTGGATATCAAGGGTGAGAAGGGCATCCTTATGTCCAAGCTACCCTTTGACAACCCGGAAGAACCCCTGTCCTACCATCGTATGAGATACCTAAAGGAGAGAGGGGCTGACCCCTTTGATTACATGAGAAGAAAAGCCCTGATAAAGTTCCGTCAGGGCATGGGTAGGCTGATGAGGTCCAAGGAGGACAGAGGCACTATAATACTCTGCGATGGAAGGATAAGGAAGTTTCCGGAGTTTAAGAGGGCTGTGGAGTCCCTGGGCATAAGGATAGAGTACATAGGATGGTAGCCTGCATTATAATATAGCCTATGGCGGAAGAAGCAAAGGAGGCGGTAGAGGAAAAGAAGGGAGGAAAGAAGAAGATAATACTCATCATACCCCTACTTGTCTTACTCATCGGAGCGGGAGCGGGCGGAGCATACTTTTTCCTGTTTGCCAAGAAGGACAAGACCAAAGAGGAGAAAGTCCACATGCCCTCGCAGGTAGGCGTCATGGTTGACCTTGGCGTCTTTACGGTGAACTTGGCAGACAAGCAGGCGGAAGTCTATGCGAGGATAGCCATAACCATGGAGGTGTCCGATGAGAAGGTAAAGGCGGAGGTGGAGAGGCGTATGCCCATAATCAAGGATGCGGTCATAGATGTGATAAGCAGTAAGGCATCCGACTTTGTGAGAACCCCAGAAGGTAGGGAGAGCTTACGCTTAGAGATAATAAGGAGAATAAACGCCATACTCGTAGAAGGTGGTGTCAGGAACATATACTTTACTGAGTTTGTGGTTCAGTCAACATGATGGACTTTTTCGTAGAATTCCTGAGGACGCTTCTGGCTCTGGGTATAGTCTTAGTCCTTGTTTTCTTACTCCTTCCCAACCTTCCCAGGCTCATGCACCTTTTTAAGCTTCCTTCGCAGACCGACGGCTCTCATGTGAAGATAAAGAAGATAATACCCGTCCAGAGGAAGGGCTCTTTGGTCGAAATGGAGATAAAGGACAAGCTCTACGTGGTATACTTTACGGATGTTTCCGCCACCGTGATATACAGGGAGGAAGATGAAGAGGCTCATACTACATCTCCTACTTCTTAGCTTTCCGGCCTTCGCCCAAACGCAGATAATACCCAACATAGACCTGAGGGTGGGCACGGGTCAGCTTGATACATCCATAAGGCTCTTAATACTCTTGACCGTGCTGTCCTTAGCCCCCTCCATCATCATAATGACCACATCCTTTATAAGGATAGTGATAGTCCTTTCCATACTAAGGCAAGCCATAGGCGTGCCTCAGGTACCGCCCAACCAGGTCATCGTATCCTTAGCCCTCTTTCTAACCTTTTTTATAATGAAGCCGGTGGTGGACAGGGTGGACAGGGAGGCTTACCAACCCCTTACAAAGGGACAGATAAACGACGCCCAGTTTTTCGAAAGAACCTCCAGCACCCTCAAGGAGTTCATGGTAAAGAACACCAGAAAAGAAACGCTTAAAGTGTTCTTGGACGCATCCAACATACCCAAGGAGGAAAAAAACAACATAAAATCTCCCCAGGACATACCCCTGAGCGTGGTCATCCCCGCCTTCATGGTCAGCGAGATATCCACCGCCTTTCAGATAGTGTTTTTGCTCTACCTTCCCTTCCTCATCTTAGACCTCGTGGTGGCATCCATCCTCATATCCATGGGCATACTTATGATTCCGCCTCAGATAATCTCACTACCCTTTAAGATAATGCTTTTTGTGTTGGCAAACGGCTGGGAGCTTGTTATACTATCCCTGGTTAGGAGCTTCTCATGACACCGGACATGGTGGTCTCCTTTGTGCAGAGGGCTCTGGAACTGGGTCTAATCCTTGCGGGACCGGTTTTGCTAATCACCTTCCTCGTAGGTCTAATCATAAGCATCCTGCAGTCCGCCACGCAGATACAGGAGATGACCTTGAGCTACATACCCAAGATAATCGCAGCCTATCTTACCATACTCGTGCTCGGTGCGTGGCTCCTCTCCAAGATACTTGACTTCACCAAATACATAATCATCAACATTCCCGTGTGGATAAAGTAGGACATGCTGGATGAAAAAGCCCTGATTACCCTCCTCTTGGTCTATGTGCGCATTTTCTCTTTTCTCTCCTTGGTGCCCTTCTTCGGCAAGGAGTCCCTACCCAACGTGATAAAGCTTTACCTGACCACCGCGCTGAGCCTCTCCCTCTTCTACTACACCGAGATGGGGCCTATCCAGGTGCGTAGCAGTGCGGAGTTTATGCTGATGGTCTTGAGGGAGTTTCTCTTGGGATTCTTGGCAGGTCTGATACTCAGGCTCATACTGGATGCCGTGGCGAGCGCGGGAGAGTATATAGGCATAAACATGGGGTTGGGTCTGGCTACCGTCTTCCTGCCGCAGGAGCCTCAGCTTAACATCATGTCGGTTTTCTTCATGCTTTTGGGCTCTGTTTTCTTCATAGCGGTGGGGGGACCGGAGATGGTCTATCTGGCACTGGTGAGGAGCTTTGAGAGCATACCCATCGGTAGCTTCAGCCCCTATGAGCTGAGACCGGATGCGTTTTTGAAGCTCTTTTACGAGAGCTTCAGCCTTGCCTTCAGGGTAGCACTTCCGCTCATTCTCACGCTCTTGCTCCTTAATATAGTCTTGGCGATAATAAACAGGTTTATACCCCAGATAAACGTGTTTATGGTGGGTCTTCCCTTGCAAGTCCTCGTCGGTCTTATAGTGCTCATCGTGATGCTGTCGCTCATAACCTTAGTCCTCTCTTCCCATGTGAAGGACTATATAATTAACATGGTAAGGTTTCTGGGGGGCTGAGCGTGGCGCAGGAAAACAGGACGGAAAAGGCTACACCTTACCGAAGGAAAAAGCTAAGGGAAGAGGGAAATGTGTCAAAGAGCACGGAAATCGCTTCAGCCCTTACGGTCTTGCTGAGCTCTCTGGCTCTCTTCTACGCAGGCTACGGCATATTCACGGAAACGGTGAGCCTTCTTGCCTTCGTGTCCCAAAACCCTCTTACAGATATCAGCTCCTTTATGGATTACGCAAAGGAGCATGTACCCAAACTTCTTTTGCCCTTCTTCATGCTGACGGTGGCGTCGGTGGTGATAGCCCATGTGGGTCAGTTCGGCTTTATCTTCACGCTAAAGCCCCTCCAGTTCAGATGGGAAAGGATAAACCCCGTTGAGGGTATGAAGCGTCTTTTTTCCCTCACCGTGCTCTTTGAACTCCTGAAGAACTCCCTGAAAGTCTTGATACTTCTTGGAATAGTGTACCTGAGTATAAAAGGTGATTTTGGTAGGATAGTGGGCACGCTGTCTATGAGTCCGGCGCAGGGGCTGGGTGAGGGCATGCGCATAATCTTCAAAGTGGTCTTGGTGGTGAGCATCTTTGCCCTCCTGATAGCCCTTCTGGATTACGCCTACAAGCGCTGGGACTACGAAAGGAGAATAAGGATGAGCAAGGAGGAGGTAAAAGAGGAGTACAAACAGCACGAGGGAAACCCCCTCATAAAGGGAGCCATAAGAAGGCGTATGAGACAGCTCGCCCGCGGTAGGATGATGAAAGAGGTGCCCAAAGCCAGCGTAGTAATTACCAACCCCACCCACATAGCCATAGCCCTGCGCTACGACCCGAGCTTGGGCGACAGGGCACCCGTAGTGCTTGCCAAGGGCAAGGGTCAGGTGGCGGAAAAGATTGTAGAGATTGCCCGCTTACACAAAGTTCCCATAGTAAGAAAGGAAGAGCTCGCCAGAGCCATGTATGGTGTGGTGGAGGTAGGAGAGGAAATCCCGCCCAAGTTCTACAGGGCGGTGGCAGAAATCTTAGCCTTCATCATGAGGAGGGGCAAGTATGCAAGAGCTGTCTAAACTGCTCATCCTCTTGGGGGTCCTGTTGGTGGTTTTGGGACTTTTGCTATCTTTTCTTCCCAAACTGCCCTCCTGGAGGTTGCCCGGAGATATCCTCATAAGGAAGGACGGTCTTACCGTATACATACCCTTGGCTACTTCCTTGCTTCTTAGCCTCCTGCTTACGCTCATCCTTAACCTATTTTTCAGGAGATAAAATAGTAAACCACGGCGGTAAGGACGGTGTTGACTATAGCCAAGGGTAGCATTATCTTCCATGCTATCTCCGTTATGTCCTTTGCCTGAAAGCGGGGCAGAGTCCAGTGAAGCCATAGCACAAAGAACACCAGGGCAAACATCTTAAAGACAAACCAAAAGTAAGGAGACAGGGGACCTAAGATGTTGGGACCGGACCAGCCTCCGAAGAAAAGGACCACCGCTATGGCTGAAAGAGCCATCACGTTCAAATACCACTCCGCCAGAGGAAAAACGCCGAACCTCATGCCCCCATACTCTACGTTGTAGCCCGTGACGAGCTCCGCTTCCGCCTCCTGTATGTCAAAGGGCACCCTTCCGGATTCGGCGAGCATGCAAAAGAGAAAGAGCATGAAAGCCAAGGGTTGATACACTATGTTCCAAACACCCCTATCTATCTGAGCCTGCACTATACCTACCGTGCTCATGGTCCCAGAAAGGAGTAGGACACCCAGAACGGAAAAGCCCAAAACCACCTCGTAGGCTATGACCACCGCCGCTTTGCGCAGTGAACCCAAAAAGGCGTACTTGGAGTTGGAAGCCCAGCCGGAGAAGATGGTCCCATAAACCACCAGAGAACCCATCGCAAAGACAAAGAGCAAAGCTATGTTCACATCGGACACTATGGGCTTTACCTCTCTTCCCAAGAGCTCAAAGGATGGACCGAAAGGTATGACCGCAAAGAGCAGGATGGAGGGCGTAAGCGCCAGAACTATGGCTAAGTAATAGACTACCTTGTCTGCACTCTTGGGAACGATGGACTCCTTGGTCAATAGCTTTATGCCGTCTGCTAAGGGTTGCAAAAGACCGAAGGGACCCACCAGCTTGGGACCGAGCCTTGCCTGTATATGTCCTGCGAGTTTTCTTTCAAACCAAGTGAGGTATGCACCAAGTCCTAAGAACACTCCCAGAATTACAAGCACCTTAACGACCGTTACCACCAAGTCAACGAGCATGCGTCCTCCTCCTACCTGTCCGTCTCTCCCACCACAGGGTCAAGGCTTCCCAGAAGGGCTATGGCATCCGCTATGGTCCTGCCCTCTATGAGCTTGGGGAAGATGGAAAGGTTGTAAAGGGCTCCAGACCTTATGCGGAGTCTGTAGGGTTTGGAGTTGCCCACCGAGTAAATGTAAAAGCCCAGCTCTCCTCTCGGGTTTTCACCGCTCACGTAGACCTCTCCGGGCGGAGCGCTCTCTCCGTGAACCACTATGCGGAAGTTCTTGACCATATCCTCAAGGTCGTTAAAGACATACTCCTTGGGAGCCATGACTGCAGGATGCTCCTTGTTTACATAAGGAGCGCTCTTGGGAAGCTTTTCCAGTTTGGCGACGCATTGCTCTACAATCCTCAGGCTTTGGAACATCTCTTCCATCCTAACCAAATACCTGTCGTATACATCCCCCACCTCGCCCACAGGCACGTCAAAGTCCACCTCATCGTATGCGGCGTAAGGCTCCAGCTTCCTTATGTCGTAGGGAACCCCCGAACCCCTGGCGACCGGACCGCTGAGCCCGTAGTTGAAGACATCCTCCCTGGTTATTATGCCCACGTCCTTTGTCCTTCTTAGCCATATCCTGTTTCTGGTCAGAAGCTGATGGTATTCTTTGAGCCTGCTTGGAAAGTCCTTTATAAAGGCTTTTACCACATCCAGAGTGCCCTCCGCCAGGTCGTAGTGGACCCCACCTATGCGCAGGAAGGCGGAGGTTAACCTAAAGCCCGCATTGCCCTCTATTATGTCCATTATCTTCTCCCTCTCCCTGAAGGCATACAGGAAGACCGTCAGGGCTCCCAGGTCCAGGGCTCCCGTGCCAAGCCATAGAAGGTGAGAGTTAATCCTCTGGAGCTCTGCAAACATGGTCCTTATGTAGCGAGCCTTTTCGGGGACCTCCACATCCAAGAGCTTCTCCACAGCGCTTACGTAAGCAAGCTCGTTGCATATGGCGGATATGTAGTCCATCCTGTCCGTATAAGGGAGGAACTGAAAGTAGTAAAGGTTTTCCGCTATCTTCTCCATGCCCCTGTGGAGCTGTCCCAGAATCACATCACACTGGACCACGTGCTCTCCATCCAGGTCAAACAGGAACCATATGGTACCGTGGGTCCCCGGATGCAATGGTCCCCAGTTGAGGACGAGCTGAGCCTTCTTTTTGAGCCGTGCCTTCTCCGTCCTCTCCAAGTCCTCAAGGGTTGCCACCTTGGTGTGAAGGAGCTCAAAATCGTGGCTGGGAGGGTCCGTCCTTCCCATGAGGATCTCGCTCAGGGACGGCATCTCTACCTCTGGTATGCCCTCCAAAGGAAAGTCCTTCCGGAGGGGATGGTAAGGGTAGCCCTCCCACATGAACATCCTTCTGAGGTTCTCATGCCCTTCATACTCTACGCCGAACATGTCGTAGCTTTCCCTCTCCGCCCACTTGGCGCAAGTCCAGAGGGAGGTCAGACTGGGAAGCTTCCCTTCCTTAGCCCAAGCCCTTACTATCACCCTCTCGTTGCTGTCGGGGTTGTAAAGTATGTAAACACCCTGAAAACGCTCCTTGTTCTCTGGAAAGTCTATGCATGTGTGGTCTATGAAGTGTTTAAAGCCTTCCCTCTCTTTAAGGTGCTTTAAGAAAGGCAGAAGCTCCGAGTGGGGAACTTCAAAGCTTACGCTTTTTTCTCCTATGTTTACCTTCGCGGACTTGAACTCTCTTAAAACCCTATCTACGCAGGCTCTGTTCATCCAAGGCATAGCTTAAACCACCATCTCCTGAGGGACGAGCCCTTGTCTCCTTATCTCCCTGTTGAACTCCTCAAAGGCTCTATCGTATTTTCTTACGCCTTGCTCTTTTATCTTCTTCTGAAGCTGGAGTATGCCGTAGATGAGTCCCTGAGGGTGCGGAGGGCAACCAGGGATGTAAACATCCACCGGAATTATCCTGTCCATACCCTGTAGTGTGGCGTATGTGGGGAAGGGTCCTCCCGCAGATGCACAGCCTCCCATGGTTATGCACCACTTGGGGTCGGGCATCTGCTCCCATATGAGCTTGAGCATGGGAGCCACTTTATTGACAACGGTACCCGCCACTATCAGCACGTCCGCCTGACGTGGCGAAGCCCTGAATATCACACCCAACCTGTCCAAGTCAAAGCGTGATGCAGCTGCATGCATCATCTCTATGGCACAGCACGCCAGCCCTATGGTGACGGGCCAGAGGGCGTTCCTTCTTCCCCATCTGAGGAGCTCGTCCACCGTCGTAAGCACAAAACCGTTGGAGTTTATGGCTGTCATGGTTTACCTCCGCATTAATAGTATAAAATAAAGCCTATCAAAAAGGTGTGATTTGTATCACAGGGGTAGCCTTTTCTTCTTATACCAGAAGACGCCGACAAAGGCAACAAGTATGAAGGTCAAGAGCAGTGAAAGGGGTAGTGCAAACGTCTTGTTTATCCTTATGAAGGTATCCAGCATAAAGAGGAAGAAAAGGTAAAAACCGTAGGCAACCAGCAGAAAGGAAAGCGCTTGCCATATATGGCTCACATACCTACCCATCTCAAGCCTCCAGCATCTTCTCAACGGTTAAAGACACACACTCGCTCAGAGCCCTTAGATTGTAGCCACCCTCAAGGGCGAACAGGACAGGGGCTCCAAGGCGCTTACACACCGAAAGAATGGTCTCCACCATCAGTCCCACACCCTCGGTGCTCACGCTCAAGTAAGTAAGGGGGTCATCCTTGTGTATGTCGTAGCCTGCGGACACAAGCACAAACTCGGGAGAAAACTCGTGCATGAGCGGTGGAAGTGTTTCGGAGTAAACCCTCGCATACCTTTCATTACCGCTTCCAGCGGGCATGGGGACGTTGTAAGTAAAGCCATAGCCCTTGCCCGCTCCCCTCTCATCCGCGGAGCCTGTGCCGGGGTAAAAGGGATACTGGTGTGTGGAAAAGTAAAAGACCCTGTCATCCTCGTAAAAGCTCCTCTGTGTGCCGTTGCCATGGTGAGCGTCAAAGTCTATGATGAACACCCTGTTTATGCCCTTTTGAAGTAGGTAAAAACCGCCCACCGCTACGTTGTTGAAGATACAAAAGCCCATGGCTTTGGCTCTCTCCGCATGGTGTCCCGGAGGTCTGACCGCACAGAAGACCGCCTGAATGTTGCGGTCCAAGAGAACGTCTATGCCTTGCAAGACTCCTCCCACAGCATAGAGGGCAACTTCGTAAGACTTGGGCTTGGCGTAGGTGTCCGGGTCAAGGTAGCCCCCACCCCCCTGACAGAAGTCCGCTATCTCCTGTATGTAGGTGGGCTCGTGGTTCAAAGCCACCTCCTGAGGGCTCGCCCTCCTGGGACTTATTAAACTGACTTCGCTCAGGAGCCTTCTCTCCTCCAAACCTCTCATTATGCTGATTAGGCGGTCTTTGTTTTCAGGGTGGTGGGGCTCGTTGTGCTGTAGGTATATATCGTCGTAAACAAACCCTACCTTCATGCTAACATTTTAAAGCATGCTGAAGGTGGAGCTTGTGCCTATCCTGTGAACTCCTATGCTTATGAATTCCAAAACCTGTTCTCTACTCCTGATACCCCCAGAAGCCTTAACCTTTATCCTTCCCTTAGCGTGAGATAGAAGGAGCTTTACATCCTCCTTTGTGGCACCCTTTGGAGCATAACCCGTTGATGTCTTTACAAACTCCGCCCCCGCATCTATCAAAAGCTCAAGAACCATTATCTTTTCCCCATCGTTTAGGTAAGCGGTCTCTATGATGAACTTTCTAACAAAGCCTTCCGTCTGCCTTGTTATGGACCTTATTTCCTCCTCCACACAATCCCACATACCGCTTTTGAGGGCTGAGATGTTTATTACTATATCCAGCTCCTTGGCTCCGTCCTCCAACGCCTTAAGGGAACTCTTTACCTTATCTTCCTTACTATCAAGACCGAAAGGAAAAGAAACAACAGAGCACACGGTGAGCTTGCCCTGAGAGAGCTCTACAGCCTTTTTCACCCAGAAGGGGTTGACACATACTCCGTAGACGCCCTTCTGTATACACTTCTGCACCTGCTCTTCCAAGTCCTTTAAGGTATGGTTGGGTCTTAGGATGGAGTGGTCTATGTATTTGGCTAAATCCATGAAGATGCTCCGTAGGTCATGTCGTGGTAGAGGGAAAGGAGCGCCTTGGCTCCCTCGCCAGCTGCGGTTATTATCTGCTTGGCAAATATGTTGGTGCAGTCTCCCGCTGCGTAGATGTTCCTCTCGGAGGTCCTGTTGTTGCAGTCTATGATTATCTCATCCCTTGAGTTGGTCAGGACACCAAGCCTTTTGGCTATCTCCGTGTTGGGTGTCAGCCCCACCTCTACGAACACCCCTTCTACGCTCAGAGAGTATACCTTTGATTGTGTCATATCCTCAACAACGATTTCCTTGACAGTCTTATCCCCTCCTATTTCCAAAACCTTGTGCCTGAGGAGAGGAATGACTTTGGGACTCTTTAGAACCTTCTCTTGTAGCACTTCATCCGCCTTGAACTTATCGGTGAACTCAATCAGATAAATCCCCGTGGCGTAGTTTAGGAGTTGCTCTACAGCCTCAAAGCCCGAGTTTCCACCGCCTACCACTGCTACTTCTTTGTCCTTAAAGAAAGGAGAATCGCAGGTATAACAGTAAGACACTCCTCTTCCGGTGAACTCCCTCTCTCCGGGGACGCCGAGCCTTCTGTGTTCCGCACCGGTGCAAAGGAGCAGATACTCACATTCATAGGTGTTGCCCGAAAGTCCGAAGAGCCTAAAGCCCCCTTCTATCCTCTGCGCATCCACTATCTGGTCAAGGACTGGCTCCGCACCCAATCTTTTCATGTGCTCCATCATCTTCTCCACAAAGGAAACTCCATCCACTATGGCGTATCCAAGGTAGTTCTCTATGTCCCCCGCCTTCATCACCTGCCCACCCACCTCGGATGTGATAAGGGTAAAGTCTATCCTCTTCCTTGACGCATATATGGATGCGGATATGCCTGCGGGTCCTCCGCCTAAGATGATGAGCTTCTTCATATCTCTATACGTGCGAACCTCTTCCTTCCCTCTTCAAAGATGTCTCCGCCGTAGATGTCGTTGGCCACTATGACGGGAAAGTCCTCCACGTAGAGCCTTCTTATGGCTTCCGTTCCCAGGTCCTCATAAGCTATTATTTCAGAGGACTTTATACACTTGGCAAGTAATGTAGCCACTCCGCCTACCGCCGCAAAGTAAACCGCCTTGTATTGCTTGATGAGCTCTCTCACCTGTGGACTCCTGTAACCCTTTCCTATCATGCCTTTTAGCCCGAGCTTAAGCAAGGGTTCTACATACTTGTCCATCCTTATGGCTGTGGTAGGTCCGGCGGAGCCTATGACTTGACCGGGCTTGGGAGGTGTGGGTCCCACATAGTAGATTATCTGACCTCTCATATCAAAGGGTGGGGGTTCTCCCCTTTGGAGGGCTTCCACCATCCTCTTGTGCGCCGCATCTCTGGCGGTGTAGATGTAGCCTGTTATCAGGACCTTATCGCCAGCTCTGAGGCTTTCAACCGCTTCATCGGTAAGGGGTGTAGTTATACGCCTTTCCATACTTAGAAATTATAAGCCCTAACTTTTCCCATCAAATGTGTGATAAACATCACATTTCAAATCATAAGCGATATTTATCATTCATCTTCTCAACCCATCCCTCTTTAAATAATTAAGGAAAAGCTTGCAAAAGGAGGTAAAAGATGGCAGGGCATGAGGTGCACCATCACCACTTAGGTCATCACGAAACCAGTTTCTGGCCCTTCCCTGTGGGAATGGGAGTAGTGCTAACACCCATAGCCTTGATAGCTTACTTCGGGTGGCAGATGCATATGGCGGGGTTGGTCCTCGGAGCTGTGGGTTTACTCCTCATACTCTTCGGTCTCATCGGCTGGGCTAACGAGTTCTTTACCAAAGGTCATGAGGAAGGCTTTGGTAGCATGGCCATAGCCATGTTCATAGCCACGGAGGTGATAATCTTCGGCACCATGTTCGCCGCCTTTTGGGCTGCGAGGGTAGGCAAGGCGGATGTGTGGAAACAGTGGGTGCCGGAGATTAACTTCGTCATACCTGTAATCCTCACTCTGATTCTGTGGGCTTCCAGCTTTAGTATACTCGTGTCCGAAAAGGGCATGGAGCATGGAAACAGAGGCAGGTCTTTGCTGTTCCTACTTATAACCATAGGGCTCGGTGTTGCCTTTACCGTCATACACGTTCAAGAGTGGATGCACCTCTGGCACAACGGCTTTACCCTGAGCTCCAACATGTATGGCACCGGCTTTTACGCCCTCACGGGCATACACACATCTCACGTCATAGTAGGTCTCATAGCCCAGCTTTATGTTCTGGGTCTCATACTTGTGGGCAGGATGACTCCTCACAAAACAACCCTTTTTAGGGCTGTTAGCCTATACTGGCACTTTGTGGACCTCATGTGGCTCCTTGTGGCAAGCACCGCCTACGTGATAGGTGGGTTGGTATGAGGATGCTCTTTCTTCTTCTCCTGCCTGTCTTGGTGTTTGCTTACAACAACCCGATGGACAAGGTGGGCACCTTTGACCCTTCCGTGCTGGAGATAAACCAAGAGCTCTACCTTGGCAAGAAGGTGGGAGATTACACGCTCCTGACAGAGAAGGGCTGGACGAGTGTAAACAAGGTTATAGGCGGAAAGGCTACCATACTCCAGCTCGCCTACTACACGTGCGACTCCACCTGTCCGTTGATAACTGAGAATACCCTTAAAAGGCTTAAAGAGCTCGGAGACAAAGACTACAACGTCCTGGTAGTATCCTTTGACAGGAGGGACAATCTGGATACCTTGAGAGCCTATAAGGAAAAACTCTCCGCCAAGCACGGTCCCATTCCGGAAAACTGGACCTTTGCCCTGCTTTCGGAGGGTGATATACAAAGGCTTACAAAAGAGCTGGGCTTTAAGTTCTTCTACTCGGAAAAAGACAGGACCTTCGTCCATCCTAACCTTCTGGTATTCCTCTCACCCGGCGGTAAGGTAACCAGATACCTCTTGGGCGTTGACCCAAGACCCCAGGATATAAGGATAGCCCTGGCGGGTGCAAGGCTGGAGAGCCCCTCCAAGACTTCCATAGTGGACCTTGCATTACTCGCCTGCTATAGGTATGACCCCACCAGAAGTAGGTATGTCTTTGACCCGACGCTGGTGTTTCCCCTGATGGGCTTTGTATTGCTTGCAACCACCGGGCTTTTAGCCCTTAAGTTTAAAAGAAAGGAGGTATGAAGGATGCGTAAGCTGTTGCCAGTGCTGGGACTTGTGGGCTTTGCCCATGCGGAACCCTTAGCCTATCCTGCCCCCCTATGGGACAACATCTACCTAATATGGCTCATCGTAGCGGTCATCATCTATCTGGTCGTAGCTTTACCCATGCTCTACTTCATGCTTAGGTATAGGTATAAAAAGGGAAAGAACGAGGTGGGAGAACACATACACGGCAACACCGCTTTGGAGATAACATGGACGGTCATACCACTCATCGTAGTCATCTATCTGGCTACCCAGTCTTTTGCCTACTACAGGGACCAACGGACTCCTCCGCCCAACGCCATGGAGATAAAAGTAACCGCCTTCATGTGGGGATGGGAAGTGGAATACCCTAACGGTAAGAAGGTTTATGCCTTCTTCAACGAGCAGTATCAGATACCCGAGGAGCAGAAGATAGTCCTACCGGAGAAAAAACCCATAAAGGTCCTTCTGACATCCAGAGACGTGGTGCATGCCTTTTACGTGCACCCCGCCAAGGTCATGGAGGACGCAGTTCCCGGAAGGATTACCCACCTTTGGTTCCAGATTAACAAGCCGGGAGAGTATTGGGCTTTCTGCAGGGAATACTGCGGAACCCAGCATTCAAGGATGGTAGCCATCCTTAAGGTTGTCCCCGAGCGGGAGTTTACCGCTTGGGTCAACCAAGGGGTAAGTGCCCCACAAGCCAACGCGAACAATAGCTTTTAAAGGAGGTGCACCATGGCAGTAACCGCTCCATACCGTCCGTGGTACAGCGCAGGGCTGAAAGAGTGGATTTTTACCACGGACCACAAGAAGATAGCCCTGTATTACGGAATCACCACTGTCCTCTTCTTTGCGGTTGCCGGTCTCATGGGCTTGGGCATCAGGCTTGAGCTATGGAGACCCGGAGAGAACTTCATATCTCCCGATACTTACAACTACTTCCTAACGGGTCACGGTGTGGTCGCCCTTCTGTGGTGGGCTATAGGTGTTTGGGGAGCCTTTGCCAACTTCCTCATACCCCTTATGGTAGGTGCCAGAGACGTTGCATTCCCCAGGCTCAACGCTCTGGGTTGGTGGACCTTCTTCGCCGCAAGCGTGCTGGTTCTCCTTACCTTCATACCCAGCAACCAGATAAGGATGATGTGGACCGGCTATCCTCCCTTCTCCATCAACGAAAACGCCGGTCAGGCAATAATCTACATACTGGTGGTTCACCTCACGGGCGCTGCGTCCATAATGGGTGCAGTGAACTTCCTCGTTACCACGCTTAGGATGAGAGCTCCCGGAATCACTCTTAAGAACATGAACCTCATGCTCCACGGGATAGCCGCGGCGAACACCATACAGCTTTTGGGTGTCCCCTCCTTTGCGGGTGCGGTGACCATGCTCTTCTTGGACAAGTATTTAGGGACCAACTTCTTCAATCCTGAGCTTGGCGGAGACCCCGTCCTGTATCAAAACGTCTTCTGGTTTTACTCCCACCCGGCTGTTTATGTGATGGTCCTGCCCGCCTTCGGTGTGTTCTCAGAAGTCGTCTCCACCTTCTCCAGAAAGCCCATCTTCGGACAGACAGCCATGGCTCTTGCCATATGGGCTATAGCCATACTCGGGTTTATGGTATGGATACACCACATGTTCACCTCCGGCGTTCCCGACTGGATAAGGATAGTCATGTCCTACACCACAGTTCTGATAGGCGTTCCCACCGGTGTTAAGATATTCAACTGGGTTGCCACGCTTCACAAAGGCTCCATCAGGTATACCACACCCATGCTCTTCACCCTGGGTGGTATATTCATGTTCCTCATAGGTGGTCTTACCGGTATTCCCCTGGCACTGCCCGCCTTTGACATAAACGTCCACGACTCCCACTTCGTAGTAGCCCACTTCCACTACGTGTTGGGTATGGCGGTCACCTTCGGCGCGGTCAGCGGTATATACTACTGGTATCCCAAGCTCACCGGTAAGATGTATAACGAAACCCTCGGAAAGATAAGCTTCTGGATTTCCATGGTGGGCTCCAACCTCTTCTACTTCTTACAGTTTATAGTGGGCTTGGAAGGCATGCCCAGAAGGTATGCGGACTATCCGCCCATACCCGAGTGGATTGCCCTCCACCAGATACAGACGGTCGGCGCCTTCATACTAGCCTTTGGCTTACTACTTACCTTTATCAACTGGATAATCTCCGTCTTTGTGGGCAAAAAGGCACCCGCAAATCCTTGGGAATCTAATTCTTTGGAGTGGAGCATACCTTCTCCACCACCACCCCACAACTTTGACAGAATACCCGAGCTCCCGCCCGAGTGGTCCCCCTACGACTATCACAAGAAGCACCATTGAGCATCATACGGGGGCTTGCGCCCCCTATCCTTTAAAAGGAGACCGTCATGAGTAAGTATATGCTTGCCTTCGTTTTGTTTGTGCTCATAGTCCTGTCTTACCTGCTTGGAATTCTTGCCTTCTCTTCCAGAGAAGCCCGCGAGCAAAAGTGGCAAGAATATTACAAAAAATACGAGCATAAATTTAGGAAGAAGGATGTATAATTTTTGTCATATTTTGTCTTCGGAGGCGCGCCGTGTGGAGGTTGTTTATAGGATTGGCTATAGTCTTTACCTACATAACGGTCATATGGGGAGGGCTGGTTAGGTCCACCGACTCTGGGCTCGCCTGCCCTGACTGGCCCCTGTGCTACGGAAACTTTACCTTACCCACCGAAGTTTCCGCCAAGTTGGAGATGGGGCACAGGACCATTAGCAGTCTGGCGGGTGTGTTCGTCTTACTTACACTGATAGCCATTTGGAAGCACTTTAAAGGAGCTCCGAGGCTCACATCCACCTTAGCCCTCGTCTTTACCCTGAGTGCTGCGCTCACCGGTATGAAGATGATAAAGCTTTCCGCTCCGGAGCTCAAGTATGTCTCTCACATGCTTTTGGAGTCCTTCCACATCTACGAATCCATGCTCATACTGGGCTTTCTGGTGCTTACCTACCGGTTTGCAACCGGTTATAAACCCGACGGAGGAGTTCCCCTCTGGGCTTACGCCTTTGCCATAGCTACCATGGTAACGGGTGTCTTGGTGAGATACACCGGTTCGGGTGAGGCGTGTGGGCATGAGTGGCCCACATGCAACGGAGCTTTGATTCCCGAATTTACCAGCTGGCAGGTAAGCCTTCAGTTCATACACAGGAACTTGGCTTATCTTACGTGGATAGCCTTTTTGCTCCACCTTTTGGTAAGCAAAAACAGGATTGCCCTCCTGACCTTCGTGTTTATAAACCTTCAGTTCGTCTTTGCGGTAAGCATGGTCCTAACGGGCTTTTTCCTGCCCGTAGTTTTTCTGGACACCGCCATGGGCTTTTTCCTTTTTAGCTGGCTAACTTACAACCTTGAGGTAAAGAAAGCTTACAGGTATGAGGTAAAACCCGCATGGTAGAAAAAACGGTAATTAAGGCTATGAGCTTCTCAAACACGCTAAGGGATTACATAGTCCTTACAAAGCCCGGCATAGTCCTCTTGGTGCTCATCACCACCCTAACGGGCATGTACTTTGCCCAGAGGGGGCTTCCTAACCCCTACCTTATCTTCTGGGCTCTCTTGGGGACAGGCTTGGCGTCCGCCGGCTCTGCTGTGCTCAACCAGTATTTTGAGAGGGACATAGACAGCCTTATGGAGAGAACCAAAGGCAGACCCTTACCCTTAGGCAGCGTAAACCCCAAATCCGCCCTCATCCTCGGACTGCTCCTTATCCTCTCAGCCTTGCTCATACACGTAAGCTTTGTAAACCTCCTTTCTGCCTTTTTGACCGCTCTGGCAAGCTTTGTTTACGTGGTGGTTTACACGCTTGCCCTCAAAAGGAGGAGCCCGCTCGCCACGGAGATTGGGGGCATATCGGGAGCCCTTCCGCCCGTCATAGGGTATGCGAGCGCGCTAAGCACAGTGGACATGCCCGCTCTAATCCTCTTCATCATAATGTTTCTGTGGCAACCTCCCCACTTCTGGGTGCTCGCCATAAAGTATGCGGAAGACTACAAGAGAGCAGGCATACCCACACTTCCTGTGGTAAAGGGTATATCCGAGACCAAGCTCAAAACCCTTATGTATACTGCATCCTTACTCCCTGTAAGCCTCGTTCCAACCCTAATAGGCATGGCGGGGTATGTCTACTTTTACTCTGCTCTGATACTTAGCCTTGTATATCTGGGGCTCACTTTGAAGTTTTTCTTCTCAAAAAAGCCCAACGGTATGTTCCTCTTCTTCTACTCCATACTGTATCTTGCCCTGCTATTTTCCATAATGGTCTTTGACATGAGGAGATGAGGATGGAGAAAAGGTGGTTCCTTCTTTCGGTGCTGTCGCTCGGTGTGGGAGGCTTCTTAGCCTTTGTGGTGGCTATGGCAAGGACGCCCGGAGTCTATCAGTACTTTCCGCCGGGTTATTTTTACCACGCCCTTACGGGACACGTGGACTTAGCCATAGTGGTATTCCTGCTCTCCTTCACCGTCCTCCTTTGGAACAGGGTCTTCTCTTCGGGTTATAGCATCAGCTTTTACTTAGCCTTCTTAGGCTTTCTGGGTATTGCAATCGCCTCCCTTCTGGGAAAGGGCAAGGCAGTCTCTAATAACTATCTCCCTACCATAGTCCACCCCGTGTTTTTCCTCGGAGCTCTTTCCTTCTTCACTGGCTTTTGGCTTGAAGCCTTCAGGCTTATAAAGACCTCCCTCAAACACCTGACCTCCGAAGAGCCTCTGAAGAACTCTTTGGCGACAAGCGTGGTGCTTGCAGTCTTGATGCTCATTGCTCTGATATTTTCCAGCTTTAAGACGGGAAGCCATGAAGAGCTTTACCTTTTTTATGAGCGCCTTTACTGGGCGCCCGGACACATACACCAGTTTTTAAACGGGGCGGTCCTCCTTTATGCGTGGTACTACCTTCTTACTCTGCTTGGCTTTCACGTAAGCTTAGGAAACCTAAGGTATGTAAACCTATCCTTTGTCGCCTTCGGTCTTCTCTTAGCTTTCATTCCCCTTCTTTTTAAAGACCCCGTGTCTTATTCCGCCAAGCTCTTTACTGAAATCTCCTACGCGGTAGGCTTGGGCATACCCATGTTCATACACGCCTTTAATGTCCTCAGAAGCTACAAGGTAGAACGGAAAAACCTTTACTCTGTCGCCATCATGCTGTCCCTAATCCTTTACTTCTTGGGAGTTGCCATAGCTTACTTGGGCATAAAGGCGGACCTTAGGGTCCCAGCACACTACCACGGGACGGTCACGAGCCTAACACTGGCTCTGATGGCAATCTCTTATCACCTTCTCAAAGATTACCGCATAAGGGAAAGGCTTAGTTCCATAACCAACTTACAGGTTTACCTTTACGGTGTGGGTATGGTGCTTTTCATACTCGGTCTTTACTTGGCGGGTAAGGGGGGAGCTCCACGCAAGACCTACGGGACGGAGTATACCGAGAGTTTCTTTGTCCTGTCCGCGTTGGTTCTCATGGGTGTAGGAACGGTGATGGCGGTCATAGCGGGGGTTATCTTTGTGGTCTATGTTCTGAGTGGAAGGTGGAAGAGCTATGAAAAGGGATGAGAAAGCCCTAGCCATAGCGGTATCCCTTTTTGTTATAGTGCTTATGACCTACCTTATGACCATAGCGGTGGCTTACCTACTGACCAATAGGTAAATCCTCAAAGAGTGCCACGACGGGTGCATGGTCGGACGGCTTTGGGGTTCTTCTCTTCCTCGCCCACATGTCCACATACACATCCTTGAGCTTACCAAGTAGAGGTTGTGTTATGAGTATGAGGTCTATCCTCATGCCCGCATCCTTCCAGACCATACCCCCTATGTAATCCCACCATGTAAACTGCCTTTTGTCAGGATAGAGGTATCTGAAAGAGTCCACCAAGCCCCAGTTTAAAAGCCTTTCCAGGGCTTGACGTTCTTCTGGCATGGTTCCTATGGTGTCTTTGAGGACTTGCGGGTCGTAAACGTCCATGTCTTGAGGTGCCACGTTCATATCTCCAAGGAGGATGATGTGGTCGGTAGGCTTGAACCTGTGGTCTAAGAAGTTAAGAAACTCCCTATAAAACTCCAGCTTAAAGTAAAACTTCTGCGTGCCCCTGACATCCCCGTGAGGGAAGTAGACGTTTATTACCCACACATCACCGAACTTGCAGGTTATCACCCTGCTCTCACGGTCCAACACTTCAAAGCCCGTTTTTTCCAAAAGCCCGTCCGCAGGCATCTTAGAACATATGGCTACGCCGTTGTAGGTCTTCTGCCCATTCACATAACACTGATAGCCTAAGGACCTAAAGTCCTCGTAAGGAAAGTCCTTATCCTCCACCTTGAGCTCCTGCAGACACAGGATGTGCGGACCTTCCTTTGAAACCCAAGATAGTAGCAACTCCCTGCGAGCTCTTATGGAGTTCACATTGTAAGTGGCAACCTTAAGCATAGAAAAATTATACGGTTGGAGGTTCAAGCAAAACCCAGCAGGCGTAGAAAGGAAGTATACTATTTATTGGTAAGTATGCTAATAGACTTACTGACCATCTACGTAAACGACAGTAACTCCTCAACCATAAGAGAGTTCATCACCGTCACGCTCGCA
>FWWL01005251.1_pt1 | contig 19760 bp, 22 predicted proteins | sample 2228331 | NCBI WGS metagenome assembly FWWL01 (sample SAMEA103939775, study PRJEB20133) | metagenome | reverse complement strand
TCTGGTCGGGATGGCCGGATTTGAACCGGCGACCTCACGGTCCCGAACCGTGCGCTCTGACCAAGCTGAGCCACATCCCGAGTTTTATGAGGCAATAAGTATTCTAAAATCGAGAACGCTTAAATTCAATTTGTTATCTGGTTTTGCTCTAATTCAAGCTTTACTTCGCCTCAAGAACCTCGCCGGTTATGGCATCCACAAGTATTCTGTGGTTGCCATCAAATTCAACTGCCCAGACGTGCTTTTTCAGGCTGTTAGAATATGCAATTGCAAGGCTTTTGAATGCATCTGCTTTAGATTTGTCAATTTGAGTTATCATTGTTGCTTTGGCGATTTCAAGAGCATCAGTCGAGTCAACAGCCACTTCTTCGGTAATGACTCTTTCCTTAATACCCTCATCGGGTTTTGTTTCTTTCTGAATCTTTGCTTCTCCGTTATGTAAAACCACTATATATGCTTTTTTGTTCTTCTGACTGTAGAATCCGGCACTCCAGATAGTTGCTTTCCCGTCCCATGGCTCGCTTGCTGTTTTCATCATGACAGCACCTGTAAATAGAGCATCATCAGCCTGCTTTTTCATAAATTCCTCAAGTTTATCGTAGGCTTCAATGAAGCTGAAACGATTTACCTTTGGCTTTTCGTCAGTATTCTGTTTTGAAGGGAGCAAGCTCTTTAATTGCTCGCAACCCGAAAACATTACAATCAGAACAAGCAAAGTCACAAGAATCAAGAGAAAATGTTTTTTTCGCATTCGCTTAACCTCCGAAGTAAGATATGACAACAACGAATAAATTAGCAAAAAAACAGGATATTTTCAATCAGAAATTGTGAAAACAATCTCAACCTGCATTATAAGAAATACCAAGCTGCTTCATTCTGATAAAGAAATCCTCCGCATTTCTTGAAGAAGCTGCTGCGTCCTCGAGTTCTATCAGATCGTCAAGAAGTAGTTTCATCAGCGACTGTTCAAACGTCTGCATACCGTAATACTCACCCTGTTCGATTACTTCACGAATCTTATATGTCTCTTCGGGGTTGAGAATATAGTCCGAGACAGTCTTAGTGCAAACAAGAATCTCAACTGCTGGAATCAAGCCTCCTTTTTTACACGGAAGAAGTCGCTGGGAGATTACCCCCTTCAGCACCGAGGCAAGCGATATGCGCACCTGGTATTGTTCGTGCGGCTGGAAGAAATCGATTATTCTGTTAACGGTTTCGGTGGCATCGACAGTATGAAGTGTGGATAGAACAAGATTTCCCATTTCGGCTGCACTGATTGCCGCCTCAACTGTTTCTCTGTCTCGCATCTCGCCAATCATGATGACATCAGGGTCCTGCCTTACAACATGCCTTAGTGCATCGACATAGGTTTCAGTGTCCACACTTATTTCTCTCTGAGTTATGAATGCTTTCTTATCCTCATGTATGATCTCAATAGGATCTTCAATCGTGACAATATGGCATTCCCGTGTTTCGTTGATGTGATTTAAAATCGCTGCAAGTGTTGTAGATTTGCCGCTTCCAGCCGTTCCCGTAACAAGAATCAACCCTCTTTTTTCTGAAGCAAGTTTTTTGACCACAGGAGGAAGATGTAGCTCTTCAAAAGTAATATTTCCTGAGGGAACCCTTCTTATCGCAATAGACAGCCGGCCGCGCTCTCTGTAAGCATTAGCTCTGAAGCGGTTCCCATTAAAATTAAAAGCAAAATCTATTTCGCCTTTACTATAATAGGTTTCCAGCCTTTTTGTATCCACTACCCTGGAAAGCCATTTTTCAAGATGTTCGAGCGGCAAAGGATTGCCCCAGGGCAAAAGCCTTTTTCCAATACGAAATCTCGGAACAGAATCCTGCCTTATGTGGAGGTCAGAAGCGCCAGATTCGATCATATACTGCAAGGCATCCTGTATGCCCATAAAACACCCTCCTGCCGATAAAACCTGAAAAACTATAATTATATTTCGACAAAAGATGGGTTTATCTTAAGAACTAAAAGGAAAAGTCTGTTTTCATTAATAAGGCCTTATAGCACCGACATATCCGCTATGGCTTGAGAGAGGAACGACTTTTACGACATCGCCCGTTTGCGGCGCATGAACCATCATTCCGCCGCCGATGTACATTCCAACGTGGGAAATTCTGCCACCACGTCTGGCAAAGAAAACAAGATCGCCTGGAGCTAGCTCATCGTAACTTACCCTCGTGCCACATGAATACTGAGCTGCAGAAGAATGTGGCAGACCAATTCCAAGCTGAGCATAAACGTACATGGTAAAACCGGAGCAATCAAAGGCGCCAGGTCCAGATGCTCCCCACCTGTATGGTCTACCAAGAAGAGAAAGCGCTATATTTACAGCTCTCTGGCCGATTGAAGTATCACTGTTCAGTTCGCGGTTGCTCCTTGAGCTGACGTAGTTCGTTCTGCTTGAACCGCTGCTTCCTGAATAATTCGATCTGTTTCTTGCTGCAAGAGAAAGGGCAAGCTGTCTCTGCCTTTCCTCTTCCTCCTGAATAATTCTTTTCAACTCGGAATCAATCGAAGATAGCAGTCTTTCCTTTTCTCTAACCTTTTTTTCGATTGCAGCTTTTTTAGCTTTTGTGATTTCGACAAGTTTCTTCTGCTGAGCATACAGCTCTGCAAGCTCTTTTTTGTCCTTTTCAAGAGCACGTTTTTTGGTTTTATACTCGATATTCAACTCGGCTTCTGTAGCAAGAACCTCCTGAATCATTCTGAAACCGGTGATTATATCTGTAATCGAGTCCGCTTCAAAAATCGATGAGATGATAGGATCTTCTTTCATCATGTAAAGAGTTTTTGCGCGCTTAGAAATTCGCTCTTCTATTATCCTTATTTCTTCTTCGGTCTTTCTAATCTGGGTTTCAAGTTTGCCTATCTTCTTTTTTGTGGTCTGAAGTTTCCAGTTGGCTTCGTTATAAGATTCAACAGCCTCATCAAGATCGGCATTCAATTCATTTAAATCTTTTAAGACCTGTTCTTTTTGTGACTTAAGCCTGGACACACTTGGAGATGCAAATGAAGCTGCTGGAATAGAAACAAGAAAAGACAGAACAAGAACTACGAATATTATCTTTTTTGCAAATTTATCAAAAGCTGAATTATTTTTGCTACTTTGCATTGGCGGTAGTATATCAGAAATAATTCGTAAGTGCAAATTCACATTCCAATTCTGCCTGTATAAAGTAGAAGAGCTCTTGTTATTGCTGCTCCAATCTTATTTATTACCCCGGCGTTTTCAAGAAGTTTTTCTTCATGAGGATTTGTTATGAAGAGCGGTTCTACAATTACAGCAGGCATAGATGTGTGTTTTAATACATAAAGATCTGAACGCTTCTTTGCTCCTCTATTTCTTATCTTAAGTGAATTTGAAATCTCCCGTGAAATAATTGAGGCAAGCTTCTTTCCGCCTATTGAATGAGAAATTTCCGTCCCAAAATAAAGCACTTCAACACCGTTTGCCGACGGATTTGCGGAAGCATTAAGGTGGATGCTTATAAAAAAATCGGCTTTTGCATTATTTGCTGCCTGTACTCTTTCTGGAAGCGGCGTGTTCTCGTCTTCGTCGTAAACCTGAATAACTACTGCGCCAAGCCCGGTTAGAAGTCTTATCAGAGATGAGGCAATCTTTCTAGCATAAACACTTTCTTTCGTCCCGTTCTTACTGACTGCACCGGGATCTTTTCCTCCATGGCCTGCATCAACTGCAACTTTAACCCCGAGCAAAGCATCTTTATCACTTCCCCTGAGGGGGTAATCAAGAGTTTTTTCGGTGTTGAAGCTCTTCAGGTTCTTTTCGATTTCCTTCAGTGTTTGAGGACCCACAATGCCATCTGGAATTATGCCAACAGACATCTGAAACTCTCTTACAGCTTTATCAGTTGCAGGCCCGAAAATTCCGTCGATTTTCCCGGGATTGAAGCCCAGTTTTGCAAGGGACTCCTGTATTTCTCTGACATCTCTACCGCGCATAAAAGGATAATGAAGATAAAGCAGTCGATCTCCTGTAAAGTAGCTTTCATTAACAATCTTTTCATAAGTAGCATTATCAACTATGCCTGTTTGCGGCAACCCGTGCTTTTTTTGAAATTCCCTGACTGCCTTTTCGGTTTTTTCGCCAAAATTACCATCAGCAGCAGTAGGTCCCAGTGAATACCCTAATTTTATAAGTCTTTGCTGAACTTCTTTTACAAGAGAGCCTCGTGAACCTCTTTTTAGCTTCAAAAAACACCTCAAAATGGAGCGGATGACGGGAGTCGAACCCGCGGTCTTCGGCTTGGGAAGCCGACGTTTTGCCACTAAACTACATCCGCCCTAATTAATAGATATTATATCTTAGCGCTCGCGTTTCTTAGAAATTGTCTCTCTGATTATGAAAAGTGCTCCTGAAATCACAAATAGAAAAACCGTTGCGTAAAAGATAGTTATATCCAGCTTGTGCTTTATGGCTCCACCGTATCTGAGAATCTTTAAGTCTGTAACATGAAAATCGGTTTCGCCACCGTGCTCGCTGCAAGTTAGATTAAAAACACCCTCAACTTCTACAATGTCTCCTTTGGTAAGATAATCGCCGTAATTCTTTATTTTCTCAGCGTGTTCGGGTCTGACAAAAATTGCTATTGAAATGTTCGTTCCAGATGGTCTGGCGCCTTCACTTATCGACTTCTGCACATAAGGATCGTCGTTCAGCTGCAGAAAATAGCCACCCTCTTTTTTTATTTTTATTGAAAGTATCTCGCCTCTCAATCTCAGTGTTTTCCCATCATAAGATTTTGAGTTCGAATAAAGCTCAGAAAGTTTAATCAAAGGTGCATCTGCAAAAACAGGAGTAGAGCTTAAGAGTAGAAAAGAAAAAACCAGCAAAAATATAAGCAATTTTTTTATAACCAAATTCCAATTATCTGCCACGAACAAGCGCAACTATATAACCTCCAAGAGCAAAAAGAGCCATGAACTCAAGCCTTCCCGCCCACATTTCGACTATGTAGTAAATTTTCATTAAGACCGGCATAGATGGGGAAGTAATTCCGTAAGAAAGACCTACAGTGGCAGTCGCAGATATCGACTCGTATAAAGACTCAAGAAAACCATAGCCATAATAGGAGCCAATCACAGCACCTACAAAATATGTGAGGGTAAAACTTAGCGTTATTATCGATGCCATTTTTGCCTGATTGTCTGACAGGGTGTTGTTTTTTATATGATGATAATAGGTTACGATGATACTTTTTTCAGGATTAATTATCCTCTTTATTTCATGAAAGATTCCTTTAGTAATAAGTCCCACTCTGATTGCTTTTATCCCGCCTGCAGTAGAACATGCATAGCCTCCGAAAGCCATTGCGATTAGAAGGCCTACCATTGCAAATTGATTCCAGTTCTGAGCCATCACCGGCACTGGAATAAGAGAAAAACCTGTTGCAGTCACTGCAGATATAAGATGAAATACAGCAAACCTGAAACGCTCAAATGCAGGAAAATAAATGTTGGAAATTTGAAGGCCTAGAACGACGATAATAAAACTGATTGTCGTATATAACATAAAAGATTTCGATTCGATATTCTGAAACAATTCACTCTGTTTTCCTCTCCATGCTGCAACGTGCACTATAAAGTTCATTCCACCAAGAATCATCAGAAAAATGACGACGATTTCGAAGAGAAAACTGTGATATGCCTGAACGCTCAGGGAGCTCGGTGTAAAGCCTCCTGTGCCCCATGCGCTCATTGTTATATAAAGGCTGTGAAGCAATGATTTATCGTATGGCATTCCCGAAAAAGCAAGGATAAGAAAAAGAGAGACCGAACCAAGTGCAAGATAGCTATTCGAAACCTTCCAGATGCTTCTGGCTGTAGCTTTGATGTTGGGCCAGATTCTTTCTTCTCTGCCTTCTGCCATATAAACCTTAATTGCGCCTCTTAAAGATTTAGAGAGAAAAGCAACCGAAAGCAATATCAGTCCCTGGCCTCCTAAATACTGCAGCATATGTCTGTAAAAGTGCAATGAATACGGAGCATGGTCCAGATCCTGAAAAAGAGTCAGGCCTGTTGTAGTGAAACCGCTCATGGTTTCGAAGAACGAATCCAGATAGGAACCGAAAAAACCACTCAAATAAAAAGGTAGAGCACCAATTAGATTACCCACAAACCAGGTAACTGTAACAATCATCATTCCTGAAAACCAAGAAAGTTCTCTTTTGATAAAAAATAGAATGTCTGTCAGGATCCAGTAGATCACACACAGCAAAAGGGAAATTAGAAAAATCAGGAGCATAGTGAACTCTCCATATAAAAGTGCAACGATTGCAGGAAAGAAAAGAGTAAATCCGAATCCAAGAACAAATTTTCCTGAATAGAACAGTATTGACTTAAGATCTTTAATTCCTGGTTTGAATAGCATCTTATTTGAACATCAACGTAATAATTAAATTGATTAAAAACAAGAAGAGAATGAAAATGCTTATAAAAATAATTTCAAGAAAGATACCGATAATGTTGTTTCTGGGGTTATCCTCAAACTTCATTAAAGGTCACACGCTTCCTTAGTTGCTCTGCCCTGAATTACGTCCACAAGACTTTTTTCATGCTCATAAGTTGTCACAGAATATATTCTATCGCCCGGTTGAATTACAGTGCTGCCTCGTGGCACTACGACATTGCTTCCTCTCTGTATGGCAACAATAACGCAGTCTTTTGGAAGACCGAGTTCTTCGATTTTTCTACCTCCAACAGGTGAGTTTTCAGGAATTGTTATTTCAACCAACCTCAAGCTTCCTTCGCCAATCGGCATGATGGTAACCAGCTCATCAAATGAAGTTTCCTCTTCCACGACTTTAACGATAATACTTGTGGCAGCAACAGGCACATCCACATTAAGCACCTTGAATATTTTTTCATTTTTAGGATTGTTCACGCGCGCTATTACTTTCTTGACACGGTATATTTCTTTAGCGAGCTGAGCAATAACGAGATTGTCATCATCATCTCCAGTTGCTGCTATAATGATATCAGCATCCTCGATTCCTGCCTGAATCAAATACTCAGAATCACATGCGTCTCCATTAATCACGAGGATATCAGGCAAGGATAAAGCAATTCTTTGCGCTCTATCTTTGCGCCTTTCGATTAGTGAGATGCGATAGCCTTTCGCTGAAAATTCCTTGGCAAGGTAATAACCTACTTTTCCCCCTCCGCAAATGATTATCCTCTTCATTAAGCTACCTCGTCTTTCTTATTCCAAGCTTTTTTAACAGACGCCCTATCTGGGTGATTCTCACGCTGAAATAGATAATATCGTTTTCCATAATTCTCTCTTCTGGATCTGGAATCTCGCCCCTCCCATCACGTATGTAGCAGACCGGCATAAAATCTCTCTCGAAAAACTCTTTAAACATCCTACCGACCGCTGCACCCGTTGATTGAACTTTTATAATTTCGATATCATTGGAAGGCAGAGTCTCGACTGTATCATAGCCTGATGTAACAACTCTGTTTTTGACTTCGGTGACGATAAGGGAAGTTCCACAGACCATTTCCAGCCCGAGTTGCTGATAAGTAGAGAGCCGCTCGGGATTGTAAAGGCGGCCGATTACCTCAGGAACATTAAATATTTTCTTGGCAACCTGACACGACATAATGTTTGTATTATCGAGATTGGTAAGGGCACAGAAAACATCAGCTTCTTCAATCCCTGCCTCAACTAAATCATCAATATCAAAGGCATTTCCGGTAACAAATCTTCCAGAAAAGCTGCTTCCAAGTCGCCTCTGCGAGTCGTAATCTTTGTCAATGACAACTACGCTGTGCCCTTCTTCATCAAGATTCTTTGCCAGCTGAGAGCCGACTCTCCCACAGCCGGCTATAACAACATACACCGAAATTCCTCCCTCTTTTTAACTGAACTTTTTATTATAGAACTGGATTGATGAAAATAACAAGATACCTCTATCGCTTGAAAACTATTTCATCCCAGTTAAATCTCAGAATTTTTGCATCTATCATTCTCTTATCGATGGTTATAATGCCTACCGAATTCCTGGAAGTAAATCTCGTATCATTAGGTGAACCTGGATTGAAGAAAAATATTCCATCTTCATATCCTTTAAAAGCTTCATGCGTATGACCATAAACAATTATGTCTGGTTTTAGCTCAAATCCGACCTGAATCCTTTTTCTGATTCCATATGGTGGTCCGCCTCCATGAGTGATGCCGATTATTCTTCCTGCAACTTCTATAAGCTTCTTTTCGGGAAGTTTTCCGGCAATTTCAGGCAAATCCATATTGCCTTTAACAGCTTCAACTGGCGCAATCTTTTCAAGCTCGTCCAGAAAGTCGCTCGAGACTATGTCACCAGCATGAATCAATAGCTGGCAATCTCTAAAGAAATCTGAAAGTGTTTCTATAAGAAGCTCTGCTTCTCTGTCTATTCGACTTATATGAGTATCAGAAAGCACGCCAATTTTTATCATTTACTGGTTGCCGCGGCAGATTTCTTTTTTGTTTTCAGCTTAAAGTCCTTGATAGCATGCTTCAGGACTTCATCCAGCTTTTCAACAAAAATGAATTCTAATGATTTCTTAACCTCGTCAGGAACAACAACAAGGTCCTTTCGATTGTCTTCAGGTAGAATGACTCTTTTTATTCCAGCACGATGAGCTGCAAGAACTTTTTCCTTGATGCCACCGACAGGAAGCACCCTGCCTCTAAGCGTTATCTCGCCTGTCATTGCAATATCGCTGAAAACAGGTTTTCCAGAAAGAGCTGAATACAAAGAGCTGACTATTGCCACACCAGCAGAAGGACCATCTTTGGGAATAGCGCCCTCCGGCACATGAATGTGAATATCGAATTTTTCTGCAAAATCTGAATCGAGCTCGAGTCTTGCTGCATTCGCCCTGAGATAAGAAACCGCAGCCTTAGCAGACTCCTGCATTACTTCACCGAGCTGACCGGTAAGAATGAGGTTGCCTTTGCCTTTCATAATCGTAGATTCAATAAACAGAATATCGCCACCCGCTTCAGTCCAGGCAAGGCCTGTTGTAGTTCCAATATCAAGGCTTTCCTCGGCTTCTCCATATCTGAATTTTATAGGACCGAGATAATCTTCAATGTTTCTTGCTGTTATCTTTACAGACTCAACTTCGCCCTCAACAATCTTTTTTGCCACTTTACGACAGATTCTTGCAATCTCTCTTTCAAGATTTCTTACTCCAGCTTCTCTTGTGTAGTTCCTGATTATTTTTTTGATCGCTGATTCTGCAATATTGAGTTGCTTCTTTGTAAGGCCGTTAGCTTCAAGCTGCTTGGGTATCAGATAAAGTTGAGCAATCTTCAGTTTCTCAAGCTCTGTGTAACCTGGAAAGTGAATTACCTCCATTCTATCTCTTAAAGCAGGGGGTATTGTGTCAAGTATGTTTGCGGTTGTGATGAAAAGAACCTCAGATAGATCAAATGGAACTTCAAGATAATGGTCGGAGAAAGCATAGTTCTGCTCAGGATCAAGAACTTCAAGAAGCGCCGCTGAGGGATCCCCCCTGAAATCCATGCCGATTTTATCAATTTCGTCCAGCATAAATACCGGATTCTTAGAACCCACCTGAGCCATCGCTTGAATAATGCGGCCTGGAAGTGCTCCGACGTAAGTTCTTCTGTGACCTCTTATTTCAGCCTCGTCATGCACGCCGCCAAGACTTATGCGAATAAACTTTCTACCAAGAGCTCTCGCAATCGATTTTCCTATTGAAGTCTTTCCTACACCCGGTGGCCCAACAAAACAGAGGATTGAACCTCTCGCTTTTCCACCTGTGAGCTTGTGAACGGCAAGGTATTCTAATACCCTCTCTTTTACCTGCTCAAGGCCATAGTGATCCTCGTCGAGAATTTTCATTGCCCGCTTCAGATCAAGCTTTTCTTCGTCTTTCTTACTCCAGGGAAGAGTAATTAACCAGTCGAGATAGGTTCTTACCACGCTCACTTCTGCAGATCCAAGGGGCATCGCAGAAAGTCTGTCAAGCTCTTTAAGGGCTTTTGCCTTGACCTCTTCAGGCATGCCAGCCTGCTCTATTTTCTCGCGTAATTCCTGAATTTCCTGCTGTCTCTCATCAAGAATTCCGAGTTCTTCCTGAATTGCTTTCAATTGTTCTCTCAGAAAATACTCTCTTTGAGCTTTATTCATCGACTCTTTAATTCTGTCCTGAATTTTTGATCCGATCTCAAGATACTGAACCTCTCGATTCAAGAACTCACTAACTTTAACCAGCCGCTCAAAAGGATTGATCGCCTCGAGAATCTCCTGTTTTTCGCTGGTTTTCAAATTCAGATGAAAAGCGACAAAATCGGCGAGCCTGCCTGGCTCCTCAATGTTAATTGCGGCAACAATAACCTCACGTGGGATTGGTTTGCCAAGCTCAGCAGCTTTCTCGAACTCATTTATGAGAGATTTCATAAGAGCCTGTGTTTCTATGTCTATACCCTCAGGCTCCTCTATCGTCTCGATCTCCGCAAGCATGAATGGTTCAGTCTGAACGATTTTTTTAATTCTTACTCTATGGCGACCTTCTACAAGAGCTTTTGCCGTTCCATCCGGAAGCTTCAACTCCTGAATAACAATTGCAACTGTTCCAACAGTGTATAAATCTTCAGGCTTCGGTTTCTCAATTTCTGAATCCTTTTGGGCTACAAGCAAAATCTGGTGATCATAAATTTTCAAAGCAGCATCCATAGCCGCAAGAGATTGCGGCCTTCCAACGAAAATCGGCAACACCAGATTCGGAAAAATAACCATCTCTCTCAGCGGAACAACCGGCAACACCTTAGCTGTTGATTTGCTATTTCTTTCCTTCTTCTCTGATCTTGCCAATTTGAGTACCTCCTTTACTTTACTAATAAAATTTTTCGTGTTTAATATGAATTTATGAATCTTTTCTGGCATAAGCTTAAATCCAATAGATTTATTTTACTACTTGTTCTGATCACTCTTTTCGGCACTCTTTTGAATTTAAGCTCTGCTTCGGCAAATCCCTCTACAAATTACAACATAAGAATTATCACCGATAAATCATTTTATGCAAAAGGCGATACTGTAAACCTCTCGATTGAGATAACAAATCTGACGACTCGAACGCCGCCGCCGTTGAGGATCTATATAGCTTTAAAAGATAAAACGGGGAAAACCCTTTCGTACAGAAATCGGTATATCACATCTTTTAGGGCGCAAACATCATCAGTCACCACTTCTTTCAACACTAAAAATCTTACTATTTCTCGTAATATATATTATCTTGAAGTTCTGCTTTACGAGAGAGGAAGAGCAGTTTCAAAAGCAAAATGGTTTGTAATCTTCAGCAATTCTCCTGCAGAGCTTGTGATTGTTCCTTATTTTAACTTACAGATCCCATATCGCCTAAATCAGGAAGGCATACTCCTGGATCAAAGCGCAATTCAGGCAGTCCTTTCAGAATCCAATGTTATCCCGTATTTACAGGAAGCCAACAGGGGTGCTATTCCCCTTCTTTTTTCCATCTCAAATGGCACCTTAATGCAACTCAGTGTTTTTTCAAAGGAATTCATATTTCTGGACAAGAACGGAGAGAAAACGGTTATTGAGGCAACTTCAGCTGTTTCGAAAAAATCGGCTCAGATATTAGAACTCATTAATACCGGAATCAAAGATAAAAGAATCAATCTTGCCTTAGCTCCCTATGGTGATCTTAGCCCCGAATTACTGAAACAGGCCGACATACAGATGCTTACAATCGAACTCATTCAGAAATCGACAGACTTTTTCTCAAAGCTCACCGGCAATGATTTTGCTCCCCAGATCATCAGACTCCCTGCCGGAGGTATCAGTAAGCAAACAGTTGATATGCTTGCGCGTTCAGGATACGGAGCCCTTCTTGAAACGACAAATACAAACTTAAAATCAGGCATTTTCGAGAACGCGATGTTGCTTTACGCTATAGACTTCCCTAAAACAACTGATACTGTAAGCCTTCTTTCAGAAATTATTGAAAAGCATATCTCTAAGAATAAGCCACAGACTGTAGTGCTCAACATAAGCAAAACAAATTATCCAGCATTTAAAGACTTTCTGAACAATGCAAAGTCATTCAGTTTTGTAAAAGTTACGAATAAACCCCCTTTTCAACTTTACCCGCTGGATGATCTTAAAGAGACAGAAGCATTCTATGGAAACTTCAACAAGCTTGCTGTGGATCTCATTAAAAAGTTTAAGAAAGAAAAAACGATACTTGAGGCATTTAAGACATCTTTTGCCATCGAGCAGCAGGAAAAGGATAAGCTTGACGAAATGATTTATAATTCGCTTCTGCCCGCTTTCAACCCAGAGCCTGATTATGATCTGAGCTTTCGGATACTCAGCGATTTGCATGAGCTCACAGCAGGTAGATTTGAAAAAATAAAAGTTCAGAACTCAACAATAAACTTTACTTCAATGAGGGGCGAAATACCACTAACCATCAACAATGAAACCGGCATACCTGCTGTGAGATAAAAGACAGGGAAAAAAATGTTGTTCTTAACTCGAAAGAAAACGTATTCACGATACCTGTTGAAATTATCAATTCAGGTTCTATTCCTCTGAAAATAACTGTAACAGCTGGAAATGGTTATAAGATTACTGAAGGCGTCATCACTGTAAAATCAAACTTCAGAATTATTCTTGGTTCTTCGCTTCTGCTAATTTTTCTGCTCCTTTCAGTTCTTCTCGCACTGAGAATGAGATTAAAAAAGAAGAACCTTGAGACCGACACAGACGAAATCAGCTGAAGAATACGCCATAAATTCGAATCCTTGACTAATTTTTTATGCTCAAATAAAATACCTGCATGGGTATCCAGGACGAACAGAAACAGAAGATTCTTGCCCGTCTCAGAAGAATAGAGGGCCAGGTTAGAGGACTTCAAAAAATGATCGAAGATGATCGGAATCTTGAAGAAGTTCTCAACCAGATGGCTGCTTCAAAAAGAGCATTCGATGAAGCTGGTCTGGCAATAATTGCTGAATATATGAAGGATTGCCTGGGCAAAGATCTAAAGAACTGCGAGAAGTCAGTGGCCAGAGCTTTGGAAGTATTTATTAAATATGCTCACTATATCAGGTAATTTATGGAAAGAAAAACCTACATACTCGATACAAATGCAATACTGTATAATCCTGATGTTTTCAACGAACTCGAAGATGCCGAGATAGTCATACCTCAGGTTGTTCTTCAGGAGCTTGATAAGATAAAACTGACCTCTGGCGATAGGGATCTCAAATTCAGAGCGCGTAGAGCAGCAAGAATTCTCTTCGAACTCGCAGAAAAAGGTTCATTAACTGAAGGAATAGAACTCGAAAACGGAAACGTTGTTAAAGTCGCTGTTTTCAACCCGAATGCTGATTATCCCGATAATCTTTCCATAAAAAACAGTGATGACAAGATTCTTGCAATAGCCTATCAGGTCGCAAAAAGCTCAAAGAAGCCGGCTGTCCTTGTAACAAACGATCTTAATATGCTTGTGAAAGCTCAGATTCTTGGTTTGCAGATACAAAGATTTATTGAGGTTCCCGCAACTTTTCTCGAAAAGGTGGGTACAAGATTAAAACTGAGAAAAAGAGCTCGAAATATATATTCAACCTTCTTAATCCTGGCATCGCTTGCTTTCGTTATTTATTTTGGCTGGCAGGTATCAAGAGCTGGCAACACTGAAACAAAGCTGCCTCCTGAACTGCAGCAACAATACCAGATTTTTAAGGTAAAAGAAGAGGAATACAAACGAATTTTAAAAGACAACCCGAACAATTACGAAGCACTTGTAGGTCTTGGAAATCTTTACTTTGATAACCAGCAATATCAGCAGGCGGTAGAGTATTACCGACAGGCATTAAAAATCAATCCAAATGACCCCAATGTGAGAACCGACCTTGCAGTTTGCTATATCTATTTAGACCTGTATGACCTTGCAGCGCAAGAGCTTGAAACCGTGATAAGCAAATACCCGAACCATCCTTACGCAAGGCGAAACCTCGCAGCCGTATATCAGAGGATGGGAAGAATAAAAGATGCGGTCACTCAACTTGATGAATACCTGAAACTTATTCCGCCCGGACCGGAATATCAGAGCGCTCTTCAACTTAGAAATCAACTCATTATGCAACTTCAACAGCAACAGCAAAATTTCGAAAATACCGGACAGAAAGGAGGTTAGAGTTTGGAGAAATACGACATCACAATAATTGGTGGAGGACCTGCCGGTCTGACTGCTGCCATCTATGCAGCTCGATCATTGAGAAAGGTTGCTGTACTTGAAAAGGGTGTGCCAGGTGGTCAGATTGCCATGACCGATATGATCGAAAATTACCCGGGTTTTCCAGAAGGAATAAGCGGTATGGAGCTGATGCAGAAATTTGAAGAACAGGCAAAAAAATTCGGAACGGAATTTATCAATTTGTTTGACGTTAATGAAATTAAAAAAACGGCAGAAGGCTTTACGATTAAATCTGCAGATGGCAGAGAATTATTCTCGAAAACAATTATTATCGCTACCGGACAAAATCCGAGGAATCTCGGAGTTCCCGGTGAGGGAGAATTTACAGGAAGAGGGGTATCTTACTGTGCAACCTGTGACGGAGCATTCTTCAGAGGTAAGAAAGTAGCAGTTGTCGGTGGTGGGAACTCAGCAATTCAGGAAGCTATTTATCTGACGCGATTTGCCGACTCTGTAACAGTCATTCACCGTCGTAACCAGCTGCGCGCTGATCGGATACTTCAGGAAAGAGCTTTTCAGAATGAAAAAATCAGATTTCACTGGGATTCAGTTGTAACTGAAATCAAAGGTGACACTCTACTGAAAAGCCTGGTAATCAAGAACGTAAAAACTGGAGAAGAATTCGAAGAAGAGTTTGATGGCCTCTTTATATACATAGGTTACAAACCAAATACAGACTTCCTTAAGGATTTTGTAGAGCTCGATGAAGGTGGCTACATAAAGACAAATGAAGAACTCGAGACATCTGAAAAAGGTGTTTTTGCATGTGGAGATGTCAGGAATAACTCACTAAAGCAGGTATCAGTGGCTGTCGGAGAAGGTGCTCTGGCAGCGGTAAACGCTGAAAAATTTTTAGAAGAGATCGAAAACATATAATTATTTAAGGGAGGGATTTTTTATGGCAGGAAATGTAATCGAAATTACCAGCGAAAACTGGGAACAGGAGGTAGTAAACTCTGAAAAGCCGGTTCTCATCGACTTCTGGGCAGCCTGGTGCGGTCCATGCAGGATTATGGCGCCGATAATCGAAGAAGTAGCAAACAGGTACGGCGAAAAGGTAAAGGTTGGCAAGCTCAACGTGGATCTCTATCCGGACCTCGCTACAAGATTCGGGGTAATGAGCATCCCCACATTCATACTCTTTGAAAAGGGCCAGCCCAAGAAATCTGTTGTTGGTGCTATGCCTCTCGAGCGCCTCGTAACCGAACTCGAAATAGTGGAATAATTTTTTGATCGGAAGTTTTTGAAGTATATGAAAATTTGTGTAGTAGACGGAATGGGCGGCAAAATAGGTGCCCAGATAATAAGTCAGATTCGGGAGGTAAATCCCGAAATTGAAATCATAGCTCTGGGCACCAATGCCTACGCCACACATCAGATGCTGAAAGCAGGCGCTAACAAGGGAGCCAGCGGTGAAAACGCATTCAGAGTTAGTCTGCCAGACGTTGATATAATTATCGGACCGCTGGCAATTGTTATACCAAACTCAATGATGGGAGAACTGACTCCAGAAATGGCAACAGCCGTCTCAAGCTCAAAAGCCGTCAAGCTTCTGCTACCTATAACATACCCTACAATAAACCTAATCGGTGTCGAAGAAAAGCCCCTACCTCATCTTATGGAGGAGGGATTAGAAATACTAAGAAAGCTTCTTGAAGAAGGTGAAGCAAATGTGTGAGGCAAAGGTGTTTATCGAGAAAGAAGGAAAAGTCGAGCATTTGATGGATAACGTGGTTACTATAAAGCCGGAAAAAAATATGCTCCTTCTTATTGACCTTTTCGGAAATCAAAAGTATATTAATGCAAAGATAAAGGAGCTGAAGCTCCTCGAACATCAGGTAGTTCTCGAAAGCGAAGAATAACGACTGATAAGTTTTAAGCAGAAGCTTATGCAAAAGCCACGAAGGCACTTGCTAGAGTGTTTTCGTGGCTTTTTTTGTTAAGGAGGTGGTATATATGTGTAGAAACGGCATTAACCTCACACAGTTTAAACTCAGCATTCATCAACTCAAAGAGCTTTCAGAGTTCCTGGAGAAATCACTGAGTCAATGGGAAGATCTAACATCTTCTTTAGGCCTGAAAGAACTGTCCAACGCGCTTTCTGAAGTAACTGAAGAAATCGAAAGAATCACAGACGGTTTAGAAAATGTGATTAAAAAGGCTGATCTCACAGAAGAGGGAGACAGCAACATCACAATCACACCGATTTAGTCGGGGGCGAGTTAGATGCACATTCCGGATGGGTTTTTGAGCACGACTGTGATTGCAACTACATATGCTGCTTCAGCTGCGACAGGAGTAATGGCTTCAAAACTGGTTAAGAAAGAAGTTAGCGAAGAAAAAATTCCCCTGCTTGGAGTTGCAGCCGCATTTATATTTGCGGCACAGATGGTGAATTTCCCCGTAGCTGGAGGCACATCGGGTCATCTTGTGGGTGGTTTGCTTGCAGCTCTTATTGCAGGGCCTTTTTCGGGATTTTTTATAATGACAAGTGTCCTCGTAGTTCAAGCTTTACTCTTTGGCGATGGAGGAATAACAGCACTTGGAGCAAACATTCTGAATATGGCTGTAATCGGCAGCCTTCTAACCTATTATCTCTATTCGGCAATATTAAAACTGGTGCGCAGTAGAAAGATCTCCATTGCTCTCTCTGCATGGTTAAGCATTGTACTGAGCGCAATCGCCTGTTCAGTAGAGTTGGTTCTATCCGGTAAAGCTCAACCTGGCGTTTTGCTGCCTGCCATGGTATCGATTCATATGCTCATTGGTATCGGCGAAGCAATCATCACTCTTGGAATCGTAGAGGCAATAGCTTCGTTCAGACCTGATCTCCTGAGGTTTTCAGCAAAAGAGGTGGCATAGAATGAAAAAGATTAACAGAAGGTTTGTAACAGGCTTTCTTCTTACAAGCATTCTTATCGTTGTTCTTCTTGCTCCCTTCGCAAGCACTCACCCGGATGGACTTGAGTCTGTTGCAGAAAAAACAGGGCTCTCGAAGTTCGACCGCGGAACACTGATTAAAGCTATATTTCCTGATTACGAAGCTACTTTTGTCAGAAATCCGTGGCTCAGCACGGTAATTTCAGGCATTGTCGGAATTTTTGCGACATTTGCACTGGCATCTGGACTTTATCTTATTTTAACGAGAAGAAAAGATGGAACACGGATTCTTAGATAAATACGCATATTTAGAGAGCCCCATTCATAAAATCGAACCTCGTATTAAAACAGCTCTTATTTTCGTGCTTATTTTTGCAACTGCGCTCGTCCAGGAAAATAAGCTTCAAGCACTCGCTATATTCCTTTTGCTGGCTTTCGTCGGAATCTTACTGTCAAAGATAAATCTTACGGTTGCTTTAAAAAGGCTGCTCATAATCCTTCCTCCTGCCGTTGCTTTATCAGCAGTTTATTCAATTCAGCACAGATTTAACTTCGATCCATATCTTTTTGTTTTTTACCTTATGAAAGCAATAGCCTGCTTCCTCTTCGTTTTTCTGCTCGTTTCAACAACGAAGTTTGATGTGCTCCTGAAAACTTTAAGGTTCTATCGGGTTCCAGTTGTTATTATCAGTATACTCAGTTTTCTTTACAGGTATGTGTTTGTGGTCCAGGATGAGTTTGAAAGAATGATGCGAGCACACACATTAAAAACAAATGGCTCAAAAAGAAAACTCCAGCTGCGGTCTTACTTTAATATGGTTGGTATACTTTTTATGCGCACATATGAAAGATCTGAAAGAATTCACCGTGCTATGCTCTCGAAAGGATATGATCCTGAAATTGCATATCTATACAGACCAGGACCTTTGAAAACTGCTGATCTTCTGTACCTTCTGTTTGGATTAATACTGACATCCGGAGTTTATCTGTTATGGTAAAAAACATTCCCGATATCGAAGTAAAAAACCTTAGCTTTTCATACAGCGATGGAATCCAGGCTCTTGACAGAGTAGCTTTTACTGTAATGCCTGAAGAAAAGGTTTTTATTCTCGGTCCGAATGGAGCAGGGAAATCCACTCTCTTTCTTGCCCTCCTCGGCTTTCTGAACCACTCCGGAGAAATCATCATTAAGGGAGAAGAGCTGACCCGCGATAACATCAAAGAAATACGCTCTAAGATTGGCATCGTATTTCAGGAGCCTGATGATCAGATCTTCATGCCTTCTGTATACGAAGACGTGCTTTTCGGAGCAAAAGCCAGATTCGATGAGCATAAAGCAGAAATTCTTGCAAAAAAAGCAGTTGAATTAACCAATCTCAAAGGATTTGAAACGCGCCTTGCTCACCACCTTTCCTACGGAGAGAGAAAGCGCGTTGCTATCGCGAGTGTGCTTGCCATGGACCCGGAGATAATCCTTTTTGATGAACCCACTTCAAACCTGGATCTAAAACATAAAAAGCTTCTGACAGAAATTTTAAAAACAATAAACAAGACGATGCTTATTGCCACACATGACATGAAGCTTGCGGCTGAACTCGCAGATAGAATAATTATTATCAAGAATGGCCGCATTATCGCAGATGGAAATTCCTACGAAATACTCAGCGATGAAGAACTTCTGCTCTCTGCTAACCTTGAGAAACCGTGTGATTGCGAGATGAGAAAATTAGAAAGCAGATTATAATTAAGCTGTGAAGCGACTGCACATTCATGTAACAGGAATAGTTCAGGGAGTAGGTTTTCGCCCATTTGTTTACAATCTGGCAAAAAGCCTCAATCTTAAAGGATGGGTGCTGAACTCATCTGAAGGTGTTCATATAGAAATTGAAGGCAATGAAGATAGCATTTCGAATTTTTTAAGACTGCTTGAAGCACAAAAACCTCCACGAGCTGAAATCGAGCAGATAAAGATTGAAGAGCTTGAGCCATATGGATTTACAGACTTTGAGATAAGGGAAAGTGAGAAAGCCGAGCACGAATTTATCCTTATAAGCCCCGATATCGCAACCTGCAAAGACTGTGTAAAAGAGCTTTTTGATCCGAATGACCGGCGTTACAGATATCCATTTATCAACTGTACAAACTGCGGGCCAAGGTTCACGATTATTGAAGAAATTCCTTATGACAGACCCCGAACCACCATGAAAAAATTCAAGATGTGTCCTGATTGCAAAAATGAATATCATGATCCGGCGAACAGAAGATTCCATGCGCAGCCGAATGCCTGCCACATCTGTGGACCGCAGTTGATGTTCATTGCTGATAAAAATGTTTTTCAGAAGCTGAATATCAAAGCAAAACCGCTTAGTGAAATCCAGCCAGAAAAACTGGCTGACTACGGAATTGAAAATATCGAAAACACAACCGACTACCAATATCTTGAAAAAGAAGATGCACTCAGGGCCGCTGAAGAACTGATAAGAAAAGGATATATCCTGGCTCTAAAGGGTCTCGGAGGTTTTCACCTTGCCTGCCTGGCTGAAAATTTTAAAGCCGTAGAAAGGCTCAGAGAGAGGAAGAAAAGGCCTTCTAAAGCCTT
>FWWL01005481.1_pt1 | contig 19765 bp, 19 predicted proteins | sample 2228331 | NCBI WGS metagenome assembly FWWL01 (sample SAMEA103939775, study PRJEB20133) | metagenome | reverse complement strand
TTGATTATCTTAGTGATTTTCTCTTTACGAAAATTGATAATGATGGTAATATCCTCATTTGGAGTAAGGTATATCCAGATGAATAGAGCTAATTACAGTCCTAATGACAAATTAACACCAAAATTTTTCATTGTTCTAATTTCATTATATCCAAACAATCCAAAGAGCACAATGTTGTAATTCCTAAACTTATAAACATAGCTTAAACTTGCATTTAGATCCAAGCCCTTTTTAATATAATCATTGTAATCCAAAAACCTGTATTCTACATTAACATTCAAAAGCTTTCTAAATTCAAAATAAAGAAATGGTCTATTTCTTGCATAAATACCAGTCCCAAACTCAATGTCATTTAGATTAAAGCCTATGCTATTTTTTAGATAGCTAAAATCACTACTTTGATAAACATATCTATTTCGCACTCTTATCAACTTAATAGTAAGAACATTGTTAAGCTCCTCATAGTTAAATTGCTTTGAATATGTTGTTTGGTTAAACTGTGAAGATATAGAAAAGAATAGATTATCTTTATTCTTTGAGAATGAAATATCAAAATCCTTATAGCTTATTGAGACATTTGATATTAGCTCTGATTTTGAAGTTTTAAGGTAATATGGATATAATTGTCTAATGTAGCTTCCAGAAGGATCTGGATAGTATGTATTTGATCTCTGGTCATATGAATAACTTCCAAGTCCCTCCCCCACAAATATATATCTTTCAATATAAATAACATCAGGCTGAGTAATATAACTAATATCAAAATTTATAATCTCTGAACTTTTCCATAGTCTAAATTGATATACCCGACTTTCAAGTTGATATAGAATTAATAAATTTATTGGTTTTGAATTTAGACCAAAACCAACTTCATTTTCAATAGTTCTTGAATATCTTAAATTGTAAATTGGATAAAATTGAGTATTAGTCTTAAAGCTAATTCTATTGAAACTACTATCTATAAACAAATACTCATAATCAAATTTAAAAATATCCCTGCTGAAATTAAAATTCAATCTCCTTCTATCCTTAATTGTTTCAAAGTATAAGTTTTTATGATCAAGCTTTACTCCAAACAGAGAATCTAAAAGATATGGTTCAAAGTAAAATAACTTCAAGTAAATATAATTGCCAAAGTTTGAGAACATTAAATTATTTGATATTACATAGTTTGAAATGAGCCGCTTTCTCCTTTTAAGCCCAAGCTCAAAATTATTATAATTAAACGTAAGATCACTTTCGAAATCCAGATCGCCATATTGATATTTATAGTAATTTTTGTTAAATTCAAAAATTGTAATTTTATTTTTTAGAAATTCAAGATTGAATTCTCTTTCAAGTGTTGGTGGTTCGTAGTATTCAAAAGGTTCATAATTACCATTTCCTCTGCCTACAAAGTAGTAAAAATTTCCTTCACTATTGTAATTATATGAGCCTCCAATAAATGGTGAAAATCTTACTACATAATCACCTTTACCCTCCCCTACATAAACAAATATTGTATCATCTTTAATATAACTACCCTTATCAGATTTATAATAACTTGGATAATAACCAGGATTCTCAATGTATTTAATTGTATCACTTTCATATTTTAGTAGTTTTCGTCTTTGATAAAAACTTGCATTTTTATAGTCTAAATATAAATGCTCTCGCTGACCATCACTTTCAAAAAATTGATACTCAATTGTTAATTTATCTCCCATTCTGATTATCACATTTGGTTTAAAAGTAATTGTTCCAACTTGATAATCTAAAATATAATCGCTTTCATCTAATTTTTGACCATTTAGATAAACTTTAACTGAACCATAAACAATATTATAACTTTCAGAAAATTTATAAGGACCTCTATTATCTTCATCAAGATATAGTTCTATTCTTGTAAATTGTGCTTTCTCATATCCAAATGTTGCAAAGTAATCATCTTTTTTAATGTTAATACCAAAAATCCTAAAATTGTTAAATAGAAATGTTCCAACATTTAAATAAAAGTCTTTTGAGCTTAAGGATAAATAACTTTCTTCAATCTCTTCAAGTGTAATTGTTCTATTTTGAGCAGTTGATTTAATAACACCTTCGACTTTATACTGATTGTAGTTTCCTAATATACTTGCTACAACACCTTGACTTTGTTCTAAATTTGAACTTACCGAAAATTTCCAAAATGCATTTGCAGAAAAATTCAAATTGCTGTAATTTTCATAATCTCTAAATTGAAAATTTGATATTGAATTCTTATCTAAGGGAATTTTTTCATAATAAACTATTGAACCCTGCTCCAATGGTCTTAGATATAATAATGAACCATCTCTTTGAATTCCAATAGTCTTGTTAGTGTAAAAACTATTTAGGATAACACTATTTAGAAATAAAAATGTATCCGAAATTAAAATTAGACTATCTCTTAAAAGTGAAATCAAAAACTATTAAATAGCCCTGAAATTTTAAACCTAAATGCAATACTTTTACCCTTAAACTTTTAGAACTTATGAAAATTGGTGTTATTGGACTTGGATATGTGGGACTTACGACAGCACTAACATTTGCTAAGCTTGGATTTAAAGTTTATGGTAATGATAAGGATAAAGAAAAGCTTGAAAAACTAAAAAATGCTATATGTCCAATTTATGAACCAGGACTTGATGAACTATTAAAAGAAATGCTAAATGAAAAACAAATTGAATTCATTGATGATATCTCTGAAACTATAAAAATTTCAGATGTTATATTTATATGTGTAGGAACACCTACCAATCCCGATGGTTCTCCTGACTTAAGCCAGGTTGAGGAAGTAAGTAGAATTATAGCAGAAAATTTAAATGGATACAAGCTTATTGTTGAAAAGTCAACTGTTCCTGTTCAGACTGCACAGTGGATCAAACGCACAATTAAACTTTATTCAAATGAGTATGCAGATTTTGATGTAGCAAGTAATCCTGAGTTTTTAAAGGAAGGTTCCGCACTTTATGATACATTTCATCCTGATAGAATTGTAATTGGGGTAGAAAGCGAAAGAGCAAAGGAAATACTATTAAAATTATATGAAAAAATTGATGCACCAAAACTTGTTGTAGATGTTAATACCGCTGAAATTATTAAGCATGCATCAAATGCATTTTTAGCAATGAAAATTTCATTTATAAACATGGTTGCGGATCTATGTGAGAAAACAGGAGCGGATGTTAAGAAGGTTGCAGAAGGGATGGGATACGATAAGAGAATTGGAAGAGAATTTCTAAATGCAGGAATAGGTTATGGAGGATCTTGTTTTCCTAAGGATGTAAGAGCATTTTACTATATTGGAGAATTAAATGGTGTTGATTTTTCATTACTCTTGGCAGTTGAAAAGATAAACAACAGTAGAATTGATAGAGTAATTGAAAAATTAAAGAATGCATTATGGAATTTAAAAAATAAAAAAATTGCAATTTGGGGTCTTTCATTTAAACCAAATACTGATGATATTAGAGAAGCACCAAGTGTTAAAATTGTAAATAGATTACTAAGTGAAGGAGCAACTGTTTGTGCTTATGATCCAAAAGCCATGGAAAACTTCAAAAAACTATTCCCAAACATTGATTATGCAAGTGATAAATATCAAGTTCTAAGAGATGCCAATGCTCTCTTAATAATAACAGAATGGGATGAGTTTAGAAATGTAGACTTTGAGAAGATGAGAAAACTTATGAGAACACCAATAATCGTAGATGGAAGAAATATATTTGAATGTGAAGAAATTAAAAAATACAAATTTGAATACTATCCAATTGGAAGAACTTGTTAAATGTTCACTAACCTCCAATAAATCTATTAAAGACTGAATTTATAAAATCCAAAGCACTATCTGGATATATCCCAAAGTATATAACCAAAACCATACAAATTGATGCTGTAAATATAGGCAAGAACTTAAGTTCTACATCTTGTTTCTTGCCATCTAAGAATGCATAATAAACCACTCTCAAATAGTAGTAGTAAGAAATTACACCATTTAAAAAGAGCCAAATTGCTAATAACAAATTATGAGTTTGAATAATAGAATAAGCTATATAGAATTTTGCAAAGAAACCTGCAAGTGGAGGAATACCTGCAAGCGATAGCATGAAAATTGCAAGACTAATAGCAAGAAATGGACTTCTCCTATACAATCCTTTCAAATTATCAATACTTGTATTACTTTCAGATACCATTTGAACAATGGCAAAAGCTCCAAATGTCATAATCGTATATATAAATAAAAACAAAATTATGGACTTAAAACCATCAAGACCCCCAACATAAACAGCAGTTAGAGCATAACCTGCATTTGCTATCGTAGAAAATGCCAGTAATTTTTTAATACTCCTTTCCCTAAGTGCCGCAAGATTCCCAACGATCATGGTAAATACGCTAACATATAAAATTAAATCTAACCAAAGTTTTGGATGGGATGCTAGGACACCTTGAAAGAACTTCAATATGAGTCCGAACATAGCAACCTTTGATACTGTCGCTATATAACCTGCGGTTGGGGATGGAGCACCCTCAAATACATCAGGTGTCCAAAAGTGAAAAGGAACTGCTGATATTTTAAATCCAAGACCTATTAAAACAAAAACAAGACCAAGAATTGCCAAAAATTCTTTGCCTTGCAAAAGTCCAAAGAAACTCTTAAATGCAAAGTATTGGAATATAGAAGAGAAGGACAAAGAAGAGCTTATAAAGTAAAAGAATGCTATACCAATTATAAGAAATGAACTTGAAAATGCACCTATAAAAAAGTATTTAGTAGCTGCCTCGTATGAAAATAACTCTCTTCTAAATCCGACAAGTGCATAGAGTGAAAATGATAGGATTTCCAACGATAATATAAATGATGCCCAGTTTTCTGTTTTTGGTAATAGGATAGCACCAAGCAATGCACTAAACACTAAAAAATAATAATCAAAACTTGCCCTATTTTTATAATAGCTATACGAAAGGAGAACAAAAAACAATGTTCCAATTAAAATCACTAAATCAAATAATCTTTCAACAGGTCCAAACCTTACACTTTCTAAAATGTATTTAACATAATCATTGCTTTGAGCTAATTTTGAAAGTCCAACGAAAAATTCTCTATTCATCCACAATAAATGTTCAATAGTAAATGCGCCTGCAATGATAATACCTAAAATTGAAATCAAAAGTGCTATTAAACCTTTCCTTGGCAATAGAACCTCAATGAGGATTAAAATCAATAAGGTTATTGTGATCACAAACTCTGGTGCAAAATAATAAAGTATGTTGTTCATTTTTCACCTCCCTTGTTTATAACATTCAAAATGTAATCAGAGGATTTTTGAAAATATTTAAAAACGATGTTTGGATATACTCCAATTGAAAACACGAGGACTAAAAGTGGTGTCAATATAAACCATTCTCTTATATTCAAATCTCTTACTTTTGGAAGTCTCAATTCTAAATATGAAATTTTCTGAAAAGCAGGTAGCATATAGATTACGGAGACAACAACTCCTATTATACCAAATATCGCCCAAGTAAAATTAGTTAAACTTGCACCAAGTAGTATAAAAAACTCTCCAATAAATCCATTTGTTCCAGGAAGTCCAACCGATGATAACATAAATAAACCAAAGAAAGCTATAAGAATTGGAACGGATTTTGCAAGCCCTCCAAACTCAGATATACTATTAGTCCTATATCTCTCATACAATAAACCTGCTATCAAAAATAGAGCACCTGTTGAAATGCCATGATTTAGAATCTGAATACTTGCACCATTTATGCCATAATGATTTAATGAGAATATACCGAGTGTTATAAAACCCATATGTGAAAATGATGAATATGCAATAAGTCTTTTGAAATTATCTTGAACATATGCCATAAACCCACCATATATAATTGATATGATTGAAAGGATTGCAAATAAATAGGCATATTCAAGGGCATAATTTGGAAATAGAGGAACTAAGAACCTTAAAAATCCATAGCTTCCAATTTTTGCCATAATACCTGCTATTACTAAGGCTACACTTGAAGGTGCATTGGAATATGCGTCTGGTAGCCAAGAATGAAATGGAAAGATAGGGGTTTTAACAGCAAATGCTAATGCGAATGATAGGAATAAAAATAAACTAATTTGGCTTTTAAGGAGTGGAAGTTGTGATAATAGTAGTGTATAATCAAGTGTCCTAAACTCTAAGTAAATATTGATAATTGCAACAATTAGAAGAACAGATGCAATAGCGGTATATAAAAGAAACTTAAAGCTTGCATTTATTCTATTCTCATCACCCCAGATGAGAATTAAAAAGTATGCAGGAATTAAAGAAAATTCATAAAATATAAAGAATAGAAATAGGTTTAATGATGAGAATACACCTACAAGTGCCCCTGTCAAAAATAAATACCAAAATGCAAATTCATTCTCTCTAAGATTTATCAAGTTTACAGACGCCAAAATTCCAAGCAAGGATAGTAATGTTGTTAAAACAATTATTAAGACACCTAAACCATCAACACCAAGATAATAATTTATGTTCAAACTTCCAATCCAACTATACTTTTCAATAAATTGAAAACCTTGATTAAAGTTAAAATTTCCTAACATCAGAAGGCTTAGAAGAAATTCAAAAAGTGCAATAACAGTAGCATATCCCCAAATTAACATCCTGTTTTTAAAGAACCATAAGGGTATTGAGAAAATTATTGGAAACCATATAAGCACACTCAAAATCCCTTGCATTTTCTACCTCCTTTTAAAAAGTTTTTTCAGTATCAGAAAACTCTATTTTCTTTCCTTCTAAAATTTCAGCTCTATCATCAAAGCTATAAACACTTCTATCATTTGTCTCTCCTTTTTGAACCTTAGTAGCATCTATCATCGTTCAAACACCTCCTTCAAATCTAAAATAAAACCATCCAATACCTTACTCTTAACCTTACCTTTATTTTCCGCACTTGAATACAATTCATATTTACCCTTATCATTCAAGACATATACATCAATGCTCCTATTAAAAGGATTAACTATCCAATACTCTTTTACTCCAAATCTTTCATAAATCGCTTTTTTAACCCTTGTATCCCTCTTCTTCGTTCCTTTTGAAATAATTTCAACTACTAAATCAGGCACTCCATCTATATACTTTTCTTTGATAATGTGCATTCTCTCTTTTGAAATAAAAATTATATCAGGTTGTAATGCAATTTCATCTGAAAAACGAACTCCAATGGGAGCATGGAACATTTCACCTAAACCTTTTTCTTTTAAAAAAATAAGAATTCTAAATCCTATTTCCCTTGATACTTTCTGATGATATGTAATTGGTGGTGGCATTTTAATTAGCCTCCCATATACAAGCTCATAAATCTTCTCACTCTCATCGTTAAATAGCATAAAATCTTTAAATGTAAATTTCTCTAAAACAAGCTTCATTTAAATTTTCCCTCTCCTTTGCTTATATTCCATTTCAATTTTTTCTGCTAATTTCATAATACCATTTAATAATGCATCGGGTGTTGGTGGGCAACCTGGGACATATACATCAACAGGAACAACTTGATCAACACCAGGAACTACTGAATATACATTTCTATAATGGTCTCCACTAATAGCACAACTTCCCATTGCAATTACCCACTTAGGATTGGGCATTTGCTCATATAATCTTCTTAATCTTGGAGCCATCTTGATTGTGACAGTTCCTGCAACTATCATTAAATCCGCTTGCCTTGGAGTTGCTCTTAAAATTGAACCAATTCTTTCTGCATCAAACTCAGGTCCATATCCTGCCATAAGCTCAATTGCGCAACAAGCAAGTCCAAATGTTAATGCCCAAGGACTTTTTGCTTTTGCCCAATTAAACAAAGCAGATGTAGATGTTATAATTATTTCACCACCAGGGAATTTTTCAAGTTTGAAAATCAAATCTTCAAAAATTGATGTTACATTTTCCTTTTGATGAATTTGTTCTAAAACTTTAACATTTATAGTATCCTTCTTTATAATTTTAAGTTGTGCCATAGCTTACCCCCATTTATACGCACCTTTCCTATATAGATATATCCAACCTAAAAGCAAAATCAAAATAAATACAAAAGTTTCAATGATGGCAAAAATTCCAAGCTTTTTAAAGACAATTGCAAAAGGTAAAATAAACGCAATTTCTATATCAAAAAGTAAAAACAAGAATGCAACTAAATAAAACCTAACGGGATATCTTACCCATGCATCCATTATGGGAATTTCACCTGATTCATAAGGCTTTAATTTATCACCATAATCAGTCCGCTTAGGAGAGAGCAATTTTTGAAGCAGAAGCATGCCAATTGGAATTAAAAGAGAGAGAATTAAAATCAAAAAAAGTTTTATATAAATTCCCATAGTCCAAAATTTTAAAGTAGAAAATTATCCTTTAAAATTTTCCTATGCTCTTTATAATTTTAATGCAAGAAAAAGGCTTTGAAGAGCAAATACAAGAGGCTGCTGAGTTTGAAGTTGTAGCATACTATAAGCCTTATATTCCATATAAATATAGTCCTGTAAGTGAAATTAAATTTGTATTTTCTCAAATAAACAAAATCGATGCAATAAATATAACGAATGAGTTGTCAAACTATGTATACCCAAAAGACAGCTTGCTTGCAAAGGAGAAATTGAAAGCTTTGAAAGATGACCCAAAAGGCATCAGAGATATTATCTTGTTAGCACTAATTTTTGAAGGTGGAGATTATGAAGGTGCATATAACAAAGCATTTTCAATAATAAATAGCAATACAAATTTAACATTTGAGAGAATCGCATATAAAATCTATATTTTCTCAGCATTAAATAAAGGTGATTATAAGGAGGCTTATAGCATTGCAAACTATGTTATTGAAAATTTCTCAGAAGTTGATAGTATAATTTATCTTGCATGTGCAGAAGCATTTTATTATTCAAATAATTATCAAAAGGTTGATTTTTACTCTTCAAAATTATACGATAACTCCGATAATAATCTAAGACTAATTGCACTCTATTTGGGAGGATGGAATAATTTACATCTTAAAAGATATAATGAAGCATCAAGCCTTCTAAATAGAGCTTATGGAATAGCAAGTGATGAGTTTTTAAGAACAATTCTCCAAATAGGTATAGCAGTTGCAAAGTTTAATCTTGGAGATAAACTAAATGCCTACAACTCAATTGTCTCAATAAATGAAAATATGTTTAAGGGAGAAGCAAGAGCAGAACTGCTATATTATAGAGGTATAATAGCTTTTTATAACAAGAAAGATGATATTATAGCAGAAAAGGATTTTTCAAGGTTCATTCAAGATTTCCCAAAGGATGAAAGAGCAGCATTTATAGCACTAAAGCTTTCAGATTTATATAGATTTAAAGGAGATTTAAAGAATGCAATATCTAATTTAGAATGGATAAGAGCAAATTTTGGAAAAATTTATGAAAAGGAAACTGCACTATATTTACTCGGAGAACTTTATTTATCGCAACAAGATTATGAAAAATCACTATACGCTTATCTACAACTTATAGATGAATTTCCAACAAGTTCATACTTATCAACCTCAAAAATAAGAGCAGAACAAATATTATCAAAACTTGCAACAGACAATGAAAGCTATATTGAAACATTTAAAAGATATTTCCCAAACAGTCAATCACTTGCAGATGTTTATTATTATTGGGGTGGTAAATACTTAAATGATAAGAATGAAGAAAGGGCAAGTTATTATTTTTATAAATTAGCATTGGAATTCCCTGAACATTTAAAAGCAAAAGAAAGTATATTTATAGCAGGACAACTATTTTTGAAACTTCAAAAGTGGTCAGATGCAGCTGAAACATTCAAGCGCTTAATAAGGTTATATCCTAATTATGAGAAAATTGGAGATGCATATGGAGGACTTGCAATAGCTATGCTCAATCAGAATGATCCAGAAGGTGTTGTTAGATTCTTAAATAAGGCTTTAAATGAAGATAGAGGTAAGTTATCAGAATATGATAAAGGTGTAATGTATATGTATCTTGGACTTGCTTATGAAAATCTTGGCAATTTAGATAAAGCAAGAGAATACTTGGAAATGGCAAGGAATCAATTTTTTGGTGTAGGTAGAACTGATATGCTTGATCAAGTAAATCAATATCTTGATAAAATTCCAAGATAATTTTATTCCTTCTTAGCTAAAAAAATTGCGCAAGCTCCAAGTGTCATATCTATTATCTTAACATCTTCAAATCCAACACTTCTTATCATGTCAGCAAACATTTTTCTTCTTGGGAAGTTAAAAACTGAATTATATAAATAAATATAAGCACTATTATCTTTTAGAAAAAGTTTTGCTATTTCCGGAATTACAAATTTTAGATAGAATTTAAAAGGATATTTTAGGAAATTTTCAGGACCTAACATTTCAAGTATAGCCAAAACACCCCCCCTCCTTAAAACTCTATAAAACTCTCTTAAAGCTAAAACCCTATTGCTTATGTTTCTAATACCAAAAGCAATTGTAATACTATCAAAGCTATTATCCTTAAATGGTAGTCTTTGACCATCTGCAATAATATAGATCACCTTAGAGAGATTCTTATTTTTTAGAGCATATTTGAGCATTTCTTTTGCAAGATCAATGGCAATTATAGACTTTACATTCTTGCTATTTACAAGGTGTTTAACAACCTCCCCTGTTCCTGTTGCAACATCGAGAACTTTACCTTCTACAAGTTTTGAAAGCTCTTTTCTCCAAAGCTCATCTAAGCCAAATGAGAATAAATGATTTAAAAATTCATATCTATAAGATATTTTATCAAACATTTGGGGGATAGATAAGTCCCCCATCACTTTAATGTTTTTAAATATTCATAAATAGCCTTTGCTTCCTCAATACTAACAGGCTGAACCAAAACCATCCTTACATTATTATACTCATTTAACAATTGTTTTGCAATAGGATCATTATTTAGTATTGAATCGGGATTGTGAATCATTGCAATAATCCATTCCATCTTCCTTCTTTCTGTTACACCTTTAAGCCCAGGTCCTACGAGTCTTTGATCAGTTATAGCATGACAGGCATTACATCCTTTTGAATTAAATAGCTGTTTTCCAAGTTCTACCAAATTAGTAGATTGTTTCATATCTTGCTCCTTATTTACATTTTCAGTTGTTGTCGTTCTTGAAACAAGCTCAATTTCCCTTGCCTTAATCCTTCCCTCATCCATTAGTTTCAGCACATAATATCTATCAGGATTAGATAGATATTCAACAGGATACTTTATTTTTCTCCAAGACATTACAAGCATTGCAAGTGCAACATTCTCCTTATGAGTAAATCCATAGTTTGGCATTACACTAGTAGGAACAACTTTTTGTGGATTTTCAAAATGTAATATATGCCAAGTAAATACAGACTTTGGAAATTCCCTCTCCTCTAAATCTGCCTCAGTATGTGAAAAATCAAACAACTCATGTGATTTATCTCCTTCATAAGTTAGTACAGGTCCAATATTTCCACCATATCCATCTATTACATGACATTGCCTGCAATTCTTCTCCTGGACTATTTGTTTTGCCAGATTTATATAGTCCATACCAGGTGTTTCCTTATCAAATCTATGGCAATGATTGCAATTTATTTGAATCATTACAAGTCTATTCTCTTCAATTTTATATTTCTTTTGCATTTCCCTTGTGTAGGTAGGCCATAGCCATCTTATACCTTTCCCTGCATGTGCTTGTTTAGTAGTAAGAGCCTGCGGCTGACCACCATGACAACTTGTGCAACCAAACTTCTCAATAGGATGTTTATCCGTTATACCATTTGGATTTGGATGTGTTCTAAATACAACAGGAATATCTTCACTTTCAAGCCCTTTTATTTCAACACCCATATGACATGTTATACATCTATCTGCAACATTTGAACCCATTATATCAGGATTCCAAATTTGTTTAATGCCAAAATCAATTTTTTTAGCAACTTCAGGTCCCAATTTTTTTTCAACAATTTTTTTAAATTCAGACTGATACTTCTTCCATTCAGGGTTCAGTGATCTGTAAAATACAATTCCAAGAAATATAAGAATTATAAGTGCGAAAACATATATCCAAAGGGAATCATACCAATACTTATCAGAAGCTATATCCTTCTTCTCTTCCATTTCCTACCTCCTTTTAGAACATGTGTGGCATTTCAGGCCATCTCCAAGGCCAATAAACCTGCCAGTAAGGACCTCTAAAATACATAGCAAATATAGTTATAGCTATCAAGGCAATAATAGTGATAGCAAAAAGTATATTATGAATTAACCTTGTTCTATGAAACCATACACCCGTTGCCTCATCAGGACTCTTATCAAAAAATGGCCAAACTGCCCAAGCTAGAAATAATAAAGCAGGAATAAGTAGTCCTCCTACAAACCCTCCATTTAGAGTAAAATCACCAATTCTAATAGTAGTAATAGCTATAAGTTCCTGTATCCATAAGAAATACCAAGGAGCTTTAGCAGGATTAGGTGTCCAAGTGGAGTCAGCAGGTTCTTCAAGTGGAGCTTTTGCAAATACTGTAAAGAATAGAACAATTGCAGTAGTTATTAAAAATACCAAAAATGCTCTCCTAAATAGAGCAGGTATTGTAAATGTAGTATATTCATCTTGAATAAGACGCTTATTTAGTTTCTTTGCCTCAATTTTATACTGCTCACTAACTGCAAGCCCGCCATCTTTCCTAACTCTCCACATGTGATAGGATGCAAAAATTAATAGTAGTAATGGTAAGAATATACAATGCAAAACATAAAATCTTATTAATGTTCCTTGATCTATTTGAGTTCCACCTGCCAAAAAGAAATAAACATTTTTACCTATTACACTCTCTGGTGGAATAGACTTAGCTATATTAGCACCTATTACAATAGCCCATAGTGCAAGCTGATCCCAAGGTAAGAGGTAACCAGTATAGGAAAGACCAAGCGTTAAGATAAGTAGGATGACACCAACTATCCAATTTAATGGTCTGTTTGATTCAGGATTACCACCATTTTTGTATGCCCCTGTAAAGAATACCCTTACCATATGTAAAAATACTACTGTAACCATTAAGTGCCCTGCCCACCTGTGTGAATTTCTCAAAAACCATCCAAAACTAACGGAATTCTCTAAATCCTTAATTGTCCAGTATGCTCTTTCTGTTGAAGGAATATATAGAAACATCAATATAACACCTGTAATAGTAAGTATCAAAAATAGTGAAAACAGAACAGTTCCAAGCCAAAATGAATACGTGATAGACATACTTCTATAAGTAGTTCTCGCAGGAAACCAATGTAGCCAAAAGTTCTTATTCGTAGCTTTTGCAGCTTCTAGCTTATCCTTGGGATCATATGTCCAAATTAATTCTCTCCAAATCTCTCTTAATTTTTGCATGTTTTAGCCTCCTTTATCCAAGGTTCTCCACCACAAGTCTAAAATTGTGATCTACTTCCACCTGTTCATCTACAACAAGTTGACCATCAGGACCTACATCAACTTTATACCAAGGAAGTCCTTTTGGGGCAGGTCCTGCATATATTGTTCCTTCACCATAGTATTGTGATCCATGGCAAGGGCAGAAGAATTCCCACTTTTGTTTATATTCCTTACCCTTAATTATAACATTTTCATTTGATGGGGGAACAGTATTAACTGTGCAACCAAGATGTTGGCATACTGCTGATATTACCCAAAAACTATTACCTTCCCTAACAACAAATAACCTATACTTTGCTAAAAATGTAATACCTTCAGGAAAATCCTTTGGATAACCTATTCTGAACTTCTTTGGTGGCTCATACAATGTATTGGGAACTAGCGACCGAACGAATGCAAAACCCTGACCTAAAAAGGTTAAAACAACCGCTGTTCTTCCAAGATAAGCTATGAATTTTCTTCTATCCATAGGCTGAAAATTTTAAAGCTCCTACTCAATGCAGCAAACGTTGAACCACTACCACTTAAAAATACCAAATCAAAGCCAAGGGACCTAATAACATCTCTATAAATCAAAAGTTCATCATCTAATACACTCTCAAATGCATTATAAAAATTATCCCTTAGTAAATCCAGATCATTGTTTTCAAGGGCAATTTTAATCAAATAAATACGCTCCTGTGCCAAGTTTCTATCATCATAATTTCTAATTTTACTATACATATAACTTGTAGAAAGTGGTTTAGTTGGAAAGAACAAATTTATATAGCAACTTAAATTGCTATTAAATGGCTCTAATATCTCACCTCTCCCCCTTGCAATTGCACAATTTTCATCAATCACAAAAAAGGGAACATCAGAACCAACACTACTTGCAATCTTAACCAAATCACTCCTCGAAAGCCCTAAGTTATAGAATGAATTTAAAAGTTTTAGGATTACACCAGCGTTGGATGAACCTCCACCAAGTCCTCCACCCATTGGAATGTTCTTATAAACCCTAATTTTTAATTTAAAAGCTTTACCTATCGCCTTTGAAATTTCATTAATTGCCCTTTCAATTGTATTATTTTCTATATAAAAAACTTTGCCATCCTTTATAAATTCAATTTCAAGCTTTTTGCTTTCAATTATCTCAATCTCATCATAAAATGGAATTTTGTGTAAAATTGTTAGAATTTCATGATAATTATTGATTAATTTACCAAGGACAAAGAGTCCAAAATTAATTTTTGCAGGTGATTTTAGCTTTAGGATCTTATCTCCCCACTTCACCAAATACAAAGGCAGCTATACCACCTAAACCCACTATACCCCAGCCATATGAAGCAATTTTCAGGAAAATTACATTAGAATTTGAGAGATAGGCTGTAAATAAAATATTACTTACTAATAAAATAAAGGAACCGATTGCAATAGCTAACCATTCAAATCCCATAATACCTCCCCAATGCATAAGAACAGCTGGTAAAATAAAAATAATCAAAAGGAAACCAAGAAGTATTAAAATTGCATTAAAATATATTCTTTTATCGAAGCTATACGTGTAAAGAACTATTATAATAATTAAAACTGTTAGAAATGCTGAAATTGTAATAATTTGCATAATATCTGATAAATCTAAGGTAAGTCCCCTTTTTGTGTATTCAAATGCTTCATAAAGCACATAGGCAATCATAAATAAAGTAGCTATATAGAATGAAATATAGAATATTAATTCGCTACGAAAGAATAAGTAAACGAAAACACCTATCGCAAAAAACACATAACCTGATGCCATACCAAAAAATAGCTTCCCTCTGAGTGAAAGAAGTCCAACTCTGAACGTACTAACACTTGCTCCTACTAAATGTGCAATTAGAAAAAGACTTGAAGGAAGCAAAAGATGATAAATTGGATCAACAGGGTTTAGGAGAAAATAAATAGAAAATGCAATATAAACTAAAAGTGCAATCAGAAAACTAATTATAAGCATAGTTCAAAATTTTATAGCATAGTCCAAACTATAATACATCAAATGGGTAATTTGTTCCAAGTCGCATAGCTTTGTTTATGTCTTCTTTACTTGCAATTCCATCTTTATAGATTTTAGATGCTTCAAACTTAATATCATCAATTATGCTTTTTGCAATAGAAAACTTTAAATTGTGCAAAACATAATACTCAAATCCCAATTCTTTTAATCTATTAACTACTACTCCTTCATCACTATATTCAAAAACTTCTGCACCATATCCAATTGTAAAGCATTTAAAATCTTCAAATTCATAAACTCCATTAAGCTCTAATTTTTTACTAAATTCAAATTTTTCAATTTCTCTTGGATATTCATAAAAACCCTTATTTGTCTTAATACCAAGATAACCCTTTTTTAACATATCTTCTTGAATTTTTGAAGGCTTTAATCGTTCTAACTTCGTCTTTTCATAAATAATTTTACTTACATTGTAATTTACATCAATACCAATCAAATCCATAAGCTCAAAAGGACCCATTTTAAATCCTATAATTTTCATAGTTTTATCAATTAGTCTAAAATCAATGCCTTCTTCATACAATCTTAACGCTTTTAAATAAAATGGTCTTGCAACTCTATTTACAATAAATCCAGGACTATCTTTGCATATAACAATTTCCTTATCTAAACTTTTAACAACTTCAATAGCTCTATTTAAATAAAATTCATTTGTCCAATGTGATCTTATAATTTCAACAAGCTTCATAACTGCAGGTGGATTGAAGAAGTGAATACCTAAAAATCGCCCCTTAATTTCAATACTACAAGCTAATTCATTTATTGAAAGTGATGATGTGTTAGTTGCGATAATAGTTTGCTTATTCACCAAGCCTTCAATTTTTTTAAAAAGAATAGACTTTACATCAAAATTTTCAATAACTGCTTCAATTATTAGATCTGTATTAGAGTCCAATTCATCTAAACTTTTTAGAATCCTTAGATTTTTTTCATAATCATTTGGCAATTTAGTTTTGTATTTATTGAAATAGTCCAATGCACTATTTATTGATACTTGACTTTCATCATAAATTTGGACAAAATGGTTATTTTTCAAAAATAAATATGCAATACCTCTCCCCATCGTCCCTATTCCAACAATTAGAACCTTCATAATCCTATAATTTTTATAATTACTCGTTTTGGACGCTGACCATCAAATTCAAAATAGAATATCTCTTGCCAAGGTCCCAAATCCAATTTGCCATTTGTAATTGGCAATACTACTTGTAAATGTGTTAATAAATTCTTTAAATGTGCATCCGCATTATCTTCACTTGTCCTGTGATGTTTATAGTCTTTTTTATATGGTGCAAGATTTTCAAGCCACTGGAAAATATCCTCATGTAATCCCCTTTCATTATCTTGAATTACTACACTTGCGGTAAGATGCATTGATGAAACCAAACAGAGACCTTCTCTAATTCCACTCTCCTCAACAGCTTTCCTTACTTCGTCCGTTATCCTTATAATTTCCCTCCTATTTTTCGTATTAAAAAGCAGATATTTTGTATAGCTTCTCATAATCCAAACCTCCTATATACCTCATCTACATTCTTAAAATAATCCCAATTTAAACATTCTTCTATCTCTTCACTTGTTAAATACTTTTTAATTTCACTATCATTTCTAATTGCATCTTCAAAATTTTTGATTTCAAAATGTGAAATTTTTTTAATCCATTCATATGCAACTTTCCTGCTAATGCCCTTTTGAACAAGCTTTAATAAAAATGGTTGCGTTATATAATACTTGCCAAATTTTTCCATATTCTCATTAATTCTCTTTTCATCAATCACTAAATCTCTTACAATATTCTTTGAAAGTCTAATTATATAAAATAGAAGTGAGGTTAGTTCGGGAAGGACGATTCTTTCAACGGAAGAATGACTAATATCCCTTTCATGCCATAGTGCTACATTCTCATGAATTGAAATTAGATAGCTTCTTATTGTTCTTACAATTCCACATATTCTTTCACTCCTAATAGGATTTCTTTTGTGGGGCATTGCAGATGAACCTCTTTGCTTTTGGTAAAATGGTTCAAAGAATTCTCCAACTTCTGTTCGCATTAGTAGTCTAATTTCAAGTGCAAATCTCTCCAAATTCTCCGCTAATAAGACCAAATTATTTATAACATATGCATACCTATCTCTTGGAATTATTTGCGTTGAAATTTTTTCTACTTTTAGGTTTAATTTTTGCATTACTAATTCTTCAACTTTTGGAGTTAAAAATGCATAATTTCCAACCGCACCAGATATTTTACCATAACTAATCTCCTCAATTGCATCATCCAATCTTTTTAAATTCCTTAAAGCTTCCCAATAGTAGTTTAAGAATTTTAGACCAATTGTAGTAGGTTCTGCATAAACCCCATGTGTTCTTCCCATAATTGGCTTGTATTTATAATCCAAAGCCTTTTTCTTTAGCTCTTCAATGAACACTAGATATTCGTCCCTGATTAGATATAATGCCTCTCTAATAATTAGAGCATTTGCAGTATCCAAAACATCTGACGATGTAAGACCATAATGTAAATATTTGGCATTTTCAGAAACTTCTTCAAGAGCCATTAAAAATGCTATTACATCATGTTCAACTTCCTTTTCAATTTCTTCACTCCTTCTTACTAGCCATTTATAATCTAAATTTTTTAACTCATCCCTTACTTTCAAGGCAGACTTTGGTAATATTCCAAGTTCAACTTCTGCCTCAATAACTGCAATTTCAACTTCAAGCCATTTTCTATACTTGTTTTCATCTGTCCATATACTTCCAATTTCAGGTAATAAATAGCGCTTAACCATGTCCTTTACAATGCACTCGATGTTCCAATTCTATTTGCACCTGCTAAAATCATTTTAATTGCGGTTATCTTATCCCTAATACCACCAGATGCCTTCACACCAAAATCCTTACCTACTACTTCCCTTAATAATGCAACATCAAAAATTGTAGCTCCATATTTTGAAAATCCTGTTGAAGTTTTCACAAATTTTGCACCACTATTTTTTACAATTTCAGATACAATAACTTTCTCCTCATCTGTTAACAAGCATGTTTCAATAATGACTTTTAGATGAGGACAGATTTTTGCAACTTCCCTAATTTCATTCTCAACATATCGATAATCCTTACTCTTTAATGCAGATATGTTAATGACCATGTCAATTTCATCAACTCCATTTCTCATTAAATCCTCCGCCTCAAAAAGCTTGACTCTTAGACTATTTGCTCCAAGAGGAAAGCCAACAACTGAACATATTTTTATATTTTTACCTTTGAGCAGATTTCTAATTTTTGGGATAAAAAATGGATTTACACAAACCGCATGATAATTTCTAGTGATTGCTGTATTTACAAGGTCTTCAATATCATCATAAAGTGCATCAGGTCTAAGGAGTGTATAGTCTATAAAATTATTTATTTCTATTTGTGGAACATCATTTAATTTCTCAATCTCTAAGGTTCTTTCTCTTGCTCTCTGAACGTAGTTCATTTAAAAAGCTCATCCAAAAATGCTCTAAATATTCTCTTTAATGTTTCAAGGGATTCTAAATCTACCCATTCATTATCCGTATGAAGTCCATATCCTATTGCATTTGTTATAATAACAGGAATACCCTTTTGTGCAAAAAATCTCCCATCCGTTGCTCCATGCTCCTTTATAAAATCAACCTTTCTATTTAAAATTTTTTCTGCAACACTTTTATAAAGCTTTAAATATTCATTATCCTCAGGAACAAAAATTGCTTCACCTGTACTCAATATCTCAAACCTTAAATTTGGAAACTTTTTTATAGAAGATAAAATCTGCTCCTTCATTTTTTCAACAGTCCAAGGCTCGGTAAATCTAACATCGATTTCAGCAATACTATAATCTGGAACAATATTTACCTTTGTTCCACCTTCAATTTTACCTATATTTATAGTATTGTGCCAGTGATCTGGGTCCCCACAAGGTTCTGATGGAAAAATTAAGCTAATATCATTGTAAAAATCAATAATATTATCAATTGCATTTATGCCTTCCCATACCCGAGAACCATGAGCACTTTTACCCTCTGAAATAACCCTAAAATGCAAAACACCCTTTTCCCTATTTATTATATTAAAATTAAACCCACCATCAGGTATTATTGCAAAATAACAACTATAACCCTCTTCATTCAATAAGTATTCAACACCATTTTTGCTCCCAATCTCTTCATCTGTTGTAAGTATAAGTCCAATATCGTAATTTTTATTTTCTTTTGAAAGTTCCTTAAATAATTCTATTAAAACTGCA
>FWWL01004306.1_pt1 | contig 19777 bp, 15 predicted proteins | sample 2228331 | NCBI WGS metagenome assembly FWWL01 (sample SAMEA103939775, study PRJEB20133) | metagenome | reverse complement strand
CCCCCGCGTGCTGGTCTACGACAGCCACCTGGACACCGTCGGCATCGGGGATCCCGAGCAGTGGGCCTGGGATCCGTTCCGGGGCCGCCTCGAGGGGGACCTCTTCTACGCCCGCGGCGCCTGCGATGAGAAGGGATCCACCCCCGGCATGATCTACGGCCTGGCGATCGCCCGGGACCTGGGGCTGCTCGAGGGGTGGACGGTGTATTACTTCGGCAACATGGAGGAATGGTGCGACGGGCTGGCTCCCAACGTCTTCGTCGAGGTAGATCCGGGGATCCGGCCGGACGCGGTGGTGATCGGGGAGCCCACCCGCCTGCGGGTCTACCGCGGCCACCGGGGGCGGGTGGAGCTGAAGGTCGTGGCCAAAGGGCGGAGCGCCCACGCGGCCTCCAACTGGCTCGGCGACAACGCCATCTACAAGATGCTCCCGGTGATCGCCGCGATCCGGGACTTGGACCCCTGCCTGAAATCCCATGAGTTCCTGGGCCGGGGCACCATCACCGTGACCATGATCGAAAGCCGCACCCCGTCCATCAACGCCGTCCCCGACGAGTGCACCATCTACATTGACCGCCGGCTGACCTTCGGGGAGACCCGCGAGGAGGCGCTGGCCCAGGTGGAGGCGTGCATCCCGCCGGAGCACCGGGGGGCGATCCGGGTCGAGCTCCTGCGCTATGAGGACCCCAGCTACACCGGCTTCCGGTATCCGGTGGAGAAATACTTCCCGGCTTGGGCGCTGGAGGAATCTCACCCCCTGGTCCAGGCCGGCCAGGGGGCCATCGAAGCCCTCTGGGGGGAGCGGCGGCCCACCGGGAAGTGGGACTTCTCCACCAACGGCACTTACTGGGCGGGGAAGGCCGGCATCCCCAGCATCGGCTTCGGCCCCGGCGACGAAACCTACGCCCACCGGGTGGACGAGCACATCCCCCTGAGCGAGGTGGTGGAAGCCACTGCCTTCTACGCCCTCTTCCCCTTCGTTCTGCGTGGTTATTTCTCCGTATAATGAAAACGACGCTCGCGCCAGCGACGAAGTCGCCCATGCGAGCCTCAGTCGCATCTTCCATGGGGAGGACGCCGATGCAAACGAACCTGCGCGGCCGCGACGTCATCGGGGACCTGGATCTCTCGGTGGAGGAGGTCCAGACGGTGCTGGACGTGGCCTTCGACTTGAAGATGAAGCAGGCGATGGGGATCCCCCATCGTTATCTCGAAGGCAAGACCATGGCCATGCTCTTCTTTTACAGCAGCACCCGCACGCGGGCCTCGTTCGAGGCCGGCCTGGCGCAACTGGGGGGCCATCCGGCGTTCATCGAATCCAAGACCACCCAGATCGCCCACGGCGACACGGCCAAGGAGATCGGGGAGATCTACGGCCGCTACTTCGATGCCATCGCCATCCGCCATGTGGATTGGGGGGTGGGGAACGCATACATCCAGGAGGTGGCGCGCTACAGCCGGGCGCCGGTCCTGAACATGCAGTGCGACATCTACCACCCCTTCCAGATCCTGGCCGACCTCATGACCTTGGTGGAGAAGAAGGGACGGGATCTGCGGGGGAAGAAGATCGCGGTCACCTGGGCCTACGCTGCGAGCTACCAGAAGCCCCTCTCGGTTCCCCAATCCTTGATCCTGCAGCTCACCCGCTTCGGCATGCACGTGGTCCTGGCCCATCCCCCTGAGTTCCGGCTCATGCCCGACATCGTGGAGCAGGCCAAAGAGAACGCCCGCTGCTCCGGCGGCGTCTTCGAGATCACCGACAGCATGGACGAGGCCTTCCGGGACGCGGACGCCGTCTACCCCAAGAGCTGGGGGTGCTGGCTGACCACCACGGACCCTGAAGAGAGCGCCCGCATCGCCCGCAAATACCAGGACTGGATCGCCGACGAGCGGCGGATGCGGCTGGCCCGGCCCGACGCCATCTACATGCACTGTCTGCCGGCCGACCGCGGCCTGGAGGTGACCGACGCAGTCATCGACGGGCCGCAATCCGTGGTCTACGACCAGGCGGAGAACCGGCTCCATGTGCAGAAGGCGGTGATGGCGCTGGTGATGCGCTGATCCCAACCTGCGGAGGCCGCGATGCGTCTGGAGCCCGGACTGGCCGTCGTCGCCGTCGGCGGCAACTCCCTCATCAAGGGCCCAGATCGAATGACCGTCCCCGATCAGTATGAGGCCGCCCGGGAGACCATGGTCCACATCGCCGAGATGATCGCCCAGGGCTGGCGCGTGGTCATCACCCACGGCAACGGCCCCCAGGTGGGCTTCATCCTCCGGCGCAGCGAGCTCGCCCTCCACGAGCTGCACCCGGTCCCCCTCGACGCGGCGGACGCCGACACCCAGGGGGCGATCGGCTACATGTTCCAGAAGGCCCTCTACAACGAGTTCCGGCGCCGGGGCATGAACCGGCTGGCCGTGACCGTGGTCACCCAGGTGCTGGTGGACCGGAACGATCCGGCCTTCCAGAACCCGACCAAGCCCATTGGCTCCTGGATGGACGAGGAGACCGCCCGCCGCCGGGCAGCCGAGCAGGGATGGGTGGTGCGGGAGGACGCGGGGCGGGGCTGGCGGCGGGTGGTCCCCTCCCCCCGCCCCCGGCGGATCATCGAGTTGGCAGCCATCGAGGCCCTGCTGCGGGACGGCTTCGTGGTGATCGCGGTCGGGGGCGGGGGGATCCCCGTGGTGGAGGATGAGGCGGGGAACTTGGTAGGGGTGGAGGCGGTGATTGATAAAGACCTGGCCAGCGCCCTGCTGGCCATCGAGCTCCGGGCGGACCTCTTCCTGATCTCGACGGCGGTGGAGAAAGTGGCGTTGAATTATGGGAAGCCGGACCAGCGCTGGCTGGATCGCCTGAGCGCCTCCGAGGCCCGCCGGTATCTGGCCGAGGGCCACTTCCCGCCGGGCTCCATGGGGCCCAAGATCGAAGCCATTCTCCAGTATTTGGAGCGCGGGGGGAAAGCGGCCCTGATCACCGATCCACCCCACATCCCGGCGGCCCTGCGCGGCGAGACTGGCACCTGGTTCTTCCCGGATGGATCGTCCTAAGGGAGGCAGAGTGGGAGCCCCTTCGCCTGGAGATCGTGATCCCCGGATGCGTCTGGAGGGGAAGGTGGCGTTGATCACGGGCGCCAGCCGGGGCATCGGGCTGGCGATCGCCCGCGCCTACCTCCAGGAGGGGGCGGCGGTGGCCCTCTGCGCCCGGGACGCTGCTGCCCTGGCGGCCGTGGCGGAGGACCTGCGCGCCCTCGGGGATGAGGCCCGGGTCCTGGCCCGGCCGTGCGATGTGACCCGGCCGGAGGACGTGGCGGCGCTGATCGCCGCCGTGGAGGCGGCCTTCGGCCGCCTGGACGTGCTGGTCAACAACGCGGCGGTGCTGGGGCCCCGGTTGCCGATCGCGGACTACCCCCTGGAGGCCTGGCGGGAGGTCCTCGAGGTCAACGTCACCGGCGTCTTCCTGGTGACCCGCGCGGCCCTGCCCTTGATGCGCCGGACCGGCGGGGGGTCAATCATCAATCTCTCTTCGGGGGTGGGCCGGCGGGGGCGGTCGCGTTGGGGCGCTTACGCGGTCTCCAAGGGAGCGATCGAGATCTTCACCCAGGTCCTGGCGGAGGAACTGGCCCTGGAGGGCATCCGGGTCAACGCCGTCAACCCCGGCCCCACCCGCACCCGGATGCGGGCGCAGGCCTACCCGGAGGAGGATCCCCTCTCCCTCCCCGCGCCCGAGGAGATCGTCCCCATCTTCGTCTATCTGGCCTCCGAGGAGAGCCGGGCGGTCACCGGGCAGAGCCTGGACGCCCGTGGCTTCCGCTGGCCGTGATCCAGGCCATCCCTGAGGGTGGGAGATCCTGTGTCGGAGGTTCGCTTCCAGCGGATCGGGCTGGTCCTTCACCCCCAGCGGCCCCACGCGTGGGGGCTGGCGGAGGCTGTCGCCCACTATCTGCGGCAAACCGGCCGTGAACCGGTGCTGCTCTCCGCGGAGGAGCTGGACCGGTCGGACCGCATGGCCGGCTGGGATCTGGTCCTGACGTTCGGGGGGGATGGGCTGGTGCTGCGGGTCGCCCGGTATGCGGCGCCCATGGGCGTGCCCCTGCTGGGGATCAACCTGGGACGGGTGGGGTTCCTCACCGAGATCCAGCCGGAGGCGTGGCTGGAGCAGCTGGGCCGGGTCTGGGAGGGCCGCTATTGGGTGGAACGCCGGCTGATGCTGGAGGCCCACTGGATCCAGGAGGGCCAGCGGCAGGGGCCCTTCTACGCCCTGAACGATGTCGTGGTGGGGCGGATGGGCCTGGGGCGCGTGGTGCGGGTCCGCGCGGAGATCGATGGACGCTACTTCACCACCTACATCGGGGACGGCCTGATCGTGGCCACGCCGACCGGGAGCACCGCCTACGCCCTGGCGGCGGGCGGCCCCATCCTGCCCCCGGAGCTCAAAAACATCGTCCTGGTCCCCATCGCGCCCCACCTCAGCCTGGACCGGGCCGTGGTGCTGGATGAGGGGGTCCGACTGGCCCTCACCGTGCACACGGAGGGCAAAGCGGCCCTGACGATTGATGGGACGGGGGAGCACCCGATGGCCAACGGGGATCGGGTGGAGATCGCCGCCGCCCCCTTCAGTGCCTGTTTCCTCCGCCTGGGGGATCGCTCGTATTTCTATCGCCTCCTGGCCGCCCGCCTCCGCCGCATGGTGGCGGATGAGAACAGCCTGTAACGCGGCATGACGATGGCGCGCGCCTGAGCCTCCCGCCCCGCGCGGGACCTCCGAGGCCGCGGCGGGCGGCTTCTCAGCTCCTGAACGAAGGCTTTCCGCAAGCGGCGAAGCGGAACCAACGGCCTCGCCCCTCGAGGACCCATGAAAGATCAGTGGAGAAACGTCCATCCTCCTCGCTTCACTGCGGTGTCTCCCGCAAACAGCTCCTGCGGATTGGCTATCATCAAGAAGAAGGTGATCGCGGCACCAAGGAGGGGGGATGGACGATCTGGGATACTGGCTGGTCTTCAACCGGGTGATGGGGATCGGGCCGGCGCGCCTGCGGGCGTTGCGGCAATATTTTGGGAACCTGCGGGCAGCGTGGGAGGCCGACGAGGGCGCATGGCGGGCCGCCGGGCTAGACCAGCGGACCATCCGGAACCTGGCGGAGGCGAGGCGGCGGCTGCACCCTGACCAGGAGCGGGAGCGGCTGGAGCGCTCGGGGGCGAGGGCGCTGACGTGGGAGGATCCCGCCTATCCGCCGTTGCTGCGCCATATCCCGGATCCCCCGCCGGTGCTGTTCGTGCGGGGGAGCCTGGCCGAGGCCGATCGGTGGGCGCTCGCCATCGTGGGGACCCGTCGACCGACGGCCTATGGGCGGCAGGCGGCGGAATGGTTCGCCGGGGAACTCGCCCGGGCCGGGATCCCGGTGGTCAGCGGGCTGGCCCGGGGGATCGATGCCATCGCCCACGAGGCCGCGTTGAGGGCGGGCGGGCGGACGCTGGCGGTGCTCCCCTGCGGGGTGGATCGGGTGTATCCGCTGGAGCACGCCCGGCTGGCGGCGCGGATCCTGGAGCAGGGGGCGTTGGTCTCCGAGCTCCCCTTAGGGGCGCCGGCCGAGCCGGGGAATTTCCCCGCCCGTAACCGCCTGATCAGCGGCCTGGCGGTGGGCGTGCTGGTGGTGGAGGCGGGGGCGACCAGCGGGGCGCTGATCACCGCAGCCCATGCCGCTGAGCAGGGGCGGGAGGTCTTCGCCATCCCGGGGAGCATCTTCTCCCCGGCCAGCCAGGGGACCAATCGGCTGATCCGCGACGGAGCCACTCCGGTCACCTCCCCCTCGGAGCTCCTGGAAGCCCTCAACTGGTCTGCGGCCGCCCAGCAGGTGGAGGCGCAACTGCAGCTGCCGGCGGATCCGATCGAGGCGCGCCTGCTGGAGGTGTTGAGCCGGGAGCCCCAACATGTGGATGACATCGCCCGCGCGGCCGGCCTCCCCGTCGCCCAGGTGAGCGGCGCCTTGGCGGTGATGGAGCTCAAAGGGATGGCTCGCCATTTGGGCGCCATGCATTACGTGCGGGGGGGATGAGCCTGCGATCCGCGTCGGGACCTCGGTCTTGACAGGAGGGTGGATTTTGCTGCTCAATTTAAATAAATGTGGGTGGAAAGGCCAGGGCCCTGCGGACCTCTTCCCCTACGATCGGAATCCAAGCGCGCGGGGCTGGAACCCCTTTGGATTTCCCCTGGAGGAGTGCCAGGCGACGTTGGGTTCTTCCCGCGCGCCTCCAAAACGGATCAGGAGGGGGAGCCATGTGCGGACCGCAAGTCTATGAGGCGATGGCGCGGATTTACAGCCGTCGGGACTTCCTCAAGCTGCTGGGCGGTGCGATGGCCGCCGCCGCCCTCCCCCGGCCTCAGCCGGCGATCTGGCCCTGGCTGGCCGTGGAGATCGTCGGCGCCCGCGAAGGCGACCTCGTGAGCTTCACCCTCACCGTCCGCAACCTCACCGAGGAGCCCATCTCCGACCTCTACGTCGCCGGCCACGTCCCCCGCAACGCGGACTTCGTCGCCGCCACCGCCACCCCGTCCGGCGCCTGGTTCCGGGGCTTCGAGGCCGAGTCCAGCGATCTCCAGTCGGCCGTGTGGCTGGCGGAAGGCGTCCCCCCAAGGGGGCTCTGGGGCCGTTCCGGTATCAGGTGGCCCCCCATCCTGCTGCCACCGTCGTGAGTGCCCATGGGTTCGTCTCCTGGCGCCGGCCGCTGTATGGGGAGGCGGCCTCGGCCCCCGTGGGGGTGGTGGTGCGGGCTACCGCCAAGGTCTTCCGGCGCAAAGTGGACCTCACCTATGTGCAGAATCCCAACTTTCCCATCTGGCCGGGGGCGCCCCGGCTCCAGATCGAGAACGTCTTCAACCATGCCCAGCACGGCTTCTACGCCAACCGCTGGCACATCTACGAGCACCACGGCACCCATATGGACGCCCCGGTCCACTTTGGGAAGAACGCCCTCACCCTCGAACGGCTCCCGGCGGAGGTCCTGGTGGCCCCAGCCGCCGTCATTGACATTCGCGATCGGGCGCGGCGCAACCCGGACGCCCAGGTGGTGCCGGAGGACATCCTCGCCTGGGAGCGGCGCTATGGGCGGCTGCCCGATGGGGCGGTGGTTTTCATGTGGAGCGGGTGGGGAGCGCGGGTGAACGACGAGGCGGCCTTCCGCAATATGGACGACAAGGGCGTCATGCATTTCCCGGGCTTCCATCCCGACACGGCGGAGTTCCTGCTGCGCGAGCGCAACATCGTCGGGATCGGGGTGGACACGCTGAGCCTGGATTACGGGGCCTCGCAGGATTTCAAGACCCACTACACGATCCTGCCGGCCAACAAGTGGGGGCTGGAGAACGTGGCCAACCTGGGCCGGATCCCGCCGGCGGGCGCCACGGTGTTCGTGGGTGCCCTACGCATCGAGGGGGCCTCCGGCGGGCCGGTGCGGCTGATCGCGGTGTGGTGAAAAGAGGTTTCCCCTCGTCGGGATCGGGGTCCGGGCGGCCGCCCGGACCCCGTCGCGTTTTCTCCAACGGGCGGTCCCTGCGCGAAGGGCGCACCTGCTGCCCTCCAAGCCTCCCTCCCCGCCCGAGGGCCACTGCGATGTCCCCCACCTCCCCCCTCCACCTGATTTGCACACCCACTTGACAAATTGATCGCAACCGGCTATATTTTGTAAGTAGGTTATACTTACAAATTGACACCGGTCTCAATCCCCTATCACGGCCATCCTGTGGAAGGTTGTTTTTATTCCAAATAGTGGGTTCAATATGAGCGAATTTAGGACAATTAAGGCAACAAAATACAGTGTTAAGCATCATAATAAGATGCTAATTTTGCGAACAATATACGAAAACGAGCCGATCAGTCGGGCGGAGATCGCGCGGCGGACCCGTCTGACCCGGACAGCGGTCTCGGAGATCGTCGGGGAGTTGTTGCAGGAGGGCTGGATTTACGAGCAGGGGGTGGTTTCGGGGCATGTGGGAAAGCCTCCCACCATGTTGCGGATCGCAGAGGAGGGGCGGTGCTTCATCGGGGTGGATTTGAGCAACGAGCAGTATCGGGGGGCGCTGTTCAACCTGCGTGGCCGGATCCGGCATCAGGTGGACTGGCCGTTGCAGGCGCCACAGGGGGAAGGGGCGCTGGCCCACGTCTTCGAGCTGATCGACGCCTTATGGGCGGCAGCCCCCGCCCCGGTGCTTGGGATCGGCGTGGGGACCCCCGGGGTGGTGGATATCGAGGAAGGCATCGTGCACCAGGCGGTGAACCGCGGCTGGGAGAACCTCCCCCTGAAAGCCCTCCTGTCCCGCCGGTATGGCGTTCCCGTCTACGTGGCCAACGACAGCCACATGACGGCGCTGGCGGAGTATCGCTTCGGCGCCAGCGAGGGGATCCGCAACTTGGTCGCCATCAAGATCGGCGAGGGGATTGGATCGGGGGTGGTGCTGGAAGGGCGTTTGCTGGGGGGCGACAGCCACGCCGCAGGCGAGATCGGCCATCTGGTGGTCGTGGAATCCGGCGAGGAGTGCACGTGCGGCAATCGGGGGTGTCTGGAGACGGTGGCCAGCGTCCGCGCCTTGGTTCGCCGGGCCCGCCAGCGGATCCAGGAGCACCCGGGCGCTCGGCTGGCGGCCTTGCATCGCGAGCGGGGGACGCTGGGCCTGCGGGAGATCCGGGAGGCATTGGAGCAGGGGGATGGGGTGGTGTGGGATCTGGTGGAAGAGGCAGGCCGCGCCTTGGGGGTGGCCATCGCTGCCGTGGTCAGCGTGCTGGATGTGGAACACGTGGTGATCTGCGGGGAAGGGGCATCGTTGGGCGCCCCCTTCCTCAACGCGGCCGCCGCGGAGGCCCGGCGGCGGATCCTGCCGCGCGTCGCCGATCGCTTGCAGATCCGCTTGTCCAGCCTGGGGGAGGAGGCGGTGATCCTCGGGGCCTCCGCCATGATCATGGCCCAGGTGCTCCATCTTCCCTGAAGGAGAACGCGCCCCATGCCCGCTTCATGGCTGATCGGCGTGGATGTCGGGGGGACAAAGATCGAGGCGATGGCCTGGAGCCAGGAGCGTGCTGCGAAGGGATACAGCCGGGTGGCGACGCCTCAAGGCGCGCCTGAACAGCTGGTCGCGGCGATCCGGCACGCGATCCGCGCGGCGCTCGAGGAGGTCGGAGGTTCCTTAGAGCACATCAAGGGGGTAGGGGTGGGGATCCCTGGACAGGTGCAAGATGGGGTGGTCCGGCTGGCGGTCAACCTGGGCCTGCAGGACTTCCCCCTCTCCACAGCTCTCCAGGAGGCCATAGGGTGCCCGGTCCGGGTGGAGAACGATGTGCGGGTGGCCGCGCGGGGGGCTTACGCCCTTGTGGGCCGCCAGCGCCCGCTGCGCGGTCTCGCCTATCTCTCCATCGGAACCGGGGTGGGGGCTGCGATCCTGATCCACGGGGTGCCTTATGAGGGGGCGGACCGGCTGGCCGGCGAGGTGGGGCACGCGGTGGTGGAGCCCGATGGGCCCGAGTGTGCGTGCGGCGGGAGAGGATGCCTGGAGGCCTTGGTGTCCGGGCCGGCGCTGGCCCGGCAGGCGGCGGAAGCGGCTGGCCGGGATCCTCACACCCGGCTTCGAGGGATGCGCCCGCTGGATGCGCATGCCGTGTATCGGGCGGCCCGCGAGGGGGATCCGGTGGCACTTGGGCTGATCGAACGGGCCGCCTCGTATCTGGCCCTGGGGATCCAATGGTTGATGCTGGGCTGGGATCCGGATGTGCTGGTGTTGGGGGGCGGGTTGACGCGGGAGGGAGCGGCATTCCTGGATCCGCTGGGCCGTGCCCTCGCCCGCCTGCGGGGCGCCTCGCGGGTGGGGAGGGAGCTGTTCCGGATCGAGGAGCGCATCGTGGTGTTGCCCCCCGACACTCACGTCGCCCTCTGGGGGGCGATCGCCCTGGCCCAGGGCCCGGTGTGAGGGAATCTCGATCCGTTGGGGAAACACTGTGGGCGCATCCGGGGCGCCCGCAGTTCCAACTCTATCCGGAGAGGAGGTTGCCATGTTCCGCGGATGGAAGAGGGTCCTGCTGCTCGGGTTGGCTTTCGCGTTGGGCGCATGCACGCAGCCGGCCGCGCCCGCCCCCACCGCCACGCCCGCTGCCCCCACGCCTGCGCCGCCGACGGCTCCTGCCCCGACCGCCACCCCAGAGGCCAAACCCGTCACCCTTCGCGTGATGATCGTGGACTACGTGAAGGACAAAACCGACAAGTGGTTGGAGAACGAAGTTGTCCCCGCCTTCAAGCAGAAGTTCCCCAACGTCAACGTCGAGTTCATCTATGTGAACTGGGGGACGCTGGACGAGACCGTGCAGGGGTATTTCGCCGCCGGGGAGGGGGCTGACATCCTCAACCTGGGCTCCGAGTATATCGCCGAGTATGGGGATCGCTTGGCCCCCCTGAACAAGTATCTCGGCCCCGACGCCTGGCCGGATATCCAGCAGTTCGTTCCTGCCACCCTGGAGACGGTCACGTGGAAGGGGGAGATCCGGGGGCTGCCCTGGCTGGTCGCGCCGCGGGCCTATATGTGCCGCACGGATCTCCTGAAGGAGGCGGGGATCGAGCGGGCGCCGCGCACCTTCCAGGAGGCCATCGAGCAGCCCCGCAAGACTACCATCATCGAGAAGGGCGCCCTGAAGCGGGCGGGGATTGTCACGACCGGCAAGCTGGACGACTGGCAGGAGTATATCGCCCTGATCTGGGCGCTGGGGGGCGAGCTTTACAAGTCGAACGGCGAGCCGGCCTTCGATTCCCCCCAGGCCCGCGCTGCCCTGAAGTTCATGTATGATCGTCGGCGCGCGGTGTATCCGGATGAGACCATCGCCGATCTGCCGCCGGCCACCGGATCCCGCCTCGCGGATGGGACGGCCGTCTGCATCTGGGGCAACCTGTGGGGCGCCCCCGATGTGAAGGATCCCATCTGGGAGAAGATCGAGTTCGTGCCCGGTCTGACGGATCCTCAGAACTTCCCGAACAGCAAGCCGGTGGTTCAGGTCTTCACCGACTGGCTGGCGGTGGCCGGCTACTCGAAGAATGTGGAGATCGCGGCGGAGTTCCTGAAGTTCCTGGGCTCGGCGGAGAACCTGAACCGCTACAATCGGGATTTCGGCTCCTTCCCGCCCCGGAAGGACGCGTGGACCGGCTACGTGCAGGAGGCCCGCCCGATGACGGTTATGGCGGATCTCATGGCCCAGTATGGGCGGGGCTTCTCGGATGTGCGCGAGACCGCCAAGTTCCGGGAGATCCTGCAGAAGCAGATGTCCGCCTACTTCACCGATCAGCAGGATCTCGACACTACCCTGCGGAACATCCAAGAGGAATACACCCAGGTCCTCCGGGAGGCCGGCCGGATCCCGTAGCAGCTCGTCCAGCGGGGGGAGGAGGGGTTGTCCCCTCCTCCCCCCCGCCAGCGGGGGGTGAGCGATGGTCCACGCATATGTTCACACCTTGATCTGGGCGGCGGGGACTGTTCTGTTCATTCTTCTCTGCAGCCTCGCCATGGGGGGTGTGGCGCGGTGGTTGGCCCGGTGGCGGGGCCTCAGCCGGATCCGTCAGGAGGACGTGTTTGGGGGCTACGCCTTCGCAGCGCCATGGATCGTCGGGTTCGTGATCTTCGTGGTGGCCCCCACGGCGGCTTCCCTCTATTGGAGCTTCACCAGTTATCGGCTCCCCAACCCGCCGGTTTTCGTCGGCCTGGCGAATTACCTCAAGTTGCTGCTGCGGGATATGGATTTCCGCGCCGCCCTTCTCAACACCCTGTATCTGACGGTCTTCGGCCTGCCAGCCCAGATGGTCGTCGCCCTGGCCTTGGCCTTGATGCTCAACCAGCGGATCCGAGGGAGGGGGCTGTATCGGGCGGCCTTCTACATGCCGGTCTTCTTAGGAACTAACGCTGCTGTGTTGCTCTCGTGGGTGTTCATGTTCAACGCCAACACGGGGTTCCTCAACCAGATCCTACGCCTGCTGAGTGAGGTCTTCCCGCCGTTCCGGGCCCTGATGCAAGGCTTCATCTTCACGGTCGAGGTCAGCAACGCCACCTTCCTGGGGATCCAGACGGGCAACTTCACCCTGCTGCAGCGGGTGTGGCAGGCCGGCCTCCCCGGGCCGGAGCGCGTGCCGCTCTGGCTGGAGCATCCGCTTTGGCTCAAGATGGCCATCATCCTGTTGATGATCTGGAGCTGTGGGAACATGATGCTGATCTACCTCGCCGCGCTCAACAGCATCCCCCGGGAGCTCCACGAGGCAGCGGAGGTGGATGGGGCGGGCCCGTGGCAGCGCTTCCGGCACATCACCCTCCCCCTGCTGTCCCCAGCCACGTTTTACAACCTGATCGTCGGCCTGATCGCCACCATGCAGATGTTCGAGCAGCCTTACGTGCTGCTGCGCGATCGGCCCACCCTGGCCCAGGCCGGCCACACAGTGGTCTATTATCTCTGGCGCGCGACCTTCCGGTTCAACGAAATCGGCTACGGGGCGGCCATCTCGTGGATCCTTACGATGCTGATCATGATCGTCACCCTGATCCAGTTTCGCCTGGAACGCCGGTGGGTTCACTACGAACTGTGAGGGGGGAAGCCATGGAAGTGGGAGCGATGGCGCCATCGCGGCCGTGGGCGTCTCCGGCGCAGCGGCTGCGGCGGGTGGGGAACGGGCTGCTCTACGGGGCGCTTTACCTCGCGCTGAGCGCGGGCGCCCTGGCGACGATGTTCCCCTTAATCTGGATGATCCTCACCTCGTTCAAGACCTTTGAGGAGGCGAATGCCCCACAGATCGTCTGGTTCCCCTCGGCCTTGCGCTGGGAGGCCTATCGGGCCATCCTGAGCCGCCCGGAGTTCCTGCGGGCGTTCGCCAACTCGGTGTTCGTGACCGCCCTGGCGGTGGGGGGGACGTTGGCCTCGATCACCGTGGTGGCCTATGCCTTCGGCCGGCTGGAGTGGCCCGGGCGGGACCTGGTGTTCATGCTCATGCTATCCACGATGATGATCCCGCCCCAGGCCCTGGTCGTCCCCCAATATGTGTTTTTCAACAAGTTGCGGTGGATCGGGACCTATAACCCGATCACCATCCCGGGTTTCTTTGCCGGCGGGGCGGCGTTGGTCTTCCTGCTCCGGCAGTTCATGCGCCAGATCCCGAAGGATCTGGACGAGGCGGCCCGCATTGACGGCGCCTCTCACTGGCAGATCTTCTGGCACATCATCCTGCCCCTGTGCCGGCCCGCCCTGGCGACGGCGGCGATCTTCCTCTTCGTGGCCCATTGGAACAGCCTGCTCCAGCCTTTGATCTACCTTCAGACCACCAGCCTGTATACGCTGCCCATCTACGTGACCTCCTTGGTGAACCCTCAACAGACCGTTCAGCCGTGGCCTTCCATTATGGCCGCTTCGTTCCTCACCGCGTTGCCTCTCATCATCATCTTCCTGTTGCTGCAGCGCCACCTGATCGGCGGGATCGTCCTGAGCGGGATGAAAGGATGAACGCCATGGAGCTCGAATACGCGATCGCCCAGAAGTTCATGATCTCTTTCGTTGGCCCCAGGCCCTCCCGCGCGGTGCTCAAGGCCATCCAGGGCCGCATGGCAGCAGGGGTCACGCTCTTCCGCGAGGCGAACATCCGCGACCCGGGCCAGGTGCGTGAGTTGACCGAAGCCCTGCAGCGGGCGGCGCGGGCGGCCGATGAGCCCCCGCTGTTGATCGCCGCGGACCAGGAGGGCGGGCAGCTGATGGCCATAGACGAGGGCGCCACTCCGTTCCCCGGGAACATGGCTCTGGGGGCCGCCGGCTCCACCGAGCTGACCTATCGGGCGGGCGAGGCGATCGGCCGCGAGCTGGCCGCAATGGGGATCAATGTGAACTACGCTCCGGTGTGCGACGTGAACACCAACCCCCAGAATCCGGTCATCGGGATTCGCTCCTTTGGGGAGGACCCCCAGCAAGTGGCCGAGATGGCAGCGGCCTTCATCCGCGGGCTGCAATCCACCGGAGTGATCGCCACCGCCAAGCATTTCCCAGGGCATGGGGACACGCGGGAGGATTCCCACTTCACGCTGCCTGTGCTGGAGCACGATCTGGAGCGCCTGGAGCAGGTGGAGTTCCTTCCCTTCCGGGCGGCGATTGCAGCCGGGGTGCAGATGATCATGACCGCCCACCTGGCGATCCCGGCCCTGACCGGGCGGCGGGACCTCCCGGCCACCCTCTCGCCGGAGGCGTTGCGGGGCGTGTTGCGGGACCGAATGGGGTTCGATGGGGTGGTGATCACCGACGCGCTCACTATGAAGGCGATCCGGGCGACTACCACGACCGCCACCTTGGGCATGGATGCGGTGGCCGCCACCCGGGCTGGTGCCGACCTGCTGCTGTTCGGCCCGGAGCCCTTCGATCACGAGCAGGTGTTTCAGACCCTCTCTCACGCGGTCCAGCGCCGGCTCCTGGCTGCAGAGGACGTGATCCGTTCGGCGGAACGGGTGCTCCGCCTGCGGCGAAGCCAAACGGGGCAGGCGGCGCCTGACCCGAGCGTCGTGGGCTGTGCCGCCCATCGCGCCCTCGCGGAGGAGATCGCCCGGAAGTCCATCACGCTGGTTCGCAACAATCAGGGGGATCTGCCCCTGCGCCCTGACCCGGAGGAGGCGATCGCGACGGTCATGCCGCGCCCGGTGGATCTCACCCCGGCGGACACCTCCTCTTATGTGCGGCCGTCCTTGGCGGCCGCCCTGCGCCGCTATCATCCCCGTGTGGATGAGTTCTTTGTCTCCATTCAGCCGGATACGGGCGAGATCGCCGCGCTGCGGGAGGCCGTGTGCGCGCATCGGATCGTCGTGCTGGGCACGATCAACGCCTTCCAGCATCCGGGGCAGGTGGCCCTGGCCCGAAGCCTGCTCGAGGCGGGGAAGCGTCTGATCTGGGTGGCCCTTCGCCTGCCCTACGACCTCCAGGCCCTCCCGGAGGCCTCCACCTTCCTGTGCACCTACAGCATCTTGCCACCATCGATGGATGCCCTCGCGGCGGTCTTGATGGGCCATCTTCCTCCGCAGGGACGCCTTCCGGTTTCCATCTCGGGTCTCTACCCGAGGGGCCATGGTCTGATGGCCTTCGAGGGAGGCCCCCACTGATCCCATCGGCTTCGGCCACTCGAAACGGGGGCAGGCGGGATGGGATGGAAGTATCACCGTGTGCGCGAAGCGCCAGTTCTGTTCGTGCGGTTGTGCGGGATCACGCCCGTTCAATTCGAGGAACTGTATCCGCGATTTTTGGCCTTGTGGAAGACCCTTCAGTCGAACGCCAGCGACCAACCCCGACGCCGCGCCCCCGGGGGAGGGCGCAAGTATGCTCTGGACGAATATGATATCCTGTTCATGACCTTGATCTGGTTGAATATAAAGCCAAATTTGAGTTTAATATCAAGATTATTTAGTATAGATCAATCAAAAGCAAGTCGAAATATTCGTAAAGCATGCGCTGCACTTCTCCGGTTGGGATGGTTGGATGCGATGCCGCAACCCCGACAGCGTGGGCGTTCTTCAGAGGAAATTCTTAAAGAGATTCCAGAATTAAAAAGATTTCTCATAATCTGAGCATTTGCTACAAGATCAAAAGCCATTCTTTCAAATTAATATTAGACACAATTTATCCCAACTAATCATTTTATTATGCAAAGATTGTGCGTTATTAAGCAAATAATCCCATTGATCAGTGTGACTGGATTTTATACTAATATGCAGAAGGATTTTCACAAGACAAGGAGGGGGTCATGCGAGCGCGATGGATGGGGCTGGGAGTGTTGGTGGTGGTGCTGGGGGTGGTGCTGGGCCTGAGCGGGGCGGTGGGGCCGGCGAGGGCCCAGACGCCGCCGGCGTGGCAGCCGTGGACGACGTATCGGGCGGGGGATCTGGTGAGTTACAACGGGGTGGTGTATCAGTGCATTCAAGGGCACACGTCGCAGCCGGGGTGGGAGCCGCCGAACGTGCCGGCGCTGTGGCAGCCGGTGGGGGGTGGGGGTGTGACGGCGACGCCGACGCGGACGCCGACGCCGGCGGGGGTGACGGCGACGCCGACGCGGACGCCGACGCCGGGGACGACAGCCACACCCACTCGGACACCCACGCGACCGGCACCCACGCCGACTCCTAGCGGCTCTGGGAATGATTCGCCTCGTCGGTTGTTAGTGGGATATTGGCACAACTTTGATAACGGATCATCCCGGCTGAAACTCCGAGAAGTCTCCTTAATGTATGATGTGATCGTGGTAGCATTCGCGGAGCCTGAAGCCCCCGGGAGCGCCCGTATGCGTTTCATGCCTTACAACGCCACGCCGGATGAATTTCGTTCGGATATTGCTTACCTGCATGGGATGGGCAAGAAAGTCCTGATCTCCGTCGGCGGTGCGAATGCACTTGTGGATCTCTCTACCGATTCGGCCCGTCAGGCTTTCACTGAAAGCCTCTACCAGATCATCCGTGATTATGGATTTGATGGCCTGGATATTGACCTCGAGGGAGGGTCGGTCCAGTTGAGCGCCGGGGACACCGATTTCCGAAATCCCACGACGCCGAGGATCCGCAACTTGATTCAAGCGTGCCGGGATATCGCCGCTGCGTTCGGGCCGGGCTTCATGCTCACGATGGCTCCGGAAACGGCTTACGTCCAGGGTGGCCTGGGAAACTACGGGGGCATCTGGGGAGCCTATCTTCCGGTCATCTACGGTTTGCGTGATCTTCTAACCTATATCCACGTCCAGCACTACAATTCGGGGCCCATGGAGGCCCTGGATGGGAACGTCTATTCCCAAGGGACGGCGGATTTCCACGTGGCGATGGCGGAGATGCTGCTGGTGGGCTTCCCGATCGCCCGCGATCCGAATCGGGTATTCCCCCCGCTGCCTCCGGAGAAGGTGTTGATCGGGCTTCCGGCTTCTCCATCCGCGGCCAGCGGGGGCTACACTCCTCCCACCGAGGTGCAAAAGGCATTGGATTATCTGATCCTCGGCCGGTCATACGGCGGGCGATATATACTGCGGAACCCCGCAGGCTATCCGACCTTCCGGGGGTTGATGACGTGGTCCATTAACTGGGATGCAGCGAATGGTTATTCCTTCGCCAATGCTCACCGGAGCTATCTAGATCGACTTCCGTAGGGCATGAGGCGTTTTCAGGCAAGGAAGGGCGAGGAGAGTTGCGCAAGCTCCCTGAGGTCATGGCCGGAAGAGCTGTTTGACGGGATCTCTCGCTCCAACATAAAATGAGAAATAACTTCGCTTCGTATCTTCCGTTGGCTCTCAACGTGGCACGATCCTGAAAACATAAGGAGGGGCCATGGCGGTGAAGGAGGTGCTGGCGGATATCCGCCATCTGAGCGGCGAGGTTTACTATCCTTCCCCCGAGGTCCTCGAGCGCGCCTACATCAAAGACTACCCCTCTCTCTACCAGCGGGCCATGCAGGACCTCGAGGCGTTCTGGGCCGAGCGGGCCGAGGAGCTGGAGTGGTTCCGCAAGTGGGACCGCGTCCTGGATGAGAGCAACAAGCCCTTCTACAAGTGGTTCGTCGGCGGCCAGCTCAATATCTGCTACAACGCGGTGGACCGCCACATGAAGACCTGGCGCAAGAACAAGGTGGCCTTCTACTGGGAGGGGGAGAACGGCGAGCGCCGGGTCTTGAGTTATTACGACCTTTATAAGGAAGTCAATCGCTTCGCCAACGTCCTGAAGGCCCTGGGGGTGCGCAAGGGCGATCGGGTGACCATCTATATGCCTCGCATCCCCGAGCTCCCTATCGCCATGCTGGCCTGCGCCCGCATCGGGGCCATCCACAGCGTGGTCTTCGCGGGCTTCTCCGTTGAGGCCCTTCACACCCGTATTGAGGACTCCAAGTCCCGTCTGGTGATCACCGCCGACGGCGGCTACCTCAACGGGCGGATCGTGGAGACCAAGCGGACTGTGGACGAGGCGGTCAAGCGCACCCCTTCCGTGGAGCACGTGCTGGTGGTCCGCCGCACCCGCCATGAGGTGCCCATGGAGCCGGGGCGGGACTATTTCTACGATGAACTGGCACGGCTGCCCTTCGCCCAGGGCGAGTGCCCGGTGGAGGTCACCGATGCCGAAGATCCGCTCTATATCCTCTATACCTCCGGCACCACCGGCGCCCCCAAGGGTCAGGTCCATGTCCATGGGGGCTATGCGGTCTACATCTACGCGACGATGAAGTGGGTGTTCGACATCAAGGATGAGGACATCTGGTGGTGCACGGCGGACCCCGGTTGGGTGACCGGGCATTCTTATATCGTCTACGCCCCGTTGATGCTGGGGGCCACCAGCGTGATGTATGAGGGCGCGCCGACGTATCCCTATCCCGACCGCTGGTGGAGCATCGTGGAGAAATACGGTGTGACGGTGCTCTACACCACCCCCACGGCTATTCGTGGGCTGATGCGGTTCGGGGACGAGTGGCCCAACCGGCGCAACCTCTCCTCCCTGCGCCTGCTGGGCACGGTGGGGGAGCCGATCAACCCGGAGGCCTGGCGCTGGTATTACCGGGTGATCGGGAAGGAGCGCTGCCCGATCATGGACACTTGGTGGATGACGGAGACGGGCGGCTTCATGATCACCCCCATGCCCTGCATCCCGCTGAAGCCCGGATCGGCCACCCTGCCCTTCCCCGGCATCGCCGCCAACGTGGTGGATGAGAACGGCCAGCCCTGCCCGCCAGGGGTGGAGGGCTACCTCGTGATCCAGACGCCGTGGCCGGGGATGACCCGCACCCTGTATGGGGACCCGGAGCGCTACGTCCGGACATATTGGTCGAAATACCCCGGCTGGTTCTTCACCGGGGACTCCGCCCGGCGGGATGAGGATGGGTATTTCTACATCATCGGGCGGGTGGACGATGTGCTCAAGGTGAGCGGCTACCGGCTGGGGACGGCGGAGATCGAGTCGGCGCTGGTGGCCCACCCGGCGGTGGCCGAGGCGGCGGCCATCGGCCTGCCCCACGAGGTGAAGGGTGAGGGGATCCACTGCTATGTGATCCTCAAGGCTGGCTACGCCCCCAGCGAGGAGCTGGCGGAGGAGCTGCGCCAGCACGTGGCCAAGCTGATCGGCCCCATCGCCCGGCCGGAAGCCATCCACTTCGTGGACAAGTTGCCCAAGACCCGCTCGGGGAAGATCATGCGCCGGGTGCTCCGCGCCCGCGCCCTGGGCCTCCCGGAGGGGGATCTCTCCACCCTGGAGGAGTGATCGGGCGGGGCGGTCGGCTGGAAGCTCCCGCGGGGCGGCGCGCAGCCGCCCCGCTGTTTTTATGCAGAATTCCTATCGCCCGGATCGCTCGGGCGCTCGCCTGGCCGCCTCGCGGAGGGAACAGCGGAGTTATCGCCTCTCCATCTCGAAACCCGAGGGAAAGGCGAGATCCGATCGGACGCTGTCCTACGCGTTCTGCGGGCGGGAAAGCGATCGGGAAAAGTAGCTCTTCCCCCCTCTTCTGGTTAGAATGAGCTCCGTCCTCTTCTATCTCATCCGGTCGCTGCTGAGCTGTCAGCGCCCGGGCTGATCCTACTCGCGGGAGGTGGTGCATGACCGTGGAGCGTTTCGGGGCGGTGACGTTTCGCGGAAAGCCGCTGACGGTGATCGGGGAACCCCTGCGGGTGGGCGATCCAGCGCCCGACGTGGAGCTGGTCGCCCCCGACCTCACCCCCTTCCGCATCCGCAGCAGCGACGGCAAAGTCCGCATCCTCAGTGTTGTCCCCTCCCTGGACACCGGGGTGTGCGACG